>Ga0233414_10001100_pt1 | contig 10706 bp, 12 predicted proteins | sample Na_anoxic_10_MG_FD_189020 | JGI IMG/M metagenome (GOLD analysis project Ga0233414, IMG submission 189020) | Seawater microbial communities from Saanich Inlet, British Columbia, Canada - Na_anoxic_10_MG | ecosystem: Environmental > Aquatic > Marine > Inlet | place: Canada: British Columbia...
AACCAGAAATATTTTCGTATTAACATCTTTGACAAATGACTATTTTCCCTACATTCTCGCTACTCAAAAGGCACTCTCTATTATAACCTGAGTCACTCAAAGAAATAGATATGGCAGAAATGATGCCTCACACACATATCATTGGGACAGGTTCATCAATACCGAAGAGGATACTGTCCAATAAGGATCTCGAAGGCATAGTAGATACCACCGATGAGTGGATCATGCGGCGCACCGGCATCAAAGAGCGGCGCATCTCATCAAATGGAGGAAGGGAAAGCACCACAGATCTGACCACCCAGGCCTCTGTCAAGGCCATAGAGATGGCGGGCGTTTCTCCCAAAAGCCTGGACATGATCGTGGTGGGCACGGTGACACCTGACCGTCAGTTTCCTTCCACAGCGTGCATGGTTCAAGAAGCGCTCAATGCTGACAATGCCATGGCCTTTGATGTGTCTGCTGGATGTACTGGTTTCCTGTATGCCCTTAGCATGGCAGATAATGCAATCCGATCTGGCACATGTAGAACGGCGCTCGTAGTAGGAGTAGAGCGACTGTCAACTATTATAAACTGGAAAGATCGAGGCACATGTGTGCTTCTGGGTGATGGAGCCGGCGCAGTAGTGGTTGCTTCTACAAGAGAGGAGGGCGGGATTCTGTCCACCCATTTGAAATCAGACGGGGCGTCGTGGGAATTACTGTATTCTTCATACGGGAAACCCTACATCCCCGAGATCTTGCAAGGCATCGACATGAAGCCATTTCAGCTGAGTATGGATGGCAACCGGCTTTTTAAGAGGGCGGTTGGGCATCTGTCCTCAATTGCCAATGAGGCGTTAGAACACAATTGCCTTACCAGCAAAGACATTGGACTCTTAGTGCCTCACCAGGCCAATATCCGAATCATTAAGGCCATGGCAAAGAACCTGCGTATTCCTATGGAGAGCGTATATACGAATATCCATAGATACGGGAACACCTCTTCGGCATCTATACCAATCGCCCTGGATGAGGCCAACAGGGAAAAGCTGCTGAGCAAAGGCGACCACGTGCTTCTCGTTGCCTTTGGGGCAGGCTTGACGTGGGGAGCCTCAATAGTAAGGTGGTCCATTTAGTTAGCCCCTGCAATCTGTCCCACCAATCTATTGTTGCATTGATGTTTATGACGCCTGATTTATAGCCACTACCTTTATCCAATAATTCATAGCTTCTTTCTGATATGCTTTCCCAAGCCAGTGTAACGCTTCCGTCTTAGTGGAATTAGAAACATCAATCCGTAGTACTCTATTCAGATCATCTATCCCCTGATCAAGCTTTTTGACGAAGAAAGGCATCTCCACTCCAGCAATTCCTCTTAAAAGCCGAGTCTCACCATTTTCTGGCGCAAGACTAACAGCTCAATGATGTTGAGGATGTATTAATCCATCCGACTCTTGTAGACTGACACTGCGCTCCCGCTATGGTAGAATACAGAACTCACAGCAAGAATGCAATCACGCTCTACCGATAGTGACGTTGTTAACCCCCTACTGTGAAGTGTTCCTACGGCAGGGCGTCGCGTATAGAGAACTAAAGAATTTAGTCTTATTTCCTTGAAACATTTGCAAGAATAAAGTCACCTAATAAAAATCCCATCTTTTGTGGAAGACTACGGTCAGCGCCACCAAAGCTCCAAGTAGATGAAAAGGCGCCTGGAGCTCCAATTAATTCTTTTTCTGCGATCAATAAACCATTGGCATCTGTAAGTTTAACACTCATATTCATATTAGAGCGCCCTGCAAATGCCCCACCCCAGAAACGACCGGCTCCGCTTACAATCCTTAAATTTGTGAGGATCGCACTCACAAATAAAGTTGGTTCATTATAGGATTGCCCACTATCTTTCTCTACCCTTTTAAAAATATTCTTTATTTCCAAATACTCTATAGCGCTTCTCCTACATTCTAGAAGCGGGCCTTCAGGGGATTTAACACCCGGGGCTGCCGTAAAATCTCCAAAAATGATGTTTTCATACTTTAGATTTTGTTTTATTTCGGAAATTGATACTTGCTTGACAGGGGTTCTAACTGCACAGGCAGTTAATGCAAAAATAAACAAAACTGAAAGTGGAAAAATAATCATTTTCACCTTGTTTAAGAATTTCATATTAGGACTCCTTATATTATTAACTTATGTTAACAAGTAGTTGTAAATACCCGAAGATGTGGATCAGCCCTGAAGAAGGGGGTGCTCGCGGCTGGATTTCTGATGTCATCCTATCATCTCTTCCTAATAAGCTTTTCTCATACCTTCATATATTCCCAAAGAGGCCCTTGATCTCAATGCGGCACAATTTCTTTTGCAAATATCTAATGTTGAGGCCAGGCCCTACCATTACAATGTTGGCGGTCTTAGGCGAAGTTCCTAGAAAATGACAAAGATACTCAACATCAACCCACATGGCTGGATGTTTTCACTTGTCGAAGTATACGGATACCGCTTTTTTTTCTCCAGCTCTATTTCAGATGAATCATAGGATATCTCTATCCCCATATTCACTTTTTTATCTCTTAAGAACTCGACACCAAAACCTCCAAAAAATCCCGGAGTTGTTCCCTCTACATAATCCCCGCTTGCTGCGTGATGCCTCCCCCCAGCACGGATATACGGTGTAGTATTGGCCGTGGGAATGAATGTGTATCTGAAATCCAGACCGATGGGGATATCAAAAAATTCGCGATCACCCATAATAATCATAAGAGGGCCAATGCCAAATCCAACCCCAAAACCGCTATCGAATTGAGCATATGGGTGAAATGAGATACCAACTGGCGAGTAGTCTGCCGAATATACATAGTATCCTTCTGCTTCCATATTACTCTCGTAAATATCTATGACGTCCTCAAAACCACTTACATAGGTAAGACCGAGTGGAAATCGCCAATCAGCACCCTTTGCAGAACTACTCACGAATAGTATCACCATAACCAATTGAATACAGAAAACCAAATCTCTCTTATTCATTATCTTCCCTCATTTTCTGCCCTCCCCTCCTGATGAAAGTATTCTAACACTATTCAGAGCGCCCTTCGGCGACTTGTTGAGGTAAGAAAATGATGAAGATTGCCTTTCTTAGAGGACCTACGTTATCACGACTAAAATATAGAAGCCTCCAAGGAGCTATCAAAATCCTTCGGAGGCTTCATAGCGGCATCTTCAGGGGTCCTTTTTTCACGATTGTCTCCTGCTGGTTTGGGTTATGAAAAGTAACCAAAAAGCATTTTGGAAATTGTTGTGATTTAGTATACCGAGAAGTCAATAAAAGTCAAGACTGAATTATTAGGTAGAAAATACGGATGGAAAATACCAATTATTGAAAAGTTAACGGGTAAGACACAGGGTCGGATTTTTTGTTTTTTTATCCTGATTCTCTTTCTGCTCTGGGGGTTATCCGCGAAATCCAGCCACTTCCAATCTCAACAAACCAGAGGTTTGCCTCCTTATCAAATACTCGGCTCTCTGTAAAAGCACGCTCTGCAACTTTTTCCACCTCTTCTATGATTACCTTAGCTTCAGCAATATGAGCAACAGCAATAGCAGTCGCCAAAACCAAAGCCGACACAAACAGGCGATTTATGGTCTTACAAAATACCGATTTTTTCCGTCCTTTCTTGGAAGTTCAGGAATTTTTCATGTCTCAGAAATACTTATATGTCACCTTTTTCCTAAACCTTTCTCCAATCTTCATATGTTCCCAAAGAGGCCCCTTGATCCCGAAACGGCGCAATTTCTTTTGCAGCTCCACCGTTATATTAATATTCAGACCAGGGAATATCCAGATTGGGTTTTCCTTTGAAAATCTTTCTATGAAAGGCAGGATTTCATTTTCTATAGCGGGAGAGAGGTAAAAAACTGGTTTTAAAAAGTCCTCCTCAATGCCTATCATTCCCTCCTCCATGGCTATAAGAGATAACTTGGTGTTTGGGAAAACCCTGATTCCGATCATGCAGATAACGGCTGTAGGGGACATCTTGTTTATTGCATCCAATGTCTGGTGAACTGTCTCCATTGTCTCCCCTGGACCCCCTAAAAGGAGGTTATGGCAATAAGATATGCCTGATTTCTGGCAGATGGCAGAGGCCTTCCTGAGATCATTGACTGTGAAGTTTTTGCCCAGATTGACCAACATGGTTTGATTGGCAGCATCACTTCCAAATTCAATACCTGTACAGCCTGCGGCAAGCATTAATTCGATAAGTCTTGGTGTGATAAACCTGGGATTAGCATAGCAACTCCATTTAACGGGTAGATTCCGGCTGATAATTTCCTGGCAGATGGTTTGAGCATGGTCTATAGGATAATTAAATGTATTATCAACAAAGAAGAGATTGTCTATCCCGTATTCCAGCATGCTCTCAATCTCATCGCAGACAAGTTTCGTGTTTCGCAATCTTACTCTTTTCCCCTCGATAATAGGGTAAGTGCAATAGATACATTTGAAAGGACAGCCCCTTTTTGTCTGTATGTTGCCCATTCCTCCCCATTTTAGATATGCATCGTTGTCGAATCCTGACCGATCTGGGATCGGGAGGGCATCTAGGTTTTCAATGATTTCAGGGGAACAATCAATAATTCCTGGTCTAAGGCTACCATGAGGATCCTTCTTCGCTTCGATATGATTTATGAGTTTGACAAGGGAGAGCTCACCTTCCCCCACAATTCCAAAATCGGCCTCCAAATATTCCAAGATTGAGTCAGCCACCAGGGCAAAACCACTTCCCCCTATGACAATGAGTCCATGGCTTTTTTTCCTGATTGTTTGAACGACTTGGCGGTAAAAGGGGAGATAGGAGATATAATTTGGATAACTCACATTATCGATATTTCTCAAGGACAGGCCTATGATATCAGGGTGGAATGAGACTATCGCAGACTCAATAGCGGTTTCATAGTCCTGGACAAAACAAAGGTCCAGAACCTGATACTGGATTCGGTTTCTCTCTAAGGAAGCGATGATGTATGCTAAGCCGAGGGGAAAAACAGGATCGGGAAGAGACTCAACATTGGGTGAGATGAGAAGAATCTTCATAACCTAACCGTTGGATTAGTTCTGGCGTTCCAGAGAGACTAGGATAAAAGGCCTACGCCTTAACTCTAGGGTCTAAAAGATCAGAAACACCTTTCATATTATTAACTTTTAGTAAAAACAAGACTCGTACTGCCACCACCAAAAGTGGTGGTGGTCATCAGTGCTATATGAATTTTACCTGTCAGAGGTACATTCCATGCCAGGGAACATTCAGAGTCGCCCTTCAATATTTCAGCGCTTACTGTGGGAAGTGGCAACTGGTGATAGAGGCTAAGAAAAATGGCGGCTGCCCGTATAATACCTGCTCCCCCAAAATCACCTATGAGATATTTCAAAGGTGTAACCGGTAGATTTTTTGTAGGCTTTCTGAAAATTCTCTTAAGCTGATTATGCTCCATGCGATCTAATTCACTGGAAAAATTGGCAGAAACATTGATTTGATCAATATCATCAGGGCTAATGTTAGCCTTCTTCATGACCAGTGACATAGCTCGTGCCATCTGCTTCCCTTCGACTTCGTAATGTCCAACGGATGTTATACCACCTGTAATTACACCGGATCTAAGAATTCCATAGATCTTTGCGTTCCGCTCAAGAGCGAAATCGAGCCTTTCCATGACCAGGACCCCGGCCCCTTCCCCAAGAATGAGGCCATCGCCGAGTTTAGGATTTATTGGCTCATCATTCTCTACCTTGATTTTGTTGAGCGCTCCAACGGCATCGTAACAGGAATACTGCATAGCCGACAACTCATCAGCTCCTCCCACGAGGGCTGCATCCACCTGATTTTGTAACAGCAGATTCTGGGCATACAGAATTGCATTCTCAGCAGAGATCTCGTTTTGGCAAAAGGTGGTATTAGGGCCTGTTATTCCATGAAACATGGCAATATGACTTGCAGGAGCATTAGGGACAGTCTCTGGGAATAAAAATGGCTGGGCCCCTCGAGGTCCGTCTTTAAGAAGACTGATATAAAAATCCTCCACATAAGAACTGCTACCGTATGATGTTCCCATAATGACAGCAATTCTTTCTCTGTCGACACTATCTAGAATCAGTCCACTATCTTTCAGGGCCTCCACGCTAGAGGCTACCGCCATCCTTGAAATCCTGCTCATTCGCCGATAGCTACTCGGGGGCATAAATTGACGTGGATCAAAGCCCTCAACCAAGCCAGCAATATTAGATCGGAGGGAACTCGTGTCAAAAGATGTGATTTTTCTTATTCCTGTCTTTGCCTTTCTGCAATTCTCCCAGAAGGCTTCTCGACCCACACCCAGTGGACTGATTACTCCAATACCTGTTATTGCAATATCAATCATTTTTGACTCTTCATTTTCTTTTTTTGTGCCTGAACCCTGCCAAAAACCACTGAGGTATTATTCCCCCCAAAGGCAAAGGAATTGTTCAGGGCTATACGGACTTCCTGTGCCCTGGAATTATTGGGAACATAGTCCAAATCGCAATCTGGGTCGGAATTCTCTAAGTGTATCGTAGGTGGCACAACCTGCTCGCTCAAGGCCAGGACTGTGGCTACCGTTTCGATTGCTCCGGCTGCTCCAAGACAATGGCCTACCATGGATTTTGTTGAGCTAATCGCCAGAGCTCTGGCACTTTTTTCGCCAAAGACCCTCTTGATAGCCTTGGTTTCCACTTGATCGTTTATCTTGGTAGCCGTACCGTGGGCATTGATGTAGTCAACTTTATCTATGCTTACGTTAGCTGTCTCCAGAGCCTTTGTCATTACCCTACTCATGCCTACTGCCTCAGGGTCTGGTGAGGTCATATGGAAGGCGTCCGAATTAATAGCATACCCAAGAACCTCTGCATAAATGGTCGCCCCTCGGTGTTCAGCACTTTCATAATCTTCCAAGATAAGAATAGCGGCCCCTTCCCCTAAAGAGAGTCCCCGACGGCTTTTATCAAAGGGGCGGCAATATTCAGGGTCCATAAGCCGTAAAGCGTTGAACCCTGCAAAGGTTAATTCTGAAAGGGATTCACCCCCTCCTGTAATAACAATTTCATGAACTCCTGATCGAATGAGATCAAAACCATAACCAATTGATGTGGCACTTGAAGAGCAAGCTGTTGAAATGGTGGCCCGAGATCCAGTCAGCCTATAACGACTGGCAATCAAATCAGTTAAAGTGCATTGTGCAATGGAAAGGAGTGGAGATGGCCTTGCCTTGGTTTTTTTTAACCATGAGGTGCGTCGATACTTCTCCCAAGAGAGCATACCGCCTGCACCACCTCCCAGAACAACACCAATGTCTTTCTTAGAGCATCTTTCGCTATCCAGATCAGAGTCTAACAATGCCTCATGGGTAGCAATAAGGCCTAAAAGATCACACCTCGAAACCCTTTTGATTCCCTTAGCCCCAAAAAATTCTTTGAGATCCTTAATTTTTACCTGTGCAGCAACCTCACATGGAAAACCGGTGGTGTCAAAGAGTGATACCGGTCCAATTCCACATTCTCCATTAAAGAGTGCTTTTTGAAATGTGGGTATTGATTCCCCTATGGCTGTTATAATGCCAAGCCCTGTTACCACCACCCGTTTGGCAGTATTTTTGTTCATCGATTTTTCCAGAACAAATTCATGAGAAATATGATGCTGATACGAAAAGTATCCTTTACAGGACGGTAGTATGATCGGTGACTGTGGTTTGAAAAATAGATCGTTTTAATAGGAACAAAGCCTATCGTATACCCCCGCTTACCTGCCCTAAGGAGAATGTCAGCCTCTGCCTCAAAACCATCATTCAGAATTTTAATATTTTCCAACACTTCACGGTCATAAAGTCTAAGCCCACATTGTGAGTCATCAACAGGCTGGCCAATTAACCAGGAGAAGGTATATGTTCCTATTATGTTGTTAGCGTAACGAATTTGAGGAATTTTTTCCTTACCCTGTAATCTGTTCCCAATAACAATTTTTGATCTGTGTATCGCATGATGTTTAATAAATTTTGGTATTTCAGATGGATCGTGCTGCAAATCAGCATCAAGGGTAATAATAGCATCAAAATCCTTTTCCAGCGCATATAGGAATCCAATCCGCAGAGCATTTCCTTTACCTCTGTTTTCCGAAACCCTTATAACATATGCTCCAGCATCTTCAGCCAAGCGTGCTGTTTCATCTGTAGAACTATCATCGACAACCACCACGTGATCAATCTCACGTCGTGTTTTCGCAACAACTGTAGAAATAGTGGTTTTATTATTAAAAGCTGGGATAACAGCACAGGTTTTCATATCAATTTAAGATATAAATAATCGCCGCTATGCGGAAAGATTTTATTCTTGTGAGCAGTAATTCACAAGATTTCTTACTCGCTTTTCAAATTCCCCGCTAAGTCGATAAATCATTTTTTTATTGGTTGTTAAAAGGACCTGTGTCGTCTCTCCCTGAGCAAGGAGCGTTCGATTTTCTTTTAGTAATATCTCAAATTTAAATGTTAGTGCAGCGACTTCGGGTTTAGCCACAGTCGTTCTAATAACGATACGGTCACCGGACCCTACCGTGCTCTTGAAATCGCATTGTAAATTGATCACTGGCGCTATATAACCCAAGTCCACCATTTGCTTTGGCAGAAGATCAAATCGCCTTAGGAGCGATAGCCGGCCAACCTCAAACCAGGCCATATAATGACCATACCAGGCCATTCCCCATTCGTCCACCTCGTTAAACCTAACAATTTCCTCTGTCTCTACCCACTGCATGGGTTACTATCCCTGTTCATATTTTTTCTGTATGAAATGAGCTAAAGCATCTATCGAAGCAAATGCTATTTTACCCACCTCTTCGTCTTCAATGATAACATTGAAAATTTTTTCAATGGCCACTACAAGTTCCAGTGCATCTATGGAATCGAGGCCCAATCCTTTTCGGAATAGAGGTGCATACCTGTCAATTTCCCCAACAGTAACATGTTCCAGCTTAAGGGTCTCGATGATCATTTTCTTGAGGAACTCGCACATTGCCTCTGAATTATTGACAATTTCTTCCAGTTCGTTGTTTCTCTTGTTTTTCTTCATGTTAAACCGCCATCAACAGTTAATATCTGACCAGTAATATATCCTGCTTTTTCTGAGGCCAAAAAGAGAACCATACTGGCAATGTCTTCTGGTTTGCCGAATTTACCCATAGGAATCATATTTAATAAATTACTTTTTGTCTCCTGATCTAAATTTTCTATCATAGGGGTAGAAATAATCCCTGGACAGACGGCATTTACTGTAATGCCCAACCGGGCCATCTCTTTGGAAAGGGATTTGGTGAAGGAAATTATCCCTCCCTTTGAGGCCGAATAATTTGTCTGGCCCGCCCGACCAGTAAGTGCGCTGGGTGAGGTGATATTAATAATACGACCAAACCTTCGAGCTATCATAGTTTTTATAATTGCCCTGGAGCAAAGATACGTTCCCTTCAGGTTAACTTCAATTACTCGATCCCAATCCTTCTCGTCAAGGAACATGAGCAGTTTGTCTCTAATAACTCCGGCATTGTTAACCAAGATATCCACATATTCCCATTGCTCTAAAACGTTATTTATCATTTTCCGCACACCCGATCCAGAAGAGACATCTGCCTTTAAGAGGATAAATTTTGTTGCTAAACGTTTCAGTTCTGCTTCCGCACTTGATGCACTTTTATCATCAGAAGAATAATTTATTCCTACCCAGGCGCCTTCTCGAGCAAAAGAAATAGCTATTGCCTTTCCAAGCCCCTTGGTGCCGCCTGTAATAATTACTCTTTTATCTTTAAATTCCATAAAGTTATGCGCCAGAGTAATAGAAAAGGGACAAAATGACAAATAATGTTTAGCAAATGAACTTTTCTTGTGCAAGATTAAAGCGGGCAAAGTCAGGTCTTGGAATTACTGTACAAGGATTTCTTAGTCTCTCCAGCAATATATTTGCCTTTAGGCACTCTCTTTTTCTTTCCACAAATGAGGATAAAACATTTTTATAATCCTATCCAAAAACCTTAGCTTGACCCCAACAGCATTACATGATTTCTCAATTATTGCAATCATCACGAGAACAGGAAGCATATATGTTGCAAGTGTAATCTTAAAAAACCCAGAATTGAGCCTCCGAATAGACGCAAAATTATTTTTTATAATTGGTGAGAAAAATATGTACTCAATTAAGAATAAGACCGATCCAGGAAAAATTGTGGGCACAATCATAGCCTGAAAAAGCCTGTCTATTATCTTATGTCGACCTATTAAGTCACGAATATTGTTTGGTGAATACGAGTAAGGCCTATTGGAACATACCCCTTCCATAAGCCATTTTATCATGAGATAAGAAATCACATAAGTTGTTATGGCAGCTACATCCATTATCGGCCTGAAATGGCTATTATAATTGCCATATATCGTCTCGATTTCTACAGACCTTATAAAACCGCCCCCATCTCCTGCCTTCATCAATATTTCAGTTTCGGTGACATACCTATCTGTTGTTAACAGGATTTTCTTTATTAATGACAGAGGATATAGTCTGAAGCCACATTGTGTATCCTCAATGAATTGGTTTGCTGCAAGAGAGACATAGAACCTTGCAACATGCATCGAATTATATCTTGCCCTTGGTATCTTTTCCTTCTCATGCATTCTTGAACCTACGA
>Ga0233414_10001101_pt1 | contig 10702 bp, 8 predicted proteins | sample Na_anoxic_10_MG_FD_189020 | JGI IMG/M metagenome (GOLD analysis project Ga0233414, IMG submission 189020) | Seawater microbial communities from Saanich Inlet, British Columbia, Canada - Na_anoxic_10_MG | ecosystem: Environmental > Aquatic > Marine > Inlet | place: Canada: British Columbia...
TGGTCATCTTCCTTCGCCTTTTCCGCCGGCCGCTCACGGGGGTCCCGGATACTCAAAACGGAAGCAATAACGGTAATTTCTTTCAAACATCCCTCGCCTTTAGCTTCGATGAGCATCTTCGATAATCTGGGATCAAGAGGGATCTTCGACATCAGCCTTCCCTTTTTAGTAAGAAAAAAGCGGCTTACATTTTTTGGCCTCGATCTTCCAGCCTCTTCGGTAATTGCTCCGAGTTCCAAAAGAAGATCAAATCCATCTTTGACACTCTTTTTGGCCGGCCTGTCGATAAAGGGAAAATCGGATATGTCGCCAAGATTCAGAGCAATCATCCTTAAAATAACCTGTGCAAGGTTTGATCTTAATATCTCCGGTAAAGTAAAGAGGGGGCGGGAAAGAAAATCTTCTTCGGAATAAAGGCGTACGCAAATGCCGTTTTCCACACGGCCACATCTGCCTTTTCTCTGGTCGGCACTGCTTCTTGATATGGGCATAACAGGAAGGGCTGTAGTCCTTGATCTCGGAGAATATCGGGAGATTCTTGCAAGACCTGTATCTATTACGTATCTGATGCCCGGTATTGTAATAGAAGTTTCGGCAACGTTGGTTGCAATAATGATTTTTCTTCCCGGAGGGCGGGAAAAAATCTTTGACTGCTCAGATGCCGGAAGTCTTGCAAACAGAGGATATACAAAGGCGTTTTTATAATTTCTTCCTTCAAGCAGTTCGCATGTTTCACGAATATCCTGCTCCGTAGGCATAAAGACAAGGATGTCACCATATTGACCCTCCCTGTTTAATGTATTCACAGCATCTGCCGCCATTTCAACATGGCTTAAGTCGTTTTTTGCATCCTGCCCTTGCTTTTCAGAATCCGGACGACCCGGTAAATATCGAATATCAACAGGATACATACGGCCTGACACTTCAATTACCGGTGCGCCATCAAAAGCTTTTGAAAATTTTTCCGTGTCAATGGTGGCGGATGTAATTATCAGCTTAAGCTCTTTTCTTCTTTTTATCAGTTTTTTTAAAATTCCCAGTGAAAAATCGATATTCAAACTTCGTTCATGTGCTTCATCAACGATGATGGTGTCATATTCATTAAGATAGGGGTTGCTGAGGGTTTCGGCAAGAAGAATGCCATCGGTCATAATCTTTATAAAAGAATCATGGCGGGTTTTATCTTTAAACCGTATTTTATAACCCACTGATCTGCCGATCTTTTCTCCCAGTTCTTCAGCAATACGATGGGCAACAGTTGTTGCAGCGATTCTTCTTGGTTGAGTACAACCAATTTTACCGGCTATTCCTCTTCCGGCAGCAAGGCAGAATTTAGGTATCTGGGTGGTTTTTCCAGAGCCTGTCTCACCTGATATGATAACCACCTGATTCTTTGAAATGGCATCTATAATGTCGCCTTTTCTATCGGTAATCGGCAAAGACGGGTTATAAGAAAACCTGGGCAGGTTTTGTTTCCGCCATTTTCTTTTCTTGATTGATATGTTAGACTTTTTGAGATGACCTTGCATTTCTATTCTTTCGTGATAAAAATATCTTAAGTACTCAGGTTGTCAGGTTCAGGGTTAGAGTGCGATGAAAATTGAACATTTTAAAGATATTGAGAGCAGCAAATTGTGAACCCTGAATCTGAATAGTTACCAAAAATTGTATATAAGATAAAGCGCTAAACTTGATTAGCAGTTTATCCTTTAAAAATAGCTTTTAAGCAGAAAAGGAGAAAATCATGAATTTTGTAATTATAGGAGGGGATGCAGCGGGCATGAGTGCTGCAAGCAGGGCAAAAAGAACCATGCCTGATTTGAAAGTTACTGTTTTGGAAAAAACCATGGATGTTTCATACAGTGCCTGCGGGATGCCGTATAATATTGCCGAGCCTGACAGGGAAATAGAAGACCTTGTTGTAAGGCATGCCCATGTTTTCAGGGAAAAACAAAATATTAACCTTTTGACCGGCCATTGTGTGGATAATATCGATCCTGCCGGAAAAACCGTGGGCGGTATTTCTGTGAGAAGCAAAAAGTTTGAATTTTCCTATGATAAACTCCTTATTGCAACAGGTGCATCCCCGATTATTCCCGATCTGCCCGGTTTTGACCTTCCCGGTGTTCTGGGCTTAAAAAGTCTTGAAGACGGGAGAAAAATCAAGCAATTTTTAAAGGATAGCTCTGCTAAAAAGGTTATCGTCATTGGTATGGGATATATTGCACTTGAAATGGTCGAAGCTTTGCGTGCTCGGAATATAGAAGTTGACATGGTAAAACCTCGCCCTACTTTTTTACCATGGCTGGATGATCAAATGGCACAGGTAGTAAAGGATGAGGTTGAAATGAGTGGCGTTAATATGTATCCCGGACACAAGGTTGAAAGGATCGAACAATTTGCAGAACGTTTAAAGGTCATATGTTCTGACCTTACACTTGAAGGAGACATGGTTCTTGCGGCCATAGGTGTAACTCCGAATACTGATATTGCTGGAAAAGCTGGTATAGAGCTTGGCATAAAGAAATCAATTGCTGTGGACAGGGGACTTAGAACTTCGGATGAGAATATATACGCTGCCGGTGATTGTGCGGACGCTTTTCATATTGTTACCGGAAAAAAAGCCTGGATTCCGCTGGCTTTAAGGGCTAACCGGGCCGGCTGGGCAGTTGCTGACAACGTTTGCGGCAAGGATGTGCAGCTTCCCGGCATTGCCGGAACATCGGTATTTAAGGTATTCAATCTTGAAGTGGCTCGAACCGGCCTGAGTGTACAAGAGGCCGAAAGGACCGGTTTTGATCCGGCAGGAGTTACGATTAAAACCCGTTCCCGTGCCCATGCACACCCCGGCTCAACGACAATCTGGTTACAGATGACTGCAGACAAGAAAACCGGTCGTCTCCTTGGCGTTCAGATGGTTGGCAAGGAAGGTGTGGCACATAGAATTAATGCACCGGCTGTTGCGCTTCACGGGAATATGACCGTTGAGCAGTTTGGCCAGTCTGATCTGGCATATGCTCCGCCATTCAGCCCGGTGTGGGATCCCATGCTGACAACAGCAAATCAGTTACTTAAAAAAATTTAAGCCACGAATTAACACGAATGGACACGAAAATGAATAATATCTTGTACAAGGATTTGTCTTATCAAATCATTGGCCTGGCAATGGAAGCCCACAGAAAGTTAGGGTATAGTTTTCTGGAAAAGGTTTATGAGAACTCCTTGATGATATTGTTTAGAAGAGAGGGCATCCGATCTGAACAACAATATCCAATAAAAGTTTATTTTGATGGAGAGGTAGTTGGAAATTATGTCTCTGATATTTTAATTGAAGATAAAATTATTATTGAACTAAAATGTGTTGAAAAGATAAATAACATTCATAAAGCACAGGCCTTGAACTACCTAAAAGCGACTCAAATGCGTTTAGCAATTATCCTGAATTTTGCTAAAGACAAATTACAGTATGAAAGACTTGTTTTATAAAAATATTTGTGAAAATTCGTGTTAATTTGTGGCTAAAAAATAAAAAAGGAAGCAATAAAATGAAAAGCTATCGAAAAGAATTGTACTTTGAGGTGCCCACCAGACGGGCATTTATCCATATCACACCACAGGTTGAACAATGTTTGAAAGAAAGCGAAATTACAGAAGGACTGATACTGGTGAATGCCATGCACATCACTGCATCTGTTTTTATCAACGACAATGAATCGGGTCTCCATCACGACTATGATATATGGCTTGAAAAACTGGCTCCCCATGAACCGGTATCTTCGTACCGGCACAATGTAGGGGAAGATAATGCAGATGCACATATGAAAAGGCAAATAATGGGTCGTGAAGTCGTTGTGGCTGTGACCGATGGTCGGCTCGATTTCGGAACCTGGGAGAGGATATTTTACGGTGAATTTGACGGCAGAAGACGAAAAAGGGTACTGGTAAAGATAATCGGAGAATGATAAGCTTCAGTGCTTTTTAAAGTGAAAGAAAATGATTAAAAAAATAAATCCAATTGATTTATGGGCTTGGGGAATCACTCCCACATTGTTCATTATAGCGATAATTTTAAAAAACCATTAGTTAAGGATTCTATTTGTGCCTGAACTACCGGAAGTCGAAACCTTAGTTAGAGGGTTAAAACCTCATGTTGTTGGAAAGACAATTCGTAAAATAAACATCTTTAGATCTCTTCCGATTCTACCCCTTAAACCAACGGAATTCATTAAATCTGTTGAATCCAGAAAAATTGTAGATTTGACACGCCGTGCAAAATACTTGATTTTTCATTTGACGCCTGAGTTGTATCTGTTAGCACATTTGAGGATGACCGGAAAATTTATCCTAACAAATCATTTGCCATCCCCGGGGAAATATCATCGGATTTGGTTTTCCTTGGGGAAAAAAAAGCTTTTGGTGTTTGAAGACATTCGATGTCTGGGAAAAATGGAATTGGTTAAAAAATTATCAATTTGCCATAAATTAAGCCGGTTGGGACCAGAACCGCTGTCGAAAAAGTTAAATGCATCCTACTTTAACAAATGTTGTAATGAAACCACTCGCCCCATCAAGGCTGTTTTAATGGATCAAGGAAAAATTGCCGGAATTGGAAATATTTATGCCTCTGAAATTCTTTTCAAAGCGGGCATCCATCCTGAGCGCCAAGCAAAATTTCTCACCCACATGGAAAGAAAGCAAATTGTTCATGCGATAAAAACAATTCTCAAAAAAGCCATTCAGCTGCAAGGCACTTCGGTTTTTACCTTTCGACGTGCGGACAATAAAATGGGGGAATTTCAAAATTTCTTAAATGTATATGGTAAAACAGGTCAGCCGTGTCCTAAGTGCGATCGCCCCATTCAGCGAATCGTTCAATATCAACGTAGCACATTTTTTTGTTCTCAATGTCAACGATGACCCTTACATAGGTTTTCCCCTTTTGATTCTTCAATTATAAATTGGGTGCCTGGTCTCGTTCACTATTTTCTGCCATTATGTCATTTTGCTTCTCTTTCTTCGAGGCTGATCAGGTTTGGCAAGCTTCCCCAAAAAAAATGATATTGTGCCTGCGCTAAAAAATATCGTCCTTTCTGCTCACAATTAATAGTTGAATATTTACAAGATATTTATTAGTGTTTAAAAGTTTTATATTTATGGACAGCGAGCCCGGAAGGGTAAATGTTTTCACGGTTCTTCTTCCTGCAAAAAACCAAACCGGATGAATGCGCCTTTTGCGCATAAACCCTAATAAAATTTGAAACAGGAGGTTTTTATGCGCAGCGATAGTGAAAAGGAAATTCTTTTTAAAGTTATCGACGCATTCAAAAGAAGGCTCATTGTGGTTTCTCCGGAATTTAAGATCCTGGCCGCTAACCATACTTATGATAAAAAACTCAAGTCTGAAATTATAGGAAAACAGTGCTACCAGGTCTTCTGCGATCGCCCATCTCCATGTATAAATTGTGCTGTTGAAGAAGCATTGCGGACAGGCAAGCCGGCCTTAATACCCAAACCGGACGATTCTTTAGATCTGAGCCGGATGCCGTGTTACTATTCCTATCCTATCTATTCCGGAGAAGATATAGAAGCCTTTGTAAGCATGGATTTTGATCTGCCGACCATCGGCGGACTCGAAGAAAAGATGAAACAGTCCAACGCCCTTCTGCGGAATCTCATCCTCAGTGCGGTTGACGGTGTCATCGCAGCGGATAAAAAAGGCAAAATTCTTATTTTCAACGAGACGGCAGTAGAAGTTTTCGGTTACACTGAAGATGAAGCCCTCAATCATCTGAACATTCGGGATATTTATCCAGATAAAATAGCATATGAAGTGATGAAAAAACTCCGTAGCACCGAAACCGGTGGAAAAGGAAAACTCAGGTCATATCAGATTAATGTACTTGCTAAAAACGGTGAAAACATTCCTATTAGCTTAAATGCCTCAATCGTTTATGAAGGTAAAAATGAAGTGGCGACAATCGGTTTTTTTCATGACCTGCGGGAAGAGCTTAGAGTAAAAGACAAAATGGAAAAGATCCAGCTTCAGCTAATGCAGTCGGAAAAGATGGCTTCCCTTGGCAAACTGGCAGCAGGCGTGGCCCACCAGCTAAACAACCCGTTGGGAGGAATTACCCTGTTCACCAAGCTTGTCCTGGAAGAATATGATCTGGAGGAAGACGCCAAAAAAGATTTACATCGTATTTTGAAAGATGCTGAGAGGTGCCGCGATACTGTAAAGGAACTTCTTGAATTTACACGTCAAACCCGCCATTTTATGCAGCCCCACGATATAAACAAGTCTATTTCCCAAACCCTTTTTCTGCTCGAAAACCAAACCCTTTTCCATGATATCGAGATTGAAAAGAATATGATGCCCACACCCCCTCCTGTCCTGGCCGATGCACAACAACTTAACCATATGTTCATGAACATAATCCTAAATGCAGCCCAGGCAATGGATGGAAAGGGAAAATTAACTTTAAAAACCTGCAAATCACCGGATGGAAATCGGTTAAATATAGAAATATCAGACACCGGTCAAGGAATCCCCGAGGACGTTTTACCTCATATTTTTAATCCTTTTTTCACAACTAAAGAAGAAGGAAAAGGGACAGGTCTGGGGCTCAGCATGGTGTACGGGATTGTAGAAAACCATGGCGGAAAGATTATGGCCAAAAGCAAGCCCGGTCAGGGCACTACCTTTATCATCGAGTTTCCCATCGAGATTCAGAGCAATAAAGGAGATCAAATTGAAAAATAGTATTGATACAACGCACATACTGGTAGTGGATGATGAAAAGGACATACGTGACGGTTCCAAACGGATCCTGTCCAGGATCGGTTTTCAGGTCCTGACGGCATCCCGTGGCGACGAAGCCCTGGATATGCTGAAAAGAGAAAAACCCTCTATCGTTTTTCTCGATTTGAAAATGCCTGGAATGGATGGAATGGAGGTTCTTGAGAGAATCAGGGAAATAGATGAAACAATACTGGTAATTATAATTACAGGATTTGCAACAGTGGAAACGGCTACCAAAGCTATGAAACAGGGGGCTTATGATTTCATTCCAAAACCCTTTGAACCCGATCAACTGCGTATCGTGGTGAATCGTGCCTGGGAAAAAATTAGACTCACCCGTGAGGCGGAAAAGCTGGAACGGGAAAGAAAAAGAACCCTGCTGGATCTGGACACTGAAAAAAGCCGCATCCATACTATTCTTGAATCGTTTCCCAACGGTGCTATGGTAACCAACACCGGAGGACAGGTGGTTTTGATGAATCCGGCCTTTCGGCAACTACTGGAGATAGACCCTGATTTGAAACCGGGCAACCCCATTGAAGAATATGTGTCGGACAAAGGCCTTTGTAACCTTGTTAAGGAAATATCCAAGGGAAAATATATCGATTATGATGACATCCAGGATTATGAGTTTGCTCTTTCAGAAAAAAAATATCTCCTTGTAAAGACGCAACCGGTGCTGGGTGAGAAAAGGGAATGCCTGGGAGCTGTTGTAAATGTTATGGACATCTCCGATATGAAGGTTATGGATCAGCTTAAATCGGAATTCGTGGCAAAGGTTTCCCACGAACTTCGATCACCCCTTTCAACAATCCATGAACAACTGGCACTTGTTATAAGGGATATGGTAGGAGAAGCATCCACGGATGACCAGCATATACTAACCCGTGCCAAGGAAAAGACCCAGGGGTTGATCGCTCTGATAGGCGATCTGCTCGATCTCTCCCGCATCGAGGAAGGGATTATATGTCATGAACCAAAACCGGTCAATCTGGAAGAAATCCTGAAAAATATAGTAGATTTTCTCGAAACCCGTGCAAAGGGCAAGAAGCAATCTTTAACCTTGAATCTCCCCCAAACCCCTCTTCCTTCACTGGTAGCCGATCCCATAGCCCTGGAAAGTATATTTGGAAACCTGATCACCAATGCCATCAATTATACTCAGGAAGGCGGAAAAATCAAAGTCGATGTTGACCTTGCAGGGATAAACATCCGCGTAAGGATTGAGGATAACGGATTTGGAATAGCAGATAAGCACTTTAAAAATATATTTGAAAGATTCTACAGGGTCAAAGACGAAAATACCAGATATATCACAGGTACAGGACTCGGACTTCCCATAGTAAAAGGACTCATAGATTCTTTGAACGGTTTTATCGATGTGGAAAGCACACCCGGAAAGGGAACCGTTTTCACGGTTCTTTTGCCAGCAAAAGAGTAATTCAAGATTTTTAAATTTTACAAACCTTCATCAAGCGCCTTCAGGAACTCCTCCGGTGGGACTTGAGTGCCTGTCCAGAGGGCAAAGGTTCGTCTTGCCTGAAAGGCAAGTGTGGAAAGACCGTCCAAGAACCGAATACCCCTGGCTTTGGCCATATCCTGCCAAAAATTCTGAGTATGGCCATAATTAAGATCCAGTACAAGTTCACATTCCGGAATTTCAAGCTTTTCCACAACCGCAGCTAATTCCGGCGATTCATCGGTGCTGGAAACAGAAGTTGCGTTAACCACAATGTTAGCGGGAAACTGCCGATCCGGCAAATCGAAAATCGGCATCGCATCTCCACTAAAACGATCGACAATTTCCAGAGCTTTTTCTTTTCTGCGGCCTGCAACAATAATTGAGTCTGTTCGAAGCCAGTTTAAAATAAATACAACTGATTTTGCTGCACCGCCTGTTCCAAAAACTAGCGCTGTCTTGCCTTCAACATCAAAATCCGCCTCGCTGAGTGCATCCATAAAACCGATTGCATTGGTGTTATAACCTTTTAATATATCGCCGTCGCAAACAATAGTGTTGACCGCGCCAATGATATTTGCTCCTTCAGAAAGAACATCAAGAAAAGGTATGACTTTCTCTTTATACGGCACGGTTATGTTCACGCCCGCCATATTCAAAATTCGAATACTTTGAATAGCCTGCCCGATGTCTTCCGGCTTAACAGCAAAAGGTACATATCTTCCTTTAATACCTAATCGCTTCATTACCGCAGAAAACATGTCAGGCGATTTTAAACGAAAAGCCCGCTCATCACTTAATATGCAAAAAACCTTCATTTGAAATCCAAACTGTACTCGAAGCTGGATGTTCGATTCTGGATGCTCGATGCTGGATACTCGAAGCTGGATACTCGATTCTGGATACTGGATACTCGATACTCGTTGCTGGTTGCTCGTTTACCTTGTGCCACAGTGTCGTCAGGGCGTAGCTTGTAAAGCGCGAAGCCTGGTCGATTCTGGATTGAATATCGAGCATCTTTTTTTAAAATTCAGTATTCAGCAAAGCCAGTTGGAGCAAAGCGAAAATCCCGCTGAAAGCGGGGTATCCAGTATCAAGCATCGAGCATCCAGTATCCAGAAACCAGTATCAACCTTCTACTCTACTTCGAGGAGATCTTTAACACTCCTGGTGATCTCTTCTGCAGAAGCGGGTTTGGCAATATAATCGTCCGCCTCCGTACTCATGCCATCAGCGTGTGAATAGCGTGTTGAAGTCACATGTGACGCGACAGCGGTCAGAAGGACAATAGGAATGTCACAGTATTTTTCATCCCCTTTCAGATCCGCACACATTTCATAACCGTCCTTTTCAGGCATCATTACATCAAGTACGATGGCATCAGGCGGGTTGGCATGTACCTTCTCCAGCCCCTCTACACCGTTATAGGCAATTTCAACCTCAAAGCCTTCCTTTTCCAGGTTTCCCTGAACAATGGAAGCGAAATCAGGTTCATCATCGACTACAAGAATTCTCTTTTTTTCGCTCATTATATCCTCCCTTTTTTTGTTTTAATAGACCCCTAATCCGGAAAAGCCGGAACCGAGCAGGTGTTTTTCTATGAATTTTTTGTGACAAAATACACAAAAATTACAGCTAAGCGCCTAATCAACTTCAGGCCTGGGATAAAGGCCCGCTTGTTCCACGATTTCAGGTACCTTTTCCTCCCACTCAATAGCCATGACGTGAAAACCGCGCACTCCTTCTATTTCTTTAAGCCGTTGAATCGCCTCGATACAGATCTTAATACCTTCCTCGCTCTGTTTTTCCTTCGGCGTGTCCGCCAGACGTTTAACCACTTCGTCAGGCACGTCCATGCCGGGAACACGATTTTTCATATACTTGGCCATACCGGCAGTCTTCATCGGGGTCATGCCTGCCAGTATATTAACCTTTTCATGTAGTCCCCGGTCACAGACCATTTTCATCCATTGCTCAAACTTGTCGAGGTTGTATATGCACTGAGTCTGGATGAATTCGACTCCTGCCGCAACCTTTTTTGCAAGCCTGGGAACGCGGATCTCAAACGGGTCGGCAAAGGGATTTGCAGCCGCCCCCACAAACATCTTCGGAGGGCGATTGATATCATCACCTCCCAAAAACTTTCCTTCATCCCGCATGTGCCTTACTGTTTGAACCAATTGTATAGAGTCAATATCATGAACATTCTGTCCTTGAGCGCAGTCCCCGAAGCTCTGATGATCACCTGAAAGGCAGAGAATATTATTAATGTCAAAAGAAGCCGCTCCGAGAATGTCGCTCTGCAGAGCGATACGGTTCCGGTCGCGGGTTACCATCTGAAGTACCGGCTCCAGGCCCATGAGCTTAAGGCGAATACAGGCGGCCAGACTGCACATGCGCGTTACTGATGTCTGGTTGTCGGTAATATTGATTGCATCCACATG
>Ga0233414_10001102_pt1 | contig 10701 bp, 18 predicted proteins | sample Na_anoxic_10_MG_FD_189020 | JGI IMG/M metagenome (GOLD analysis project Ga0233414, IMG submission 189020) | Seawater microbial communities from Saanich Inlet, British Columbia, Canada - Na_anoxic_10_MG | ecosystem: Environmental > Aquatic > Marine > Inlet | place: Canada: British Columbia...
CCTGCGTTATTCCCTTGCGTCCTGGCGTTCCCGAGAGGCCCCGTGCGATCTCGTCCTGGCTAATTTCAGCACATTTCATAAGTACTGTATCTGCAATATCACTGGCTGTTTTATACATTGTTATTTCCTCTCAGTAAGCCCTGCGAGGCTGTTCCATTAGCTCTCCACGATTCGTGAAGAACCTTTTGATTTTTTGACCCACAGGTAACGTGTTCGTATGGTGCACATCCGACATCAATCTACTGCCCAAATCCATACCATGTTGCTTGGAGTCTACAACTTTCCCGCCCATTCCAGGCTGCCGACTAGCATAGGCTCGAGCCGCCGCCCGTGGATGCGCATCTACAACGTCAGTCGCCATCCCCATGTGGTGCTTAGTTCCAAGCTGCTTCAAGTTCTGATTCACTTTACGCATCAAAACTTTACGTGCGAGCGTAGGGCTTATCGCTACTTTTTCTAGTACGATATCTGCTATTTCGCTAGCTGTCTTATTCATCTCCATCTCCTTGGATAGCTGCTGCTCTGCATAGGTGCGGCGATATCACCCTTTCAGTTTCCGTAGTCCTAGCTTCTTGCCTTTTTCACGCTCTTGGTCAAACTCACGCCCAACCCGGCGATTCATCTCAGCCGCACTGGATACACTGCCCAACAGTGCTAATCCACGCCAGAGCTTGTTCTTGGCTGCCGGACTAAGTCTGAGCGCACTAGCCAAAAACCCACCCGTAATGGCGCCCATTGCGGCCCCTGCACCCGCGTTGAGTATGGCACCTCCTGCCCGACTGTCCTCTTGTCCTTCTGGGGCAGATACTGTAGTACCTATAGACGCCCCTATCATCGTTGGAAGCATACGACCTCTTCCGATAAGACTGCCTGCAGCGGTCCCAAGCGGTACCGCGATATCTCCTGCGCGACTGCCGTAGTTCTTAAAAAGCGGCGCCTTATCTTTACGTTTAGTCGCAGCTTGTTTTTGTTCCCCGTCGTTAGGTCCTAACACTGCCGCGTCTAGTGCCGTGCCTCCAGCTCCAATCCCTGCGCCCAAAGCACCTCCTATGAGAAGTCCTTTCACCCCTCCTTTAAGGATATGTCTTCTCATACCTCGATCTACTGATCCCATGATCTTCGGGTACAGTCCAGGGCCTTTCCAAGCCTTGGCGGCGGGGGAATTAATAACGGCATCCATGTGTCTCACTCCTGCGTCCGGCGCACCGGGTAGACTGTTCACCCCACCTATCAGGGTTCCCAAGCCTCCAACTATTTGACCGCCACGAATGGCCGCATGTTGTACTGGCGTCCGCTCTTCTTTACTCAATTTCAGGAGTACGGTGTCTGCTATTTGTGTTGCTGTTTTTTTCATACTAAACATCCTTTTGCTGCCGTTTTATACATGTAACTTACTCCTATGACTCCTATTGTCGCATAAGGTCTAACACTTGGTCATTGAGCCGATTCTTATCGCTCGCCATTGTAGAAAGAACCTGTTCAATCCCAAGAGGTTTGTTCCCCAACATGCGGTCTACTATCCCTGGCTTAGGGCGTGCAAGGTACCGCTGCACCGCAACAGCCCTCTGGTCCTCCGGTAAATGTGCATGAGAACCTCTTCGAATCGCACGGCCAATTACCTGCTCCAGCTTCGCGTCGTTCCAATGTGGCTCTAAAACCTGTAGTTGGCGTGTGCCTTTGAGGTCCAAGCCCTCTCCACCAGCAGAAGACATCAATAACGCTTTGAGTTTCCCCTTGTTATAGTCTTCGACGATCTGCTTGCGCTGTTTTTGTGGGAGCGCCCCGGAGTAGGTAGCGTGAGAAATGCCAGCAGTGTCTAACTCGTTTCCGTAATCCTGTAAGACATCCAGGTAGTTGGAGTAAACAACAGCGCGATGTTTCTTGTTGTCCTTTAGTTTACTCTGTAAATCTTTTATAGCCTTCTTGAGCTTGGGTGCTGTCCTTGCAGTCCCCTCTGCTGTGAATCTCCTCGTTGACCCTCCAATCTGGCGGGTCTGAGACTGGAACTGGTTGAGATCCTTCAGGTATTTCTTCTCTACAGGCAAGCCTTTACTAATCCGACGCTGCTGCAACCAAGGTAAATCCCCAAGAGCCATCGCATGTATCTTAGTTTGCTCTGGGGTCATCTCTACGTCGATACTCTCGTTAATCCTCGCCGGGAAATCCTTCACCGAAGTAGGTTCATAATCAACCCACTTGTCTAAGACTTTCTTGAGTTGTTTCTTATTCTTGAGGATCGGCTCTGGTATCTCACCCTTTACGTACTTGTCCCAGATCCCTGGATTTGTCATCCCCTCGAATTTGTCCTTGAAGCCCCGGCCTGTCGGCAAGACTGAACCACCCGCCACAATGTTAACTAGTGGAGCAATATCTGAAGGACGATTGTATACTGGAGTAGCGGACAACAACATTCGCTTCTTCGCAGGGTAGCCTTTCAGAAGGTTGTGTAGTTTTGTGTTAGTTTCTCGCGCCCTGTGTGCTTCATCCACAATCAACAAGTCTGCAGGACGAGTCACCCCTCGTAGCGCTTCTCCCTGCATACTTCGGATATTAATCCCAGGAGCTTTGTGGGTATGTTTTGCAAGTTCCTTTGCGTAATTCGCTTGTAGGGATGCCGGTACTAGCGCCTCAGTAATCCCATCCATGTCGTCTGCAACTGCAATAGAGGCCAGCGTCTTCCCGGTCCCAAGCCCGTGGGCTACTAAGAGGCCTTCCTGTTCCCGCAAGCGCTCTAAAACGCGCTGCTGGTGCGGCAGTAACTGCGTCTTTAGTGCTGCTAGCTTTTTCAGCGTTATATCTGCTATTTGTGCTGCAGTTTTGTACATTTAGTAGTCTTCGATCCTATTCGCTAGTCCCGTACCTAGTGCTCCGGCGCCGCCCAGCATCAATGCGCCCGCAGCCATCCCGAGGGCTGCGCGCAATCTATCGTTTGGTATTTTCTTAGCAAGCCTAGGGTCATACGCTAGGAGTGATCCGAGTGCCGCTCCTGAAAGCAGCCCTGAGTTCAGCATGGATCCTGGGAACTCTTCTCGAAAGTCACGTCTGGGTGATTTCCGTTTGGATGATTTCTTGGCTAACTTGAGTAATACGTCGTCTGCAATCTGCTCTGCCGTTTTATACATCTTTACCCTCGTTTTTTCCTGTGTCTTTCTGTTTTAGGTAGTGGTGGAGTGCTAGAGCCCCACCTGCAACAGGTGTAACTGCTCCTAGGTTCCTGAGAAGGTAGCCAAGTTGCTGCTTCCCCATCATTTTTCCTAAGTTTTTATACGGTATCTTTGCCTGGTGCATCAGTTTCTTAGCCTTCAAGGTAGCCGCCAGTTCCTCGAGCTGGACCAGCGTTGGAGTAACAGCAGCAGCCACAGGTGCAGCATATCCTGTAGCACCCATGCCTTCGCCCTCTTTTCCGGTAATCGCTGCATGTCCCAAGAGCCCAAGGCCTCCCAAACTACTGGCCAGTGTGAGTGGTATCCGATGTCGTCCGAGTGCTTGCCTGAGTTTACCTCCCGAGGCGTGTCCCACCTCGTGTGCTGCTACAAAGGGGTCGACTTTAGCTGTTAAGTTTATTTGTTGTCTGTTAGCCAATGCCTCCAAGGCGGGGAACAGCGGCAAGATCTTTTTCGTGTACCACGTAGGTTTTGGTGCGTAAGAACTCTGCGCTACATTAAAAATCTCGTTTAGATGCATTCCAGCGGCAGGCTCGAACTTCTTAAACTTTCTCATCAAGTCCTTCGCATCATGATTCCCGCCGGATATATCACCCATAAAATCACGACTCACCGAATTTGCTCCAAGCGTAAACGGGAGCCCGGCTAAACTCCCTAGCCCTGCACCCCTAACTGCAACAGTACCTGGATCGAAAGGTTCTTTTTTTACAGCATCCTTAGCGATTTTAGATAGAACTGAAGCTGCAATCTGCTCTGCCGTTTTATACATTACGCAATCCTCCTAAGATTCCACCCAAGTATACGGCCTCAGGGCAAAAAAGAGAAACCCCGAAGGGTTCCTCCAAACTAAACTTGTATTGGGGGGCTAGAAGTTGCAGATTTGATTTGTTTCGGATGCCGGAGAGAGGAAGCATAGATCACTTAATTGTAACATAAAGTCTAGTTTACCATTCCCTAATCTAGTTAGTATTATACAATCTTAGAACCTACTCAACCTCTCAGGCTAGTCGCCTGGTTTGGCCATGCAGAACCCCTTTCATCATTTCACACGGTTTTTGGCCTCAGAATATTGGCCCGAACATCAGCTTTACGCTGTAAAGATTTTAGTTTAGTCGTCTTTTTCCATGGCCTCGCGGAAGCCCTCACACATCTCACACGTACATCCAATCTCGCAGCCCGGGTATTCATCGTGAAGTATAGCGTCTTCTCTGTTCATATCATCCAGAACGTCCTCGAGTATTTCATTGGAGGGCATATTCCACACTTTTTCATTTACTTTTTTCGCTGCATCTCTACGGAGCCTATAGCGCTTAACCTTATTACTTGGTGTTACAATCCCACCCATAAGAAGAGCTATCTCCTTTGGAGTCTCCTTCACGTTTAGTACCTCTCCATTTTTGAAGTGAATCCGACCGTGTATGGGTGGATAACCCGTAGGGCCGTGCTTGGTAGTGATAAGACTTATGTCATCGGGGTTAACATACGTGGCTGCGACCTCGTCGGCACCCATGCACATAGTCAGGCTAAGTAATTTCATACTAAGATTCCTTTCGGTTTTGGAGGCTTGCGCCTTATTGTTTGGCTTTCGCCAGGTTTGTATTAACTACAGCATAACGCTGTTGAGGTCTATTCTTTATTAACAACATGCCAGGCCTCAAAGATCTCGTCTTCTCTAATCCTACCCTTCGCGTGAAGACGGGCTAGGACTCTATCCATTTGTTCCGTGTCGTATCCGGCAATTTCACTGGATAACGCATTAGAGTCCCAAGGCATGCGTCGGGGCTCCTTAGTTATGACCTCATCGTTTTCATCGCGCTCTACTCCATGCGGTGTCTGCTCCATCTTCTTCATAACGCCAAAAACCGCATCTTCTTGTCTCTTTAAATCAGCCTCTTCGAGTCTCACGAAACAGTAACAATGGTTACTCTTCTGGTCAGCCTTACTAATGTAGTCCACATTTACGGAACATCCCGAAGGGATCTTAACGCTTGCATCCTTAAAGGAAGGGTGTCGGTCAGCGTACTCATAGTAATAGCAATCACGACAACTGATTGGATAGGTATCTGGGTCCGGAATCCAGTACATCCGACGTTGATACGAGGCGCATGCGTACTTAATCTTCCCTGCTCGGATTAACTTCTGGCAGGCGTTATATGCACTCTGTTGGTTTAACTCGGGGAACAACTCAATGATCTCATCTACGGAGTACGTTATTCCCGTGTTAGATACGAACAAGTTAAGCACTGTGTCCGCTATTGGATCTGGGGGCTCTGCGGGCAGCGTAGCTTTGTGAGCCGCTACTACTGCCTCGATCCCACCCAATTCTTTAATCATGTACAGTACCAACTTGTCGGAGACGCTGTGTCCATTTATTTTTTTCATGTTTGTTTCCTTTTAGTTGTCTATTGATGTGGTGGGCATTAGATCCCAAGTAACAAACTCTCCGACACGATCGTGTAGTAGGTTAGTGAGCGGACTACTGTCTCGGAGGATAATGGTGAGTTGACTTGGAGGTGCGTCCCTCCAAACGGGGTTTTCTGAAATGATTTCAGACCTTCTCATCAAGTAAATCCTTCCAAGCGGAGCCGCGTACAGCGCTATCCAATCTGTGTTATCTCTCTTGCTCACACTCCTAACTGTGAAGAAGCACACTCCGTCCTTGTTACGTTCCTTAACGACGTATGTCTGGAGCGACAGTTCTTTATTATCAGTCTTGCGTCTATAGTGTTGGAGTGATGCATTGCGCGAAGATGAACGGAGGTATTCCAACCTGCCATCCGACACAACCTGCTGTTGAATCTGTGCTCGTAAATCATCCATAACAGTATTTGGCGACGCAAATTTTGGGGATACCGTAGATCGTATAAACCAACGAGTCAACGTTGCTATCTGATCCGGGGTCTCCAGCACCTTCAAAGCTTCACCTGGTTTGAGAGCAATGACACTATGCTCTGCGTTATCAGCGTCTGCGCAGACCCCAGAGATCCAACTGATGTCCTCAGGGTCCAGATAAAGGGTTGAGCTGGTGCCCGCATTCAAGTATCTCGTCAATTTAATCAGTTGCATTTCTGCGTCCTTTCGTTGTTTGTAAAAAAAGAAGCAGAGCCCAGCCAGCAAGTACGACGCTGGTTTAGGTGGACTCTGCTTCACAAATGTTCAGTAGCTTGAATTAACTGAGCCTCATCTGGCATACTTGCCTATGCCTCAAAGGTCAATGCCGGTCCACATTAGTGTGGATCGCGACGCCTACTGAACACCGGGTCAGGCACTTGGTAATGAGCCAAATGCCGGACTACCCTCTTATACCGGATCTTCCTTTGTATTCTCGAGATCTAGGATCCCCATAAGGGCTAGGACTTCGGCGGGTGACTCTGTCACTTGGATAGAGTTATCCCCTGTGCTGGGGTGGATGGTGGTATGGAGGGCATCAGCAGTCTGATAGCCCTCAATGTACCAGATCTTATTGGAGTTCAACCAGATTGGCTTGGGGCTATACCGCCCTGAGCCTTCAACTATGTGTAGTTTTAGTATTATGCCGCCACTCATCACTTTGTCTCCTCTTCTCGTTGGTTTTGGTTTTGTCGTCACACGCTCCAATGCTTTCCGTCCCATTTCTCGAACTTGATTGCAGCCTTTAACTGCTGCACTTCACCCTCCAACGCAGCTACTTTATCCCGCAGGCGCTTAAGCTCTGTATCGGTTACTTCAGGTGGGCTCCCCCAATTCTCTTTGTCGTTAATTAGTTCATCAATTCGATTCTCGAAGAGGCAGTCTCTGCGCCCCTTACTAATCGTTATGTATGCCGTGTCGTCTCTCCGGGCTTTTTCGCCTAGGTTCTCCATGACTTCTTCTCGCCGGCGAAGATACACGTTGCCCCACGGCTGCACTACGAATATAAACCACGGACGTTCCGGATTCATAAAGCCCGAGACTGTAAAACAGGCCTTTTGCCCGTTGTCTTTATCCTTCATAGCGACGTAAACGAGGACATTCATTTCTTCATGACTAAAGTTACGTAACGTATAACGTGAACGGCAACTTCCTATCGTAAATAACCCGAGGCGCTCAAGCGCACCCACTAAACAATCCTGGACAGTCGCCCTCGTGATACCTGCTCTTCCTAGCTCGATGAAACTTAAGCGGATTTTAGATCTGACCAAATCAGACCTCAACAGCTTAAGCTTCGCCTCGACTACTTCAGGGTGGTGGTTCCAGTTGTAGGCTGCGCCCTCTTTAGTGGGTGAAGGCTTTGCTGTGATGTTACAGCAGGCGTAGTTGTATTCCGTTTTACCTGCTATCTTGTTGCATTCCAACGATGGCTCTGTGCCGTAGGATGGGCATGGTAATAGTTCTGTCATCTAATCCTCCTGGTGTAAGGCTCGCCTGCTATACATGCATTTCTCACAGGTGCACCCTAAGTCACATTCCGAGCCCGTCGCATTGCGTGGAATAGGCTCTATCCATGATCCGATTGCTCTGGCCCTTTGGGGTCTCCTCTGCTGCTCATCTTCATAGACTAGGTCCGCTTTTGCACGTGCCACGTCGTCGTTAGGTTTGAAGCCGAAGATAATCCCTTCCATGTCGTGGGTGCTGTCTTGGATTCCCGCGAGAATCTCGTCCCCGTCCTCATTATCTTTTACCTGCAACGCCATCCCTAGTGGGTGGAAGAATCGTCGGTTAACCTCTTGGAGATACCCCTTCTCCCGAAACTCCTTTATAGACACTTGCTTATTTGTTCTGTTCACTTTGTCTCCTTAGTTTAAAAGGTATTACGCAATGTCTTGAACGTGATCCGGGTTCACCCAGACCTCATCAGAAGTCTCGCTATCTCGGACACCGCTCTTGTGTAGTTTTATCATTGGGTTTTTCCTTTATGTTTAAGGATTTCGTTGATCACGTCCAACTCCTGGTTGCATTCTTTGTAGCATTCCAAGACCGCGTCACAGCTACAAGGGCAGTCATACTGAAAAGTCGTCACACAAGGGGGGCACTCACACGTTGGGCACTCCCTCTGTTTCATCTCCCCGTCAATAACCATGGCTACGAATGTCCCAAACAACGCAACTACAAGGACCACGTAAAAGACGAACAATCTGTTTATTTTTTGTCTGGGTGTCATTCTTTAATCTCCTTGCTATTCAGCGCAACATGTAGAGTGGTGTATTCCGTCATCAGTTCACATCTTCTTCTGCAATTAGCTGCCGGAGCAGCCTCTTGTCTTCCGGCACGGTACAGCTCATACAGTTGTCCCTGTCGCAATGCTCGTTACAGAACGTTTCGAGAACTTTGAGGCTGCTACGGGGTTCGATTTGAACGAATGGTATCTTCACTAAGGCTGTCATGAGGTCTCCTCCTCTGCTTTTGAGTTGAAATATAGGTCTTGAAGACTGTGCTCGGGGTAAGTGCTGTCTGAGAGTGTCAAAGTGCTAAAGATGTACCCGCTGTGTCGATACGCAATGTGTCCATCTGAGCCCTTATCCTCCCAGTATTCAAAGAGTGTTACGGCTTTCTCGTAAGCAGACCCTTTAAAGGTCCCAGACTCAGCTATCCGCTTAGCGCGCATATCATCATAGCTTACAATCCGCCCACCCATGTAGTAATGGGACGTGGTGTAGGCTCGCGCCACTTTTGGGATGAACAGCTCCGGGGTCGTGAACACCCGCGCCGTGGGTAGATAGAGGTCAAAGATCCTCCCCCACTCTAAGATGTACATAACGACAGACAGCTTGTGAAAGTCCCTAATCGTGTAGAATTTGTTCAAGAACGGCATGGTTTCCATGGGTTTCTCCTTTTTACTTGCAAGGAAGAAAGAACCGAGGTAAGCTCTTACCTCAATCATTTGTTCTTTTCTTCTCTTTTGGTTTGTGGCCTAGCTCGTTGGTTTGGGAAAAGCCTCGATGTCATGTACAACATCGGGGCTTTTTTTTACCTTACGCGTCGGCGATTGTCTTTGATTTCCAAGATGTTAACAATGTCCTCAGGTGTCAGGCTCATCGTCATTCCGGAGGTTGGGAGCTGGTCGAAGCAGCTACAGTCGCAGGGTTCGCAAGGGGTGCAAACTTTAGGTGGCGGATCCTCGGAAAGGGCGTTCATTGTGTAGGCCGTGTTTCCCGCATAAATGGCGAGCCCAATGAGGGAGAGGGCCCACACCCAACGTGCGATGTATTCTAGCACCCAGTCTCCTTTGAGCGGTTGTTTATCTAGCTTCATGTGCTTATACCAATGTGAGGGTTATTCTTCGGAGGTTATCCCCAGGTCCAACGACAACTGACTTACGGCGTCTGCGTCGTTACACAGCCCCAAACCTTTGGCGATAGCTAACGCAGCTTGCATGTCGGTAGCTGTCCTCGGTTCATATCGTTCTTTCGTAGCCTGCAGAGAGAGCAAGGTCACGCGGTCGAACCCAAGGTGAGCCACGTCACCATTGAGATACAGCTTAACGTCATTCAACTTGAGACCCTGGAGGTACACCTTGTGGTCTTTGAAGGCCTCAAAGAGTTTCTCCAGTTGTGTAATGAAAACATACAGTAGTTTCGCGTCCATGTCGGAAACCTCCTTACAGTTTACTTAGTGGGTGTTGCATCTATGTTCGTAACAGGCCTATCTTTATCCGGTTCCGGAACAGGTTCGTACCGATAGTCGAGCGACTCGTCACTAATGGCGTAAACCTCCCCCTCTAGTATCCCTGAGCCCTCCCTGTAAACCCAGTTATTGGGACAAACTCGGTGTGTGTGATTACCACCTAAAGCGATTAACCATCCATGGCGCTCTAGGGGTTGTTGGCACTCAACGCATACCCCGGTACTAGGCCTCCTCAACCTCTCAGGAACGTCTTCAGCCCTCAATACGTAATTGAGTAGTGAGTCTGCGGACCGCAAGCTATCATGGGTGGTCCAACGCTCTGCGTCGATTTCATCTACACGGCTTCTAAACTTCATGGGTTTATATCCTCCAAGTCCTCATACCTTACTAAAAGGTAATTGGAACTGTGTTTTATCTTGGGAATGCTGACAACCACCGGTGGTGTAGATCACAGCAAGCACAAACTTCTGCAAGGCAGCGCTGTAGGTAAGTGTCGAGTTGACAACAACCGGCCTGTTCTTCAAACTGTCTGTCCAAAGATTGAAGTCAGTCTCCAATACTTTGTGGTTTGGGTTTACGAATGTCTTTAGCTGTGTTTTAGCGCACATGTGGTTGATCCTTTACATTGTAAATCGTGGTGGCTGAGGCAGGAATCGAACCTGCATACGTGGTTGACTACTGATCGGTCCGCCTCTTTGGTCCTAACGGCCATTGCGGTTGAGCGCTACTCGCAAAAGCCGCAGGAGAGGTTCCTGTTTTCGCCCTTAACGTGCCCCGGCCCGGGGTGCGTATACATTCCGCCACTCAGCTATAAGCTTTCCACGTGAGAAACGTTAACACGGATCATGGGTGATGGGAAATTTGTTTAATGCCGGCGGGGAGGCAGTGGCAAAAAAGAAGCGTTGTTACACGCTTCCCTCCCACCCGTACTCACAGTCGAGAATGTGTGAGTGGT
>Ga0233414_10001103_pt1 | contig 10694 bp, 7 predicted proteins | sample Na_anoxic_10_MG_FD_189020 | JGI IMG/M metagenome (GOLD analysis project Ga0233414, IMG submission 189020) | Seawater microbial communities from Saanich Inlet, British Columbia, Canada - Na_anoxic_10_MG | ecosystem: Environmental > Aquatic > Marine > Inlet | place: Canada: British Columbia...
TTCGGTAACACTTGCTGGAATGGTTATCGAGGCCAAACTTGTCGCACTAAGGAACGCATTTTCTCCAATGATGTTAAGAGGAGAATCTGCTTCAAATATTACGGAGGTCAAATTTGACGCATAAGCGAACACACTATATTCAATGCTGGCAACACCTACTGGAATGGTTATCGAAGCCAAACTTGTCACACCTTGGAACGCACTTTGGCCAATGCTGATTAAATTTGAGCTTGAATCAAATGTTACAGTGGCCAAACTTGTAGCAGTCGCAAACGCATAACTTCCAATGGTGGTAACACCTGATGGAATAGTAATCGACGCCAACCGTGACACACCTTGGAACGCATAATTTCCAATGATGTTAAGAGAAGAATCTGCTTCAAAAACAACTGATTTTAAATTTGTCGTGAATGAGAACGCATTATTTTCAATTTTGGTAACACTTGCTGGAATGGTAATAGATTCCAATTTTGTCGCACCTTGAAACAACTGTTCTCCAACAATAGTAAGTTGAGAATCTGATTCAAAAATAACTGATTCTAAATTTGTCGCGCTCGAGAACGCACCTTCTCCAATGCTTTTCACACTCGATGGAATAGTAATGGAGGCTAAAGTTGTCGCTCCGTAGAACGCATTATTTCCAATTTCGGTAACACTTGATGGAATGGTTATAGATCTCAAACTTGTCGCATCTTGGAAAGCATTGTTTCCAATATTGATTACACTGGTAGGAATATCATACCTTGTTTTTGTGGAACCCAATGGATATTGAATTAAAGTTGCTCCACTAGAATCAAATAATACACCTGAAACGTCTCTATACTTATTATTGGATTGATTTACTGTGAATGAAGCTAAACTGGTCATATCGGAGAACGCACTTAAGCCAATGCTACTGACGCCTGCTGGAATGGTAATAGAGGTCAAACTTGACGCCTTATAGAACGCCCCTTCTCCAATGCTGGTTACATTTGAACCAATATAAACACTATCTAATGATAAATCATTGCTATAAGAATTTGATGTTATGCTCGTAAGACCATCCGACAATGTGGTAATGGTATTATTACTATAATAAAAAATAGTTGGTGAAACTGAATTATCACCTTTAGTAACATTGATAACATTAACCCAATAAGCCGTATATTTTGTTAATGACGGATTATTATTGCTGCCGACATTTATAGGCGACCAATTATTATTTCCTAATTGAGTTTCATTTGCAATAGGAACACCTGTTAATTCGTATATATATTGAAATAATGTACAGTTTTCTAAACCCCAATTAATTTTTAATTCACTCCAATATTTATCAGCATCGGTAGAAAATAAATACCATCCTACTTCTGTAACGTGTGTAGTAGTCATTATAGTATATCGAATCATAAAAAATAGGTGATAATTACTCTAAAATACTTGTTTTCATCTAAAATACTTGTTTTCTAAAATAATACAATACATTAATAATGATAATGATAATGATAATGATTACGCGTTCGCCTGATCGATGACCAAGGATATACTGTCAATTTAAGCGGCAACAACTGATCCTTTACCATGTCGACCACATCTTTGTATCATTAGTAACATTCATCTGATGCGTTTGTTTTATGAATAATCATTATTAGCAATTATTAGCAATTATTAGCAATTATTAGCAATTATTAGCAATTGTTAATAATGAGTATCATCGTTGTTACCATTCATATAGGTACTTGCTAAGTTAATGGTATAAATGATCCGTTTTTTTGAGGTTCTGGTTATGGTTATATACTTCTATACAAATTAGGTCCATTCGCTGATGGCATTTTATCGTTCTTTAATACACTATTTGTATCCTCCTTATATTTTTCTAATACATAAATTCTCTTTGTTTTACTGTCATCGTTGTGTGCTCTATCTATAGAAGTTTTGAAAACTGCGTAATATATAGTTGCTTTATCTGATTGAGTATAATTCATTACAAATGCTATCTCGTGACTGTTGGATAGTAGTCTATCTCTACATTTTATTATGAATTGGTTATTTGTTAAAGTCGGATAAGCCGATTTATAAACAATATCGTCACTATCACCATGAATTGCTGTATTATCAAAATAATACAGATAAGAAGTCGAAGAGTTTGTATATCGCTCTACAAAATTACTACAGCAATCAAAAGAAAACGGTTTTGGGTAATAATAATTACCTACATATCCATTTTTTGATTTAATATAGTTTTTAATGTACGAATGTGACTGTACAATTGGTCTGCGATATTGTTGGTAAGCGCGCTCGTTTTTCGTATAACAATTACCACTGGAATTCGATACATTAAATCCACGAGTGTTTGGATAAAAAATAGTGTAACATGGATCAACGATGAGTCCTTGGTCGGATGGAGGATTTAGTCGCGGATACGTTTGATTTGCCAAAATGGCTGGTGGATAAGAAAATGTATTGGCGCTCCCATCAGGATGCGACAATAGAGAAACATTACTGTCCATGTCCATCTTGTAAATAGAACCTGACCACAAGTCTTGTGACTCGCGAATATCAAAAGAGACTGGTTGTTCTAAATATTTACCATTTGTTACAGATAACAATGTTTCATAACTATTGGCTCCAATCAAACATTTCTTACCATCCCTACTAATATTGACATCCCCTACATAAGTGCCTTTGTTTTGTCCGAGCGCCCCCTTTTTATGATACACGCCACCGTGATTGGCCAAATCAACGGATGCTTTATAAATGGCTTTCGACTTTTTTCTATCAATGTACTGTCCGCTATTTAAATTATCATTCGGATTTTTAAAACAGTTTCTATGTGCCATATAATATAATCCGTTATATTTTTATACAAAAAAGAACAAAAGGCGATTATTCGCTGCTCTTTTTTGGATGTTTTGTTGTTTATTTAGTTATCGTATTACAATTCATTTTCTACCTCTTGCTCTACATGTTGATTTTGTTCTTGCTTTACATCTTGCTCTCGTTCTCGTATCGAGTATTCCAATTTTTTTATATTCGATTTCATTCGTTTGCTAATTTTCTGTTTTAGCAACTGTAAATCGCATTTATCTACGCTAGTAGGGCGCAATTTTTGTTCGATATCAGTAATACACGCATTACAAATAATATAGAGATCGTTCTGGTGATGCGGAAACGTTTGACAACAGGATACACTTAAACAGAGACCCTCTCCGCATTTATTACAACAGTCTTTCACTCTCTTTTCGTCACATTCATTACATCTATCTTCGTCTGCTGAAAAGAGTGATTTATGATTGTACATGCTATACGAATCCATTTCTATTAATCACAGTCTAGGTATTGAAATTGAATGGTAAAATATCTTTCAGATTTTACTAAAATTTGTTTGATAAATAAATCAGATTTATTCAAAAATGAATCAATTTTAATTTTCAAACATTCGGTTATAGGGATGGTTTCATACAACAGTTGGTAATACTCACATGGTTATACCAGTCTCTTGTTGGGCGAAAATCGTCTCCCCCAAAGGCCAAAGGTCTGTAATCAATACATATTTGTAAAAATGTAGAAAATATCATTCTTGATCTGAGTAGTCATGTTCTACTCATATATCTGGGTATTTATTATGTATTTATTATGTATTTATTTCATCACCTCACATTTGGAGCAATTGTATTTTGTGTCATATTAAATAATAATAATAATAATAATAATAATAATAATAATAATAATAATAATAATAATACGCTAATGTATATAATATATATATATGTCGAATAATTGTATTTTAGCATCACCTCTTATATTTTCCAATGCTGATGCCGAGAATTTAATGATTACGCCTAATTATTACGACGCATCGTATAGCAAATATAAATCTTACCAGTATAATACAATTATAAACGAATTAGTTAAAGATAATTCCGTTGGAACTATACAATACGCATTCTCATTGTTTATAGAAACAATATTTCAGTATAAATATAGCGCAACCGGCAAGCTAGAAACAAGAATAGATCCCAAACATAGTAATGATGACTTGATGGTGGCAATAACAAACATTATTACAAATCTGGAAAAAATTACAGACGATACCATTGTTACTAACACTGCGAATAGTACTAATACTGGGTTAATATATCAGATTACTACGGACAGTATATTAACACAGAAAAGAACGGTTACTGTTAATTCCAGTGGAGTATTCACACAAAACATATTAACTAGCATTAATAATAACACAAATAATATAAATTCCACCATCAAATATGATACATACAAGAATCAATTTGCTACTGCTTTACAAGAAGCTAATATAGCAGAAATTAACCAACCAGACATAGCTGTTAATGCCTCGAATTTTTTATCTCAGGTACAGGTAACTAATATAAATAACGATTACTTGAACGAACAGTATAATGATATTGCTACATTTATACATAAGATATTGTTAAATGATACAGGTAATTTAAGGGAAAATATTCACAAATTATCTATGCCGGATAACAATGTAGAATTGAACTCTGAATGGAAATCATTCGCAGTTGAGAATAATTTTTCTATAGTATTTGGAGTAGTTGATGTTTTATACCCATCATATACTTCGATGGATGTAACGAATCCATACGTACCAGACTATACTAACAATGTATGTATTAAACTGACTAATAATATTGCGCATCTTATATCGAATGAACTAGACAACAAGGAAAACGTCTTTGAATATGGTACAATATTTAATTATTGTACGCCAGATATTTCAAATTTAACACTTGATTCAAACTACACAGACGAGAAAAAAACAAATCGATTATATCAACCAAATAACAATATTACTAGTCAATACAAAATGTACACATTAAATGTAACTAAGAGCCAAGATAATAAAACATTAGACGATGTTTTCACAAATATCAATAATAAGGGAAATATACCAGCTAATGGCGGTTTTAAAATCAAATATAAAACTCTAGAACTAATGGTGAAACAGGTGTATCCAGACGAAAATCCAAATGAACTTCGATCGCTAGATACTGATGCTCGCCCTCCATTAGATGATTCAGAAGAGATTTCGATAAGTAGTTCAACTACTCCACGAGACGGCGGTATATCTATTACAGATAATGCGACTGGACAAAGTTTCAATATTATTTTATTATTACAAGCAGCATTTGGTGATGTGTATGCATCTACTATGAAGAAGAAGGGATTTCCAACTAGTGTTAAAGAGTCATTTAATAAGATGACAAAGTCTTCCGAGATAAAATCTCGTTCTAGTAAATTTTCAATTACTGCTGCTCGATTTCGAGATGGTATTGAACAGTTATATTACTTTGTATCCGTTCTTCAAATTGCGAGATATGTTATTCCTAATCTTCGTATAAAGAATACAAATAAAGCAGCATATATTGGGACTATCATTGGCAATATTATAACTGAATTATCGACGTATCTTGTAAAGAATATAACAAGACTTGTTAAAACAATTATTGATAAGTTTTTGAGTATAAGTAAAAAATTTCTCGCTGGAAATAATAAAAAGAAACCTGATATCCAGTTCCTACTACAGATAGCATTTGAATATATGGATCTATATTATCACCCCGAAACTGGAATACATATACAAGCAATAAATATTATATACGATATGATGATGATTTTGTTTAAACTGATATTTTCACTATGTGGTGATAAGAATGATGTAACAGTCTACATTGCTGGTAACGATAAATGTCCATTAGACAATAATGGGAATCCAATAACGTCTGAATGGGATAGATTTATATATTTATCAGATGAATTAATGAGTGGGCGTATGGACAATGAAATCGGAAATTTTTTTTATTATACACAAAGTGGCTATAGCGCCCCGTCAGATGACAATACATTCTCAGGTTTTAAAGAGAAGCATGGATTTAATATATTGATAGAAACGTGTCTATATTTTACATTACAAGTTTATACAGCGAAACGGATTTTTTTGTTAAAATTAGAGATGTGGAAAATATTTTTCGGTGACCCATCCTTCGTAGAAAATACTAATTGGGAGGATGTAATGATAACACTGATTAGACTTAGTTCAAGTTGTCCATCTATTAATGAGATTTTTAAAGCATATAACAAATTATTTGACCATATACAAAAGGGTCCTGAAACAGAAGACGTACCAACAATTTTGCTTTATTGTCTTGATTTGTTCACTTTCATAGTTATATTGTTATATAATATGATTAATAACAACTACAGTCTGCTTGATTACTTATTGACATTTTTCAAGGATATTCTTTCTCAGATTGATATATCCAAAGCCATTTCTGACATAGATAGTGCTATTAAAACTAGTTTTAATACTTTATCCGATTGGTTTGAATCGAGTTCTACATACAAATACCTATCGATTGGATTAGATTTCTATGGTGATGAGTACCAACAATTTAAAAATTCGAATATTGGAAAAGCATTAATCGGTATTACAAAACCGGTATTACAAATAGAATTGCCCTCTATCAAAAACACTGATACTTATCAGAATATTGATTCCCTGACTAAAAAATTAGCAATCGAAATTAATATAAATAAAGAATTAAGAGCAATTAGTGAGGAAACGAAGCTGATTAGTTCTAACCTGAAAAACGATATCAGCAAGAAAAATAAAAAGTTTATATCGAACATAAAAAGTATAGACAATCAGATTAGATCATCTCAGAGTGCTGTAACAATATTCAATAATAATCTAAAAGGATTCAATAATACAATCAAGGCAATTGATAACTGGCTTGGAAAAACTTCATGTAAGGTATTCCCTAAACGATGTAGAGAAAATGAACGTAAAAAATCTGAAGCGCAATCCAGAAGGGCAGCCACTGAAAATGATATTAAAAAAGAACAAGATAAGATAAATAGTCATAATAATGACAAGTCTCAGCTGATTAATAGTCATAATGAAGAGAAATTGCAGATGTCTAATAATCTGATATCTGCGAACAATAATGTAGTGGAAGCTGAACGCAACCTGTCATCATCGATCGAATCTGTAAATGTAACTAGCAACGAGCTAACAGATATACAATCAAAATATATAAAAGAAAAGATAGCACCCTCTGGGATATCCAGATTATCTGCTAGTTTTAATTCATTTGTATATGAATATTATAATCTGGGTGGAATTTTGACCCCATACTACGATGGAGATGATAATTTCAAATATTCAGAGGTTACATACATACCTGCTATTAGTGGAAATTACTATAAGAATGATGATTCATTTGAATACATCACGGTAGATGAAGCATCGAGTGGAAAAAAAAGATACAGGGAAATAAAAAAGCAAGATTTATATGCTGATATTTTAGCGAGAGTTGAAATTGAAGTAAAAGAGATAACAACATTTTTTGACGAAGTCGAGGACGAGTATTTTGTAATTACCCAATCCTCAGATTACGGAACAGGAGATATAATTATACTAAATGAGGAGAACTGTATATATAGTAACAGTTATATCGATACCCTTCTGTATAAACAGTTAAAACAACTAATATCATTATTTCCACCGACTAACAATATTGATTTTTCAGACTACGATTCTTATACTACTTAACAATAGAACAACGTGAAAATATATTTTCATGGGAATAGATATCACATATTTGTCTTTCGAACCAACAGACATTATTGAGATATAATGGATAGTCTGTAATCTGTGTAAAATATAAAAAATATAATATAGTGTGTATATATTATATTTTCACAAATAATAAACACGGTAAAACATGTAACTATGGAGAATTATTAGCCACTTGTTATAGGTGATTTTACACCATCTATATAAAAATCCCAATTATACTCACTTGTTGAGATTCCTATTATAACCGATCCATTATTAACATCAATATCTTGATTATGACCATTCAATGTTACGGTTGTATTGGAAATAGTTGGTAATTGTAAGGTGTAGTCACATTGACTATATATTTGTACTAACTCTCCTCTATTCGATGGCTTTGACATTAATATATAATTCGTTGAATTGTTTGTTGCGCCATCATTAAGTGTGACTATATTTACACCAGGTCCAATTTTATTAATATCTTGTATCGTAACACTATTAGTAGTCTCGTATGTTTGTTTAATATTATTACCACTTGTTATATTACCGGTAATGTTAAAGTTCTTAGCATTGATGGTTTCTATGTCTGCTCTTTCAGCAGTAAGTGTTGTAGTTACCTGATTATTATCCACTATGCGTACTTCACCAAATTCAGCCACTTTAGCCGTTATATTTCTAAAAGATACATCGTATATTGAGGAACTGAGATTTGTTAAAATAGTAGTTTCAATATTAGTTTGAATATTACCTACAAGACTAGATATAGTATTGATCGCGTCATTTGCCTCAGTTATTTTGTCACCGAGATTTGTAAATAAAGTATCAGCCTTACTATTCACCTTCGTTAAATCGACAACTCGAGTAGCAGAATCTCCTTTCAATGTGTTTAGTTCTGTTAAAAGAGTCTCAATACTGGATTCAGATCCGGCTGTATTTAATATATTGTTGCCAAATATATTTTCAAAAAAAGTATTTACGCTTAATAGTATTTGGTTACTATCTTTCACCTCGTCAAGATAACCTTGAATCGCTTTACTTGACTCAGATATATCTGACAATGAATTAACTGTTATAGTATTCCACGTATTAGTAGATTCATCAGAACAAATATAAATATTATCTTTGTTAAATCGTAATTCTCCCTCCACTCCAGGAGGTTCTAATTGACCAGAAACCGTGCTGACTATATTATCACATGTATATGTTTTCGCCCTAAAGATACCATCACATGTAAAGTCGCCAGTTACTGCTAATTCTGACATCAACCCACTATCTGAAGTAACTGCTGTACTGTTGATATTAGAAAAGCTACCAGTATTTTTTTGAATCGAAAATTGTCTCATACCCATTACTTGTCGGAATGTTGAAGTATCAGTATTATTAATACTTGACGACGAGCCTTTTGGTCTACGAGGTTTAGGTCCAGTACCCATATTAATATTTTATTATATTTTATTTTTCAGAAAAAATCCCAATTTACAACTATAAATGATTTACATATTATCTATACATATTGTATATAGTCATGGTATTTGGACAGCAACAATCAATGTTTTTTCAGGCGAATTATCCGTTTCGCCCGACCAATACAAAAAACAAACGTATGTGCGGAGTCAATCAAAAAGTGACTCCTGGATTAAGCTCGGTCTTGAACATGAATAAAAATAATTATCAGGGTAGTGTAAATAGACAAGTGAATGTAAAACGCGTCTATATCTCATAAATGTATAACTAAAGAAAAAAGTAATAAATAGTAATTCCCATTAGTATTTATTAGTATGCGATTTGAAATTGCGGATAAGAAGAAGCGTGATGTATTTGTTCATATTTTCCACTATTTAAAGAATTTCACGGATGCGATTGTGATGAATATAGAATCAGAACGTCTTTACATTCAAGGAATGGACAATAGTCATATTTGCGTATATGAATTAATTCTACATTCATCATGGTTTGAAACATGGGAAGTCGAATCTACATGTACCTATGGTCTTTCATTACCTATATTGAATAAAATTCTCCATATTTGTTCAGATAAACAGACTATTTTGATTCATAGTGAGAACGACGAGGATTTGGAGATTGACTTTACGAGTGATGAAAAGGGTGAATTCAATAAGTATCTTAAAATGCCGCTCATGGATATAGCGATCGATATGTTACATATACCAGACTCAGAATACGATGTAGATATTGAAATGGATTCTAAAAAATTTAAGGGAATTATCGACGAATTGTCGAATTTCAACGAGACTCTGAACATCAGCTGCGATGAAAATCAAGTAGTCATGGAATCAAGTTCGAGCGAAGGAGCAATGAAGGTAGTGATTCAGATTGACGATATAGAACTATTGGCGATTGTAGAGGGAAAAGAGTTAAATGCTTCGTTCGGAATTAAATACATTGCCCAAATGTCGCAATTTCACAAGGTATCTGCCAATTGTATGCTCCATTTAACGGAAGACATGCCTCTTCAATTAAAATATGTATTGGATGATGCGTGTATGATGCGGTTTTACTTGGCTCCGAAAATAAACGACAACGATGATTAAATATCGCGTTAAAAAAGGAACTAAGAAAAAGGCACTAGCTTAACAAAGCATATCGACAATGACGTCATCGCCTTCGAATAGTTGAAGATTTTTGATTTCGTATGGATAAAAGAAGTCGATGGATTCATGGACGTTTTTCTGTATGTTGCTAATGTCGAGTATTTTGCCGATGAAAAAATAGCAGGTGATGTCCTTTTCGACAGTGGATACGGCAACCTGGCGGTCAATAAGAATCGTGAGATTTAATTCCTCTTTCCATTCGCGATGAAGACATTGTTCAATGGTCTCTCCTTTTTCCAGTTTTCCTCCTGGGAACTCCCAAAGCCCTGGTGAATCACTTGTTGATGTACGCTTTCCCATGAGGATTTTATCGTTATGGTACATAATACCACATGCTACGTATTTCATAATAGTAATAATTATTATGTATAAAATATATTTAAATACATGTACCTATACATATGTAAGATGTCAGACAATAAGGTAATTTATAAATGTTCAAAATGCGCAAAGATATACAAAGGGAAAGCCCCTTTCGAGAAACACGAGGCGTCGTGTAA
>Ga0233414_10001106_pt1 | contig 10687 bp, 7 predicted proteins | sample Na_anoxic_10_MG_FD_189020 | JGI IMG/M metagenome (GOLD analysis project Ga0233414, IMG submission 189020) | Seawater microbial communities from Saanich Inlet, British Columbia, Canada - Na_anoxic_10_MG | ecosystem: Environmental > Aquatic > Marine > Inlet | place: Canada: British Columbia...
TTTAATCGAGGCTATGGACTGAATGAAGCAGCTAAGGCATCTAGTGGACAGGTTTTATTCTTCTGTGACACTGATATGCTACTTAGTCCAGAAATACTATCACAAGGTATTCATCACGCTCTAAGAGGAGAAGCATTCTTCCCTATCTGTTGGTCTTATTCTAATCCAGAACATTCTAAAGGATGGTGGCGTGATAGTGGATATGGCATGGTATTCATGCCGAAACAAATGTGGAAGAGTTTCAAATGGCCTGAGTATGATGGATGGGGCCTTGAAGATAATCATATGAAAGATAATCTTAAAAAAGCTCGCATTCCAATCATTCGGGATAAAGCATTTAACTTCTTTCATCAATGGCATCCTGAAGGTAATCGTACACTAAACGAACAAGTAATCAATAGTAAACACCCAGCTACTAAACAAATAAATCCACCACACTTTAAAGTGGTTGTCCCCGTCGGATTCGCTGAAGATAAAATTGAAAAATGTATCAATAGCATTATCAATCAGAATTATACTAACTGGGAATGTAGAGTTGTATGTGACCCTTGCGATAATTCATATGAGATTGCCAAGAAGCTTGAGACCGATAACATAAAAGTTATCAAAAAATCTAAACGGGAATATCAACTTAAGAATCTAATTGATGGGTTAGATGACATGACACCAAATGCTAATGATGTGGTGATTGTAATTGATGGCGATGACAGTCTTATTAGAGTAGATGCATTTGATTTAGTCGTGACTGAATATATCAATGGCGCATTAGTAACTCATGGCACATTTGTTCTACCACAAGTAGATGGGAAATATGCCAAAGACTTTCACACCGATTCTACTACTTATAAGAAAAAACCTATCCGTGAGATATCATGGAAGACAAGTCATCTACGAACATTTAAGTATGGACTATTTACTCGAATATCCGATGAAGATTTACGAGATGAAAAAGGGAATTACTTTAAAGCGGCTGCCGACCAAGCTGTTATGTTCCCGGTGATAGAAATGGCAGGTGGAGATAGAGTAGGATTCGTAAAAGAACCCATATATCTTTATAACCATAATTTGAAAAGTAATTTAAAAAATAAAGCGAAAACTCGCAGTGAACAACAAATTAATTCAGAGTACCTTAGAGATAAGAATCCCTATGCAGTACTCACATCTGATGTAATCAAAGACATCAAACTCTAAAGGGAAACACCATGAGTATCAATAAAGACATAACACTTTTTATTAAAACATTTGATAGACCCGAATGTGTTGATAAACTGATTAACAGTATCCGTAAAAACTACCCAGAAGTACCTATTATGGTTGCTAATGATGGTAAACTATCCATCCCATCATATGATGAAAATGTATCGGTATTTAGGCTTCCATTCGATACTGGATTATCGTATGGTCGGAACTACATGGTAGATAAATGTAAAACAAAATATTATGTATTACTCGATGATGACTTTGTATTCAACGAAGATACTGACTTGGGTATATTCTATGACCTAATAAAATCCACTGACTATGATATTATTGGTGGTATGGTTAATGAAGCAACTGGACCACTATCATACTTTGGTAATTTCGATGAGTATGAAAGTTATTTAGAGCAAGTTCCAGTAAAGCTTAAAGAAAATGGAATTACTAGATGTGAATTGATTCTTAACTTTTTCATCGCGGATGTAAAAGCAACCAAGCAAGTAAAATGGGACAATGAACTAAAATTGGCTGAACATACTGACTTCTTCAGAAGAGCTGCTCTGAATAATATAAAAGTAGGTGTGACACAAGCTGTATCTATATTCCATGATAGAGTGAGAAATTCCAACTATAATAAATTTAGAAATCGTGGTAAAGAATTTGTTGCCATGTGGATGAATAAAAACAAACTTACCCATTTTAAAAATGTACACGGAACTATAACATATGTTGCGTCTAATAGTTCAAAGGTAAAGGTAGTAGATTCATTACCGACTAATATCAAACAAAATGAAACTAAACTACGCACATTTGATATTAAGAATACAGAAGCCTCACTCAAAGTTAATGAAATATTAACTGATACTAACCCTAAAACTGATAATCGTTTTGGAATGGGATATCGATTGAATTATGGTATCCATAGAGCTTATAAGATAAACGAAGTTAAGTTTTTTGATGATACTCCTAATGAAGATGAATACCAAGATGACATATACCAACGAGCTAAGCAAGTACAAGAAACCAATTCATATGAATCAGTTCTTGACATTGGGTGTGGTAGTGGATATAAGTTACTTAAGTATTTCGGAGAACAAAAAACACTCGGACTTGATTTAGAACCAACACTCAGTTTCTTGAAGAGTAAATACTCTGACAAGGAATGGGGACTGAGTGATTTCTATAATACACCTACGGGTTCATGGGATGTCATTATATTATCTGATGTGATTGAACATGTTCAGTACCCAGATGAGTTGCTTGCTATGTTGAAACAGATTGACTTTAAGAAGTGTATTATATCAACTCCTGATAGAACTATTACACCGGGAAGAAATCGAATAGGGCCTCCAATCAATAAATACCACGTCAGAGAGTGGAGTAACTATGAATTGATTAAGTACCTAAATCTTTATTTCAATGTAACGGATTCAAGGCATTTTGCCCATGTCCAATGTATTGAAATAGAAAAACGCTAAACAAAAAAGAGTCCCAATGGGACTCTTTTTTATTTTCTACAAATGAAGAAATGGTCTGATTTTGATAGTCGATATCGCTCTCGGTATCCTCTATCTCTAAGTGAACTTAATGAGATATGAGATACATTGAACCCTACTGACCTCAATCTATTTTGAATGTCAAATCCATATAATCTTACATGGTCATGCTGTCCATATTTCTCAAGTCTTCCTGCTGGTGTATTAATACTTAAATCTTCATCCGTTACATCATCACCCATTGGCACGCTTATAATTGCGATTCCATCCGAAGCCAATACTCGATAAATTTCTTTCATGGCCTTAATATCGTCTGGGATATGCTCTAGCATATGATTACAGATTACAGTTGAGAATGTATTATCTGATATCTGCATATTAGTTACATCAGCTTTTAATGTAACACCCTTCATATGAAGGTCGGCAGTAATATATTTTGAAGTGCCTAATAGATTTGTAAGTACAGGTTTCAAACATGCTTCAGGAGCTAGATGTAATAACTTCCCTTTATTTAGCGTATGAGGTCCTAATACTTCCTGTATCAGTAGGAATAATTCACGATGTCTTTCTAATGAACCACATACTGAACATGATACAGCAACTCTACCTGCTGGTCCATTTACAAAATCTTTGTTTTGGGTTTTACATATTGGGCATATTGCCATAATAAATTATTCCTTATACTAAAAAAAGGCCCCAGTGGGACCTTTCTGATTAGTTATAAGATAACTTATTTGCAACTACATTATCTCTTAATTTTTCTACCGATATTTCTCATAGATGATACCACACCAGCAACATCACCTACTATCCCCAAACCACTCTTATTATTATCCGAACCTGCGACGCGTTTAAGCTTCTCTAGTTTACCTTCAGGTTTCATGTCACTAAATGTATCAGAAGTATTTATTACTTCCTCAGTGTCAATATTAGAATTAGAATTAGTTTTAGTTTTGGATTGGATTGATTTAAGAGCCTTCTCAATTACCCTACTAGATGCGTCATTACTTACCGCCGATTTCAATGCTGATATAGCTTTGGATGTATCGCCTTTAAGGGCTCTTACTACATCACGGGCTAATTTATCAGGACTGGTATATACGTCAGAAATATTTTTATCTGTAGAAATATGAAGAAGGCTATTTAGCTTTCCCACGGTATCATTGGCCTCATTGATTGCAATGTATGCAGATTTAACTACACCAATTAATCCAGTAGTACTCTCGGTCTCCATAGATTCCAAGAAAGTAATAAATTTACTGTTGATTGATTCACCCATTCCACCGCCGCCACCGCCGCCGTCACCCATTGCACCACCATCAGAACTAGGTCCGGTTGATACAGGGTCATTAGGGCCATAGTCTGTAAATCCACCACCACTTGTTACTTTTGGTGCATTCACTGGACCGTGTCCTTTATCAGTACATGAACCCTTGAAATTTCGGCCCTTTACTTTACAGTTTGCCGGTGGGGTAAATACCGAATTATTAGAACGGAGTGTTCCGTCGCCGCCTGAAGGTTCAAAAATCTCCATCCAGTCTTTACGACCTGTCCCGTATTCATTGTTTTCCATTATATCACCATTTTTTTGTGTTTACCTTAGTTTATAAGATTAAAACAAAAAAGCCGAGAATTACTCGGCCTTTGGTGTGTCTGCTAATTCATTTGGTATCAATTCACTAAACATCCAGTGTTGGTCTGTCTGGACATGATTTGGTCTGACATATTTAGCTACTGAATTTGTAAACTCACTCATCTCAAATCCTTCAGCCAATCTCACAACGAATCCTTCTTTTGTATTATCGGAAGAAAGGATATCTTCCTTAAGTGACTTAATTAAATCCTCATCCCAAACTCCTTGGTAAATAACAGGAGCTAGTGTAAGACCTAATCCAGAGGCTCTCTCAACCGTTATATCCCATGAGTGACAGAATGTACCACTCCAGTAACCAAATATGTACAGATAGCTCTCAAGGTCCTTATATTCAATGCTATGTCGAGCATAAAGATTCTCACCACATAGGCGCTCATCTTTCATTAACTTGTAACCAATTTCACCCTGAATTTTATTAATCCATGTTCTTGATGGGTGATACTTACTGTCAATACTTCTAGCATGAGTACCATCTGGATAGATGTTAGTATTCTCACCATCCATTTTTTCGGTCACTACAACTTCTTTTCCAATGAGATTATCAAAGTCAGTGAAGATGTGGTCATCGCCCATTACAGAGTCACTCCAAGGGAAGTGATAAGTCCGAGGGTATTTATATCGTTGTGTAGTCATGTCCAATAATATAGAAAAAGTGACAACTTTCGTCATCACTTAATTTCTACTATCGTATATCTAGATTTCCATCGGCATCTTCATACCCACCACCACCGTGACCAGCTTTTAACTTCTCTTCAAGTGACATTTTCTTACTTTTAATATCATCACTAGCATTATCAGAACCAGAATCGCCACTAGATGCATCAAGTTTTTTACCAAATGCTTGGCCCATTAAGCTTTTAGCTTTCTCATTTTCGATATTATCTAGTACAGTATTACCATATGCCTTTGCAGCATCATTACCTTCAGATTTTTCAACAGCATTAAATCCTTGAATAGCTTTACTCATGGCATCACGAGTCGAATCATCTGGACCATCTGCGGCCCCAACTGCTGTATTAATTGCTTTGGCTATATGTTTACCATACGCAACTGATTTGGAATTATCCCCACCATCAGTACCGCCGTCAGTATCACCAGCACCTGAACTCAACTCAGTCCCGACATTAGCTCCACCAGCAGGAGCATCACTAGCATAGGCCGCTGATAAAGCACCTGATACTTGTAATACTAAAAGAAGTGCCATTACATATTTCTTAATTCCACTTGCTTCAAATAAAACTGATTCAGTGACTACATTTGATTTTTTACCAGTCAGGTCATTCAATAATTTTTGGCCTTTGACTAATACTTCAGGGTCATTCATCATCTCTTTAGCTTTGTTATGCAAATCTTTAAACTGCAAACCCTTTGATTTAATACCAGATTGAATTTTACCTGCCAGTTCATCACCAACTGCTGACTTTAAAAGTCCCATGGCTTTACCGATTACGGAATCTACGACTCCCTCATTACATACTTCGTATGCTTCCTGAATAGCCTTCATCGTTTTAGACTGTGGGTGGTCTTCTCTCAACGATTCAAGGAAAAAATAATACTTAACACTCATGTTGTATGCCTTTACTTAGTTATAATATATAGTTTATAAAAAAAAAGCAGAACCGATTGGCTCTGCTTTAAAATCATACTATAAAACTAAATTATTTTTTTGGGCCCATATCTAACTTAAGGTCAAGTGCTGTTTTAGCAGTAAGTAGACTAACTAAGTCAGTCGCATTACTCCCACCACCTGCACCAGCACCAATTTGAATTCCGGGCACCATAGGAGTACCAGTCATTGCAGTTGCATAGTTCGCATGGATTATCTCCATACTCTTAAGTTTTTTATCAAGGGCACCATCGGCAAGCATAATTTTACGCTTTTTATTTGCTTCGGCAGTCGCAAGTACATCGATACGTTTAGCTTTTAGTCTATCAGCTTCAAGACCTGCTTGCTCAACTTTTTTACGAATCTGTGCTTCCTTTAGAGATGTCTCAGCACTAATAAGTTTTTCGATTTGTGTTTTCTCTTGAGTTACACGAATTTCAGCTTTTTGTGTTTCACCTTCAGCAATAACACGCTGTTTCTTATATTCAGCTTTCTGAGCTTTTTGTTTTTCAACACTAGCATCGGCTGCTGCATCACGTTGTTTACCCAACATCGCTTTAAACTTAGGCTCAGGGTCAACATTCTCTACGGCAGTTTGTGCAATGTAAATATTATATTGCTTAAGTGGATGCACTTTACGCATCTCAGGACCATCTTTAGTACCATCAGTAGTCTTTTTATAGACTTCGTATCGAATAGTACGACTATTATTAATAGACCTAGAACCTGAATTTACAACTTGTTGTTTGGTAGTATCAGTGCTTTTAATTTCACGAGTACCAAGTATATAAATACCTTCTTCTAATTGACTTTGAACTGCTTGTTCAAACTCACCACCCTTACCGCTTATATAAGCTTGTGCTGACATCATACGCCCTGAGTTACGAACAACTTCACGAACTGTAGGCATCAATGCATTGGCTACTAAGTTAGTCTGGCTACGGAACTCAACTGCCATAGTTTTAAATGTTTCAACGTCTTCCGGAAGACGGAAACGAACTGCAAGTGATACATCTGCTGTGACAGCATCATTGAAACGAATCCCAATTGGCTTATCACGACCAGAAGCTGGAATATCTTTTTTAGTAAAACGAACCGTCATTACTTTTTTAAACGGCGTAACTTCACCATATAACTTTAATTTCCAACCCGGTGTAAGGACTGAAGTTTGTTGACCTGTTGCATACTGCACCAAATAACTATAACCTGCTTCTGAATAGAAGAACATTGAGTTCAACTGAGTTATTAGAAGTGCTATACCAAACATAGGAGCAATAATTTTTTTCTTATTGTCTATTAGTAATGGTGGTAATATTTTTTTCATTACCGAGCTGGGTGCGATTAATGAAATTACGCTGACTATAATTACTAGCCAACATACTGTAAGTAAAATGAAACTCATAGTTTCTCCTTATACTTTGGTTTAAGTGTATGCTAAATATACAAATTACCTACCATTCGTCAATTATAATAAGTAATTAAATATTTAAAACAAAAAAAGGGAAGAATCCTAAGACTCTTCCCTTTAACCATCCGTTCAAGCATCATGGCATATAACTCTTGAACAAAAGATATCGTATATCAGTATTAACAAAATACCAATAATTTATCTAGTTCGTAACAAACTAAATATAAGACTAATTAATTCATCTCTACTATTCATATACTACTCCTTTTATGTAATGTCGTCTCTCCGGACTGTCACCAGAAGTCAGATATGGCCGTGTGGTTAAGGCTATGTCACCTCTGACTGGCGTACTATCAAACACTAGCCTCTGATAGTCGTTCCTTTAGATGATACTACCGTTTAAGTCCTGACTCAGAAAGTAATATCAAATTGCTAGGGAAACAATGGGACCCACGGGATTTGAACCCATTATCTTCGCTTTATGAGAGCGCTGCTTACCATTTAAGCTTCGGTCCCCTATGAAATAATAGTGGGATTTGAACCCACACGGTTAGACTAATTTCTCTTCTAACCCGTGCCTTCCTCGTGATGAGGTGTCGACTGATTCATACCACTTATCTACTTTATTATTCCAAACTTAAAAATGGTGGAGAAAAATCGTTAAGACGGTTCTCAGTCTGCGTTTCCAATTGCATACACATCCAGTGGTTGTTTAATAATGGATGCGGAGGGATTCGAACCACTCAAAGCCTTGCGGCGACTGTCCTTATGCGAAGTATGTCTTAACTGCACTTCCACCAAATATTTTATTTCAGTAACTCAGGATAGAAAATCATACATGCTACTATATACATAGCATACACAACACCACTGGCTAGTATAAAAGTAGCAAACATTAACAATAATTGTTCTTTAATTGAAAAAAATTTATCATTGACATCAATACGCCAATAAAGCTTACGTGCTTCCATTTTATATCTCCGGTATTAAAATATTAAAAAACAGATGTGTGATGATAGAGAAAAATCGAACAGAGAGATTTTAGCGCTCTAACCAGCTGAGCTACACCACCATTTGCAGGTGGCGATGGGACTCGAACCCACGACCTCTCGTTTAATAGACGAAGTAACTCTGTTCTGCACTTCTATCAAAGTTCACAACTGTTTAAAAGAGCAATAGAGAAAAGACAACTACAGGTATTTGAATCTCTACCAATTGAGCTACGCTAGACTTTTACATCTAACGACTGGACTCGAACCAGCAACCTTTTTTTATCAGAAAAATGAAGTAACTGTAATCTGCACTTCTATTGCTCATTTAAACATTTGTAAAATAAAAACCAAGGGTGCCCCACTGATGGGGTGCCCCCAGTTAGTAAATTAGGTTTTATGGGACCTAATTTACTTTTAATTTTGGAATCATAAAATTGGAAGCTGGACGCTGGATTATGGAAATCAAAATTAAAATAATGCGGAAGAAAAAACGATTAGAGGGTAACTGTAACGATGTCCTAGACCACTAGACGAACTCCCCACGAATAAGGGGAGTAGAGGATTTGAACCTCTGTTATCGGCTCCGAATGCGAAGTAACTCTAATCTGCACTTTCCGCAATTTCTAACATAAGTTTAAAGGAATACCAGAGAATAATCGATAAGAGAGAACAGGCGGAATTGAACCGCATGAGTTTGTGTTTGAGACAAATGCTCTACCATTGTGAGCGACGAAGTAACTCTAGTCTGCACTTCTGATATTCTTTTAAACCTACGTTTAAAATGCTTTTTAATATTTTCAATTAGCTATCAGGGTCGTTGCCCTTGATGTTATATAATATAGAAACGATATGATAATCGTCAATCAATAAAGTGAAACTTTTTTGTTTGATTGGAATTGGATTCTAATCAAACAAAAAGTTTCGACAATATGATTACTCAATAGTCAGAGTAACTTGGTTCACCATATCTATGATTCCGTTCTTAAGAGATTGGTATTCGGTGATGTACTTAAGCACATTATCGTTCCAACCACTCATGTGGACATAGTTAGGGTCATTTGGGTTAATCTGAGTTGAACCATTTCCACACAAGTTCATCTCGTATATACGAGCATCCTTGTTCACTGACTGGCGGTATTGCTTGATGTCATTGTCTAGGGAATTACTTCCGTATCCATATCCACCATTCAATTGCATGTCAGTGAAGAGCATGATTTGGTCAACTACGATTTTGTTCTTGATAAGATATTGCATCACCAAGTGTGCGTTGGTAGACCAGCCCACATTTGTTTTCATGATTTCCGCAGTATCTTCAAGAACTCGCATTGGGTCATCCGAAAGATTAACAACTTTGAAGTCTGTACCAAATGCACATACAATACTTTCTTCACAGAACTGAGACGCAAGCGCACTCAAAACTGCTCCAACTTCTTTGCATGTAACAGTACTATCTTTCGAAATTGGTTGGTCCATCGAACCTGATAAGTCAGTAGCTAGTACAGTGCGACCTTTAAGTGTTGGGATATTCTTACCAGAGTAAGACAATGCCAAGCCTAAGGCTTTCATGTATCCTTTCTTTACGAAAGGGTCTAGGTCACGCTCGTTCGCAAGTACTTTGAAAGCACTATAGAATCTGAATGGTAACTGTTTGCTGTTAAGCACTGCAGTTTCATTCCCCAAGTAAGCTTGCGCTGCTTGGTGCGCTTCTGTAGATACACCAGATTGAACTATGTTCCTGATGTTACGCAAAAGTGCCATATATCCAAGTTTCTTTGAAAGAATTAATTCTTCCCAGTTTTCCTTTTTAGCTACCGCTTTTTCAGTATCAGTCTTAGTACCTTGACCAGCTTCGGAAATTTTACGTTCCCAAGTTTCAGCCACTTTCAACTTACCCTCGAACGCTCTTTTCCATAAGTCAGACTGGGCCTGATTCAATGGTTTAGGGTGAGTAAGGTTAAGTAAGTCAGTCAACTTAACATCTTTACCATTACCAGAGTATTTCGACCACTGGTATTCATCAAGTTTGACGATGGCTTTAGAGATACCTTTCTTAAGAGAAGTACTCAGTTTACGTTTACGTTTGCGCGTTAGCCCATTCGCAGTTTCAACTGTTTCAGCATCCTTAAGAATGTATGCTACTAATTCAGTTAAGTCATCAGGACGCTTTGCGATACGCTCAACAACCTGTGATACTAAGTTATCGCCTTTATGAATCTTTGACAATTCAGCAGCGACTACCTGTGATACTGAACGGAGATTGAATTGCTCCCGTGCAAGTACTGCAAGTTTACCGACAAAGACTGGGTCTTCTTTGGCAACTGTTTTGATAAGTGA
>Ga0233414_10001107_pt1 | contig 10686 bp, 5 predicted proteins | sample Na_anoxic_10_MG_FD_189020 | JGI IMG/M metagenome (GOLD analysis project Ga0233414, IMG submission 189020) | Seawater microbial communities from Saanich Inlet, British Columbia, Canada - Na_anoxic_10_MG | ecosystem: Environmental > Aquatic > Marine > Inlet | place: Canada: British Columbia...
TGCGTATCTTATCGATTACTCCCAGAATACTCCCTCCTTTTCACCATAACACATAATTATCACATTCACATATTCCTACGCATGGCAGATAACGACTGGCGGATATACGACGTTGCGACCGAAGGGAGCAATGCCCCGCTTGTCCGCCTCTGGCGGGAAGGGCAAGGGTGTTAGCCCGTAGCGTATATGCTGTGTTATATGAAGTGGCGGTATCCTTTTATCATCTCAATGCTGAGATTAATTCCTTAACGCTTTTAAATCTGTATTTTTCAAATTCTACCTGGTCAACTCTTATGAATGACCACTTGCTCCCCGATAAAGCCGTAGCATCACTGCACCATTTTTTCATCCTTTTGTCCTTATGCTCAACATCAACATCTTCTCTTCCTTTTGTTTCAATAATTAATCGTTGGCTCTCGTCAATTGTCACTACAAAGTCTGGGTAATATAATCTGAGGTTATCCTTTGAATCTTTATACTCTACAAAGAACCCTATCTTAGGAACGATCTTACTGAAAGCCTCTACATCCTCAGCTCCATCTAAAAATTTGGCAAAATCTACTTCAAAATCATTATCACATGGCACGTAGTTAAAAATGCATCTATTGGCAGGATAAACCAATTTTGACCATACAAAAGGTCTCGTATCCGAGAGTTTTATAGTATCCCTCTTTTCAGGTTCTCTTTCGGTGAAAGTCATATCTCTGAATGCATTTACAAACAAATTTATTAATTGTTCCTGCACCTCAGGGGAACTCAACTTGTAAAGAACTCTGGGGTCTTCAAAGTCAACTTTCTCAGTAAACAATTTTTCCACAACATATTTTTTTACCACTGGGTAAAAACTGGCAAAAGCCCCGCCGATTTTTAGTTGCTTAAGTATCTGGTCGGTATAATAGGCAATTACGCTTTTAGAATCCTGAGGCACAGGTAAATCCCATTTTCTCTTTATAACTTCCATTCCTTTGAGCATATCTATAGCCACATATTCCATCTCTATAATCTTATTTTCTAAAGGAATGGAAAGAGTTGGTAAGTTGTCAATCTCTATTTCATCTAAATAGAATTCTCTTATGAGAATTCTTGGACTCAGGATCGGTATTTCAATATCCTTATCCAATTTATTTTCATCTATAAATATGGTGGTTAAATTAAGCGACTTCCCGGTGTCAAACTCGGCAAACTTTATACCTTCCTGATTTTCTAATTCTTCAAGAATATCTATCAGTCCTGGAGGTCCAATGACTTCGAGAACATTTACGGACTTGTCTACATTTGCATCCTCCTCTGGAAACATTTTCCTTAAGCCTCTCCCAATGACCTGTTCTGGAAGCACCTTTCTTTTTGAAGTATAAGATCTCAATCCCACAATCACATTTACATTTCTCACATCCCATCCCTCGTTTAACATCAATGTACTTACTATTGCCTCGTAGGGATTTTTTTCAGGGTCAGAGTCATCAATAGTCTTTGCAAACTCTCTTGCCTTGGGCAAGTCTGCTTTTTTTACCTCTCCAGTGCTATCTGTATGTATCAATAATACTTTATCTTTAAGGTCTGGAACAGCAGTGTTCACATACCCAAATATTTCATCCGCTTCTGTGTTCTCAGGGCATTGAAAGAACAGCACAGGCTTTTTTGCTAATGGTTTTAGTGCCTTTTTGTATTCTCGCCAGCGTCTTATTCCAGCGTCAATCCACGCCCTGTATCTCTCAACGGCTTTAGTTGAGGCAATCTCGGAAGCATCTTTGACTATGCCCTTTAGCGGTAATTTTACAATGTTCATTTCAATGGCTTCCTTGAGTGAGAAATCCACGATAATCCAGGGAAATAAAGCCCCTGTTTCGGTTTTAGGTGTAGCCGAGAAATCAAGTTCCATATTTATGCCTTTGCCATATTGAGAAACAAGATTTTTGTTAAGACTTAAGAGAATCTTTTTCCATGCCTTTTCAAAACTGTAGATGTGATGGGCTTCGTCTTTCAAAATCATTATATTGGAACAAGACGTCAAAACCTCTTTTATTCTGTTCTCCTGATAAATATCAGAAACATTATAAACCTCGGGCAATTCCATAACTTTATCTACATATTCTTCTACTTCTTTCTTTTTGCCCTGCCTTTGTTCTAACTGCTGAATATTGGTTAAGAATAGCACTCCCTCGGGAATAGTATGAATTGGGTCCTCCTTAAGGATCACCTTCAGGTCAAAATCTTCCTGCCATTCAGGTGGAACAAGTGGTAATTCTCTAAATATTTTTTCATCCTTGAAGTCTCTTATGAGTCTGTCATAAATGACATTTTTCTCGCCAGCAATGAGCAAGAATTTAGAGGTATAGTCGTCTCTATTTTCCTTCTTCCAGTTAACGTATTGCCAGACGATACTTAATGCCATCACAAAGGTTTTGCCGGAGCCAGTTGCCATTTTAAAGGCATAAAGAGGGTATTGGTCGTAAGAGGGGTCATAGCCCTGAATGGGGCCAGCTCCAAAATCCCTCGCCATGTCTATGAAGTTCCTCTTTTTCATTGATTCATAAACATAAATCAGCGTTTCAATCGCTTCTCTCTGGCAGAACCAGAACCCAAAAGGCTCATCATCTACAATATGGTCTTCACTAAACCAGAACTGCAACAAACGGCGAGTGGTGTCTGTTGTATTGGGATAGCTGTCTTCTCGCCAGGTAATTACTGCCTTACGAAGTTCATTAGCCAGGTACGCCTTACTTGGGCGTCTTTGTTCTGGTTGCAAGAGTTCAGTCGGAGTCATCTTATCCTCACACGCTGTACTATTTTTTCTTCTATCTGTTGTTTTATAAGATTATAGATATCAATCTTTGCTTTATGCCTTATCTTAACAACAACAGCATAATCCTGAAGATATTCTTTATCCTTGAGCCACTTGCCTTGAGAAACAACCGCAAGCACAAGAGGCTTATCTGGATTAATGCCAGGTCTTCCTGAGTAAATCTTAATCCCTTTTTGATGTATTCCTCTCTTTCGTAACCTCACACCAGGGTGTAAGTCTATCTCTTTTACCTTTAACTCCTCAGGAACTATATCTTCCATGTCTTCACCAACCTGTATGGTATGATAGCCTCTTAGAGCTTCCTGAATTTCCATATTCTTAAATAAATGAATTTCCATACCGACTCCCATATAGTCAATTCTATTTCTCCTTATTGGTGGACTATATGCGAGGACTACTGAAATTTCCTTTTTGCCATTGGTTCCAATAAATTCTCTTGGTAAATAAAAGTAATATAAATGAACTCCATCTAATTTGATATTATTCTCTGCCCGAAGTAGAACACAGTTAGAGTCAGATGATATAGCCGAATCAAAGATTGGCTTGCCGTAGCCATAGACTTTCAACAAATCTATAAGTTTTGTATCTGAATCATTGTAATTTATCTCATTTAAAGGAGTAGGCCTATCAGAAGGTATTTCTGCAGAGACTAAAAGCAGAGCTTTTATTAAATTTGGCGAATAGTTAGGGAAGTTATTGAAAAGTTTCGCTATGTAATGAGCAACTTTTGGAGCAGAGAAGCTGGTTCCATAATCTACTGAAAAGAGCTTTCCCTCTTCAATCCATTTTGGATTTAAGACAACAAGTTTACCTCCAATGTCTTCTGATCTTAATGGATCGCTTGGTGAAAGTATAATGTTTCCCCCTTCTTCCACAAGTTCTGGCTTGATCATTCCCTTGTATCCTGGTCCGGCACAGGTAAAAGGAGATGGATAATGAATCCTTGCCAGTGAAAACAGAATTCCAGTTTGCCTCGTATTTGAAGGCCCAAACTCCTGAGCAATCGATCCTACTGTGATAGCATAAGCAGAAGATGCGGGGTCTATAATCTTTACTTCTTCATTCTCATCAATCAAATAAGAGGGATATTTTTCTGGGAAGCCTAATTGTTCAAGTTCCCAAAGATTGCCAGCAGAAATAACAAAAACAATGTCAAGCTCTTTAGCTAGTTCGTCTATCAGGGTTGCCAAAGTAAATTGCCTTCTATTGCCAAACATTTTCTTATATCTATCACCAAATGAGATATTAACAACTTTGCAATTTCGATACCTCTGGACGAAATATCTAACAGCCCTTTCCAACTGATGCTCCAGAAGTTCGCTCTCATCATAAGTGACAGTAATCTCTCCAGTTATTGGGTTTTCTTCTTTAAACATAACCTTTGCTGAAAGTATCCAGACCTCAGGCTGAAACTTCTTATCATCAATGCATTTCTTTATATCCCCATAGAGAGCGATACCGGCAACCTTTGTACCATGCCCTACATCATCCTGGGGTTTATCTTCTTGAATTTTATCGCTGGAGAGCATAGAAACTGCTATTTCATCTCCGACTGCGTTCTCAAGTAAAGGCTGATTTGACAAAATTCCACTATCAAGTATGGCGATAGCAGTAGCATCCTCAGTAGGGGGCTCCCCAACCTTAAGCTCTTCTAAAGGGATGGATAGAATCTGGTATGTTATGTAAGGTCTCGGAGGTTGATCTATTCGACTTATCTCTCTTAATTTTATTATCTCGTCAAAAATGAATTTGTTGATTTTAACCCTGAGCAAACAGAGATTCTCTGTTCTTAATTCATCCGTTACCTTCCCGCCCTTATTGTTTACAAATTTTTTGAATCCAGGCTTACCACCCTCTCCTTCTTCCAAGAATTTGTTAAGCCTTCCGTCTTCCATCCTCCAGATTTCAATGTCCAGGTAGGCTTCTTCACCTTCTTGTAAAGGCCTATCCTTGAGTTGCTCGCCTATCTTTTCTTCTGGAGGGATAGGCTCAAAAGATTCTATGGCATCAAATTGCTTATACTTTTCTCTTTCTCCATATTCTTCTAATCTCTTTTTAACTTCATCCAGACTTTCATCTTCTGCAAGTAAGATCCAGTATCCTTTACCCTCGGGTGAAGGTGAGATAACCTTTACCCTATTTCTCTCCAAAAACTTTATAAATCCTTCTTCATCTACGCGCTGATTTAGTTTGATTTTAAGGATGAGATTAGGATCAAAGAATTGTTTAAATTTCTCTTTGTCTCTATCGAAATCCTCCTTTATCCCCGCAAGATTGAAAATTTGAAGCTCCGAAAATCGTCGCCTATCCTCCTCACGAGGCTTTATTCTCCCTCCACCCCGCTTTTTCCTTTCAAATACCCTCTCATAAAAGGGAAGGCTAAGGTGTTCACTCATGTTTAATCACCTTTTTGGCTTCACTTTTCTTTCCTTGCCTTGAAACAGCCTCTTTTACATCATCAAAACTTACAAAATCTTTACCACTTAATATTGCGCTCTTAAGAGCATCTATACAGGCTTGCTCAATATCTGCTCCTGAAAACTTCTCGCTCTCTTCTGAGATTTTAGTCACATCAAAATCCTTATCTTTTTTCAAAACCCTTAAGTATTTCTCAAAAATTTTCTTTCGTCTTTCTTTATCTGGGAGAGCAAAATAAACGATTTCGTCAAATCTTCGCCACACACCAATATCAAGTAAATGGGGGTGATTTGTAGATGCTATTATCACGCTATCACCTTCATAATTTTCAAGCATTAACATGAAATTATTGACCACTCTTTTAATCTCTCCATGTTCCGTAGGGTCATCCCTTTGCTTCCCAATTATGTCGAATTCGTCAAAGAGAACAATCCACTTGCCCTTCTCTATAAAATCAAAGATTTTTCTTAAATTGGATGCCGTCTCTCCCAAATATGATGATATGACTGATTCAAATCTTACAAAAACAAGAGGATACCCGATAATTGAGTTCATAACCTTTGCAGTAAGAGTTTTACCTGTCCCTGGAGGCCCGTAAAAAAGTACTTTTCGCTTGGGTTTTAGACCATAGGTAGCCAGAATATCTTCGTTTTCTAACTCTTTTACAATTTGTTTTAGTGCTTCTTCAGTATTTTTGGCTAGAATCACATCATCCCAATCCAAGAAAAACTTTTTAACATCCAATAGTCTAAATCCTTTTTCATTATCTCTCGGTATCGGTAGTATTTGCTGAGTATGATTTATATTTGAAGCCCCTGATTTTTCCGTTAAAATACGTTTTAATTGCGCAGCTAATAAATGATGCTTCTTTCTTTTCTCCTCTTCTACTATCTCCCAAGCAATTTTATAAAATCTATCACTGTCCGTCTTAACAAAAGCTTCGAAAATTTTAGCCATTTTTTCAGAATTCATTTTACCCTCACCTTCAAAACCTTATTCGTATCATTTCCAAACACATCCACAACTTTTGTCATTATCTGATATTCACCCGGCTCTTCGTATTTATGTATAGCCTCATAATCTACTTTTGGATTCTTTTTTAGCCTGAAACTCTGCCACTGGTTGTGGAATGTATCGCCTTTGTAATCCCAGTCTATCGCCCAGTAATCTATGAGATATCGTGAATCCTTTACCTTGCTGGCAATCTCTGCAAGTTCTGCGGTTGGTGAAAGTTGAAAGTCGGTAATTTTTAGCGTTATCTCTTTTCCTTTGATACCAGTTTCAATTTCTAAATAGGCAACCTCTGGGAATTTTACATATTTTGAAAGTTCTTTCTCTACAATTTGATCTGGTACCTTCAACAGTTGTAAATCAAATCCAACGAGCGAGGATTTTATTTCATTCACTGAGGGTATCTGGACAAGTCTCAAATCAACCGCATTTTTCTTTGCCAGTTCTTTAGCAAGTTCATTTACTTCATAACTCCACTCCCAGCCAAGAACATCTGCTTTGTTGAAATTATTAGCCCTACACTCGATTACTACTTTTTCAACCTCTTCCATCGTAACAGGAGCATTCAAAGGACCAATATGAACAGCCCTCTCTCCTTTTCTGCCACGAAGGTATCTAAACCCTGTTAAAGACTGAGATTGATAAAGTTTGAGCATAAAAGCAAGATATTCATCTTCTCTCTCCTGCCAGTAAACAGTTTCATAATTTCCTATATTCCAGAGTTCAAAGGGTTTTGCTGGTTTTTCATATTTGCTTTTGCCTTTATCATCAGCTAAATCCTTTGAATTGTGAATATCCAAAAGCCTTTTTCTTGTAACCTGAATGGCAAACTTGGACAAATCAGAGCCTATCCAACGCCTGCCGAGTTTCTCTGCCACTGCTAAAGTTGTTCCAGAGCCAGGGAAGAAGTCAGCTACGATATCGCCAGGGTTGGAGGAGGCAAGGATGATGCGTTTTAAGAGGGCTTCGGGTTTTTGGGTGTCAAAGTTTAAAATTTCGCTTCTAACTCTATCGACAGTGTAAATATCATCCCACCAATCTTCAACTGGTTTCCCCCGCTCTTCTAGTTCTTTAGCTTTACTTTCTTTTATTGTCCCCTTGTAGGCTAATATCTCGCCTGTTTTCGAAACGTGAATCCCTGATTTGTATTGGGCAAATATTTGATTGAAAATAAAATTTTCTGTCTTTGTGTAACGAAAAATTATATCATGTTTTCTTGCAAAGTCTGTAGATATATGACCAGGCCCCGTGTAACACCACACAATCTCGTTTCGGCAATTCTCATACCCAAAAATCTCATCCATCATCACCTTAACGTAATGTCCAACATGCCAGTCTAAATGCACATAAATAGATCCATTCTCTGTCAGTAATTCCCTCATCAAAACCAATGGCTCATACATATATTTCAAGTAAGAGGCAATGCCACCGCTCCATGTATCTTTGTAAGCCCGCTCTTCAATGATAGATGGCTCTTTTTCTATTCTCTCATCTCCAACTTTTGTTCTTATGGTGAAATCAGCACCAGTGAAAAATGGTGGATCAATGTAAATCAGATTTATTGTTCCAGCCTTGCCTTGTTTTATTAAGGAACTCATCACAAGTTTGTTGTCGCCCCAGATAAGCAGATTCTTCCAGTCCGTAGGGTAGTCTTTAGGATACTCATCTTCGGGGAAAAGGGAGATTGTATATCCTCCTTTAATTCTGGGTTTGTTTACAGTTTCAACAACCTGAAATGGGAGATTTGGCTTTTCAATAGGTGTTTTCTCTCCCTTTTCAAGCTTATCGTATTTCTGATCCCAGATGAGCTCTACATACTTCTTGTTATTTGCCATATTCATCCCACCTTTAACATATAGACCGACATTTCATATAACGTTCTGCGGATAAAAGAAGTTGCTGAAGGCAATTTGAGCGAACTAATTAAGCCGTATATGCTGTGTTATACGATGCCAGCCTCATCTTGTTTTTTTACTGCTACATAATTGCGTGACTTTTTCAATGATTTCTTCAAGAATTGATATTTGATATTTTTTCTCGTAGATAAGTTCTATGAGCCGTGCAACACCTTCAATGTTTTTGCTTACACGCTCGGAGTCATCATATCCTAATTCAGACGCCACTTCCTCTCGAATATCTTGAAAAGTCACATTACCCAATGCTTCTTTGAATATTCCTTCAAGATTCTCTTTAAATACTGCCCAAGTTTCGTGGGCTTGTGTTTCAGGGAAATCCTCTGTTGGTGCATCAGCCAAACGAATATATCTATGGTTGCGATTTATTGCCTCATCTTCTTTTCTTCCTTTGCCAATAAGGTGTGAATCCGCATCAAAGATGAAGTATGTAGGAATAGAAAGTCCTCGGAAAATCACTGTAGGACGGTCTATATTATTCTTTCCGCCTGCTGGCACTACGACTATTCCAAGTTGAGACCAATCCTTTTTCATGATTTCTTGGAGCTTCCATAACGTGCCCACTTCAGATAGTCCTTCCACCACTACAACTACATCTGCAAAAAAGCCCTCGTTCACAATAGTGTTCATAACAGGCATTGCACGTACTCTAAAGCTATCCGTTGTAAAATCGGCAGGATCGAGCTTACAAATGTTTGCTATTTTTTCTGTTGCCTGGCTTAGAGAAAAACGCGTAACAACGCTCTGTGGCACAAGTGAATCTGGTGAGGGTGCTTTTCTCACCAATCGAATTTGGTCAAAACGATGGAGATCTATGAAGTACGGAGAGTGGCTTGTGTAAATAATTTGGTTGCTGGCACATAGACCTACCTCTGGCCTCTCGGCAAGTTGAAGCAGAAGATCAGCTAAGTAACGGCATCGCGACGGATGGAGATATAGCTCTGGTTCCTCAATTGCTAAAATGAGATCAGGTCCTTGTCTTGATTTAAGGTCGCCAGATTCTGAAATAGTAGTTTCTTCTTTAGCTGAGCCCTCAGCGGTTGGCTCTAGAGGAACTGTCATAGCTAAATGTTGGAGTAAAGTGACAATTAACGCCCTTTGGAGTCCATGACCTTTGCGAGTTATTTCACCCTCAAAACTATCTTCGATTAGAGTTGCCCTTGATGCAGGAAGCGGGACTTCAGGAGGTTTAACCTCATCCCATCCCAAATTTAATCGGGAACCGGGCGCAAACTTTTCAAGTGTTTGAGAAATGGAGATACCAAGTTCCGGCAACTCGGTGAGATTTTCAGAGCTATATAATTTTTTTACTCTTTCTTCAAATTCAGATTTGAATTTTTGTATATCTTCCCTGGCGTTAATCTTTCTTAAAACAATCATATCCAAAATCTGATAAATCGCTCCTTTTTTACCGCTTACCTCATCTGAAGCTTCACGAACTGCTGGAACCAAAACAAACTTTGTGAACTTGTCGAGTTTGCCCCCTCCAATATTTCTGGGACCAAAAAATTGCTCTTCCCGCTCAATTGGTTCCATAAGCTCCAGATGATTATGTTCGTATTCAGTCATAAGTCTTTCAACTTCATCCGCACTTTTAGCCCTCCCACCTAAGTTGGGTAACTTATCACTATCAACTAGTTCGTTCCAAGCATTGGCACGGTCTCTTTTACCAGATTTAGCTCTTATCTCAGCGAACTGGGGTATCTGTAAAGCCGCAGCATAATAGTGTTGCGTTATTCGACCATTTTCGCTTGAAATGCGCTTTGTAACGATTAATCTATTGTCCCTTATATAAGGTTGAAATTCTTCCTTTTCATCATCACGAAGGTCACCGTAAGTTACACGGATTTCTATGGGAGAGTCCATATCCCGATCAAAAAAATCTTCTTCTGTTATCTGCGCCGCAATATCATAGAAAGCATCTATGGCATAAAGAAAAGAGGATTTGCCAGCGCCATTTCGTCCTACAATAGCTGTAAGATTATCGCAATCTAAACGGGCCTCCCGAATCGATCGGAAATTCTTCACCTCAATACTTTTTATGATCATATTATTCAACCTCCACTTGTCACCTTACTATGCTGGTTTCGTATAACTCGTTTATATCCGAAATAAGCTCTGATATCCTTCCAATTTAGATGTATATACGAACTATGTTCGGATATACATCCCTCTGGGTGAACTATTCTTCAGACTTATTCCCTGCTTTCTTGGTAATATTTAAACTGTCCAGAGGACTCTTGATTCTACCTATATTTTTAGTACTTACATGTGTGTATATCTCAGTGGTTTTGCTGCTTTTATGCCCTAAGATCTCCTGAATATACCTTAGATCAGTCCCGCCTTCAAGGATATGAGTTGCAGTTTCCGAAAGCATTGTATATCTATCTTTCCTGCCCTCTTTCCCAAGTGATCGAACTCATCTGGATTTCCCAGTAGCCATTTGGCCTTTTTTACCAATTCATCCCTATCTTTTACCATAAAACCTGCACCTATCCTTTCTAATAATGCCTTGGCCTCTAAGAAATCCTCCATTAAGGG
>Ga0233414_10001109_pt1 | contig 10679 bp, 8 predicted proteins | sample Na_anoxic_10_MG_FD_189020 | JGI IMG/M metagenome (GOLD analysis project Ga0233414, IMG submission 189020) | Seawater microbial communities from Saanich Inlet, British Columbia, Canada - Na_anoxic_10_MG | ecosystem: Environmental > Aquatic > Marine > Inlet | place: Canada: British Columbia...
CATGACCACCACCTCTTGTAGCCTGCAAGTAATCTCCCTGGGCAGGGGCAATATTCCCCAATCCAGGCCCACCCCTCATAGTATTAACAATAACCGCGGGAAGCTCCTGACCGGACAAAAAGGAAATTCCTTCTTGTTTTAGGCTTATCCCGGGACTGGATGAAGAGGTCATAACCCTCTTGCCCGTCATTGAAACACCTATAACCATATTAATGGCAGCCAATTCGCTCTCTGACTGAATAAAGACACCGTCGGGAAGAGAAGCCAAAGCACTTGCCATATATTCGGTGAGCTCATTTTGTGGGGTTATAGGATAACCAAAATAAAAACGGCAACCAGCTCTGACTGCTGCCTCTGCAATAACATGACTACCCCGCAATAGCATTTTTTCACTCACCATATACCTCAATAGCTATATCAGGACACACTATGGCACATAGTGCACACCCTTTGCACACATGGTTTTCAATCTCTATTTCTTCTTCATTATATTGAGCAGGATAGTAACCTTTCTGATTCAAACTATCAGAAATTGAAATCAGTTCGAAAGGACACACTGATGTACACAGATAGCAGCCTTTACACAATTCCGCTTCTATCGTTATCAAACCTCTTTTTGATTTAGCAGCCATAATGGAATATTATTTTAATTCTTTGGAACATGAAGGATAAATCTTTTTTTTCAAAAAATGAGCTACCTTGCATCTCCGCTCAGGCGGGATCTCCGTTACGTTCCGACAAGTTGCAGGGAGGGGATTAACCCTTGTCCGCCTTTGGCGGATTAAAGCGTTAATACATAATAGTTTCTTTTTGGGCTGTCAATCAATTTTCATTAATTTTCATTAATTTTCAAAACAATTTTAAAGTATAGGGTATGGGTATTCGCACCCAATCCTTCCAAGATAGAAGAAATCAACAGGTTATTTTTTATTATGACGTGGTACTATAGTAATGTAAACCGTTTAAAAAAAATGCCCTGTTAAAACATTGACTTGACCTACATGTACCTTTATCTTATTATATTAGTACCGAAAAAACCAGGCCACTTTAAATTAGGACGCAGATTTTCGCCGATATCCGCAGATAATTATTATAGTAGCTCTTTATATTTAAAATCTTTACAACCTGCCCGCCATCCGGCAAGCGGGGCTGCGTTCATGTGTATCCAAAGAGGAAATTCCTGTAGAATAAATCTATCAAGGAAAAAATGAAGTAATGATACATGTACTTAAAGGACCCTTTGAGAAGGCATCAAGGCCTCTCGTAGACCTATTGATCAGGCATCACTGCACAGCTTTTCACCTGACCATGATTGCCTTTTTTGGGACACTTCTGGCATCTATTTTAATATATTATCAAAACTGGATAATAGGCTCTTCACTCTTTATGTTTTTCTCACTTTTCGATGCCCTCGATGGATCATTGGCCAGAAGGAACAACAGCGCTAAACCTATCGGTGCCTTCTTTGACTCGGTGATGGATAGGTTTTCTGATAGTGCAATACTGTTTGCTATCATCTTTTATGCCTTCAATACTGGGAAAAGGAACATCTTTCTCCTTGCCCTCTTAGCCCTTATAGCCTCTTTGATTACAAGCTATATTAAGGCAAAAGCAGAAAACTTTCTGGAATTCGGCTCAATAGGACTTTTACAAAGGCCAGAAAGAGTTCTCATCATATTTCTGATGTTATTATTCCCCGACTACCTTCTTTTAGGTTTGTGGATACTTGTTATCGGTGGTTATATTACTATCTGCCAAAGGCTTTACTCTGCCTACCAAAAATTTAATCAGCAGTCTTTTTCCTAAATCTTAACGTTAATCCTGAATATTCAAAGTAATTTTTACGCTATAGTACCAAATTTTTAGTGAAGTTCTGCCTCAAACCCACCAGGAGCCTGTCCTGGATCATAATTACCATTCTTCCATCAGATTGGACTGGAAAAAAATCAAGATCCTCTCTTATTTTTAGCCTTTCGATATCCATTGCAAAAACCTGTACGCCTCATCCCGCAAATCGGTATGGGCAGGTCCGCCAGACCCGCCTGTCCCGATACAATCGGGGCTGGCAGGTGTATGGCAGGCAGGCCTAAAGGCATGAGCCATTAATTCCCCAATGGGTTCAAAGCCTTCACACCTTCAGACCGATATTATCTCTGAAAGAGCAATATAACTAATAATCACTGAGATTTGGTAAAAATCCTTGACCAACTATTGTATGTACCCTATTATCCTTTTGGTTTTTCTTTGGAAGTACACTATATAATTTTTATCATATCATGGATAGGATATGAACTATAAAAAACTAAAGCGCAGGCTGAAAAAACCCTGGAGCTCTCATGACTTCGATAAAATCAAAGCTCAGTATGCCACTCATTATAATATCATGCTTAAGAATGAGAAAGATATCATTGGTATGAAAAAGGCTGGCAGACTTGCAGTTGATCTTCTCAACCATATTGAGGAACGCATAAAGCCTGGAATTACAACCAATTATATCAACTCCCTTGTAGAAGAATTCACCAAAAAAAATCATGCCATATCCGCTCCTCTTAATTACAATGGCTTTCCCAAAAGTGTTTGCACCTCTATCAATGATGTAATCTGTCACGGAATACCCGATGACACTGTTTTGGATGATGGTGATATTGTAAATGTTGATGTTACTCCTATATTGGAGGGATATTATGCAGATACTAATAAAACATTCTTTGTGGGATCTCCTGGTAAGGATGCTAAAAAGATAGTTTCTGTGGCCAGGGAATGTCTTCAACGTGGAATTCTTATGGTTAAACCAAAAAACAGGATTGGCGATATTGGGTATGCTATTCAGAAATATGCAGAAGGGCAAGGATGTTCAGTTGTGAGAGAGTATGTGGGTCATGGCGTTGGATTTGAGTTTCATGAACCACCCCAAATCCCTCACTTTGGCAAAAAAGGCCAGGGCATTCCATTTGTTCCTGGTATGGTATTTACTATCGAGCCCATGATAAATATTGGAAAACACAATCTCCATGTTCTTTCTGATAATTGGACAGTTCTTACAGATGATGGGAGTCTCTCTGCGCAATTTGAACAAACAATTCTGGTAACAAACAATGACTTTGAGATCTTGACACCATTTGACTAAACCTTGATACTTGATACTTGATACTGGAAACTTGATATTATGTATTGAATATTGTGGTTGTTGTGTTTATACAATTTAAAGCTTCGCTAGTATCCATGGAGGAAAATATGTCTGATTTTAAGGATAGAATTATTAGGGCTGCCAAGTTGGATGTAAGCCTATATGAAGAGGTGGAAGCAGATACCACAGCACTTAAACAGGCTATGGTGGTTGTTGTCCTTTCAAGCATTGCTGCCGGAATTGGAACTATCACCAAAGGAGGCCTAAGTGGGATAATAATTGGCACTATTTTAGCGCTTATTGGATGGTATGTATGGGCCTATCTCACCTATTTTATTGGCGTAAAACTTCTCCCTGAACCACAAACTAAAGCCAACCATGGTGAGTTGCTCAGGACTATCGGATTTTCCAGCTCGCCAGGATTGATTAGGATACTTTGTATCATTCCTGGCCTATTTGGAATTGTCTCAATAATCGCCTCTATCTGGATGCTGATTGCAATGGTAATAGCAGTTAGGCAGGCCCTTGATTACAAGAGTACCATCAGGGCTGTGGCTGTCTGCATAATTGGCTGGATTATTCAATCATTATTCTTTGTTCTGTTGTTTTCTATAATTGGAAATATGTTTAAATAAGTTTTTGATTATATTCTAATGGTCCTTTGTGCCTTCCCACCGATCATCAATTACCTTAAGCTCAACCTTTTTATGCCTCGCCTCTTCATCTGCAATCTTCTTCTCTGTAGGGCTAAGGTTTAAATAACAGGCAGCGCAGAGGCCAGTCCTATTAACACACATTTTCATCGTATTGCAGAGGACGCATGTTCTTTGTTGTATAGCCATGGCTATCCTTTTGGTGTCTTTCAGGATAGCAAAAACGCTGCCCTCTCCACTTCTGGCTCTCCGAACCTGTTCAAGATGTATTATTTTATGATTATCGCCCAGATCGTTCTTCATATGCTTCTTTGCGTTGTGAACTATAGATTTTTTTTCATTTTACTATTTTCCACTGGAAACTTAAAGCAATATTTAAGAAAAAAGGGAGAGCTGCTTATTCCGTACCTTCTTTTTCCCTTTTTCCGCCCTACCCTTCTTAATTAACTCTTCCTTAATATTGTTTAAAAATGGGGAAATAGGCAAATGCAAAGAGTTACCAAAAAGATTTCTTTTTTTTGCATGTGATAAAAAAAGTGCCCGCTTAGCCCTTGTCATACCCACATACAAGAGTCTTCTTTCCTCTTCAATGTCAGAGGCATTCTTTGAAAAGAGTGTATACGGCAGAATACCATCCTCGCAGCCTATGATAAAAACGTGAGAAAATTCCAGACCTTTTGCTGCATGGATCGTCATTAGGGCAACCTGCTCTGCTGATGCATTGTAGGTATCAGAAGGGCTTCCTAACTGTAGCAATGAGAGAAATGAAGGGACGTCTGAACCATATTCCGTTGACAGGGACAGGAGTCTTTCAATAGCATCTTGGTGAGATACCATTATGTCAGGGAAAAAGAGTGTAATTATTTCGCTAAAATATTCCTCTATTGAGTGTATGTTTGCATTCCGTTTTATTTTCAAAAGGGCAGATTCAGATAATCCTCTTATATGTTTTTCCTTTAGCCTTTGATTCAATATACTATGAGAGGACATCATAATAAGACGGAGAACATCTATAACAGTCTTTACTGGCTCTTGCTTGAAAAATGGCTCTTCCCCTACAAGCTGGAAGGGAATACCATGATCATTCATTGCCTTAATAATATCTGGAGCCATCCTTGAAAGCCTGAACAAAACACCAAAGTCAGAAAAAGAGGTTGCCTCGCTTTCCTCACTGCCATCGGTAATCTGGCTATCAAAAGAGAAAAATCTCACACCTCCCATGAGCTTTTCTATAGTTCTTGCCACAAACTCTGCTTCGCTTTTTTCAGTAGAGCACTCACGAATGTCAATTGATACACCCGCTTCTATACCCTCTAATAGATTGCTTCTTTCCCGAGGCCTTACAACCTGGCTAGATGCCTCAAGGATTGTTTTTGAACATCGGTAGGATGTCGTAAGCCCATAGATTGTCGCATAAGGATAGTCATCCTTAAATTGTTTAATAAATGTATTATCAGCCCCTCTAAAGCCATAGATAGCCTGGTCAGGGTCACCAGTAGCAAAAATATTAGAGTCCTCCTCGGGCGCAAGAAGCCTGATCAGGCTATATTGGGAAAAATTTATGTCCTGATATTCATCAATACATACCCACGGGTATCTTTCTTGTACTCCCTCCCGTGTATCACTGCTCTCTTTAAGGAGTCTTACCGGGCACACCACAAGATCATCAATATCAAAGGCATTTTCTTTCTTTAACCTATCTTCATATGCAGCATAAAGAGGTACAAGCTCTCCATCCCCAAGCTCTGAAGGCGTGTGCATCCTATTTTTTGCCAGGCGTATCTGTTCCATAACCCCATGAATATCCCTGCGTTTTACGCCCAGAGATGACGTAAAAATATAGGCCTTTTCCTCATCGCCAAAAATAGAAAATCCCGGAGACCTTCCAAAGTGATGCGCATGCTCTTTTAACAAGGACAAACCAAAGAAGTGAAATGTGCTGACTGTAATCTTTTTTAGTATGCTCTTATCATCCAAGCCACTTCTGATTCGCTTTTTCACCTCCTCTGCTGCCTTATTGGTAAAGGTAATAGCCAGTATATTTTTCGGATCTACCCCCCAGGATGTTATAAGGCGCATAATCCTCATTGTTAAGGTTAATGTCTTTCCGGTACCTGGACCCGCCAGAATCAGGCACGGCCCTTTGTAATGATTTACTGCCTCTTTTTGTATGGGATTCATTGTGATCTCATACGTAGTCTCATGCAACCTCCTTTCTCTTTCTTTTATACCAACTTCCGGTCTTTTTTCATCGACTCGTATATGCAAATCCTCTACATTGATACTCGTTTTATCTGGCTTTTCATAGTCCTGGTCAAAAAAAGATATCTGGGATGAGAGAGACTGAATTTCTCCAGGAGAAAAAACCTTTATCCGGCCAAACTTGCCATCATATCCCTCCTCAATGAACACCTCTCCGTTCCTGAGCCTCCTGATACCTTCTGCTAATACTTCATCCCCAATTTCTTTAATCTGCTCAAAAGGAAGGTTAAGAAGGATCGAGAATTCTGCCCCTCCCTTGCGTAAAAGTTCTTCATATTCTTTATTCACCGTCTTGCTGTTTGCGCCAACACCTTTGATCTCTGCAATAAGATTTTTCAATGGAGTAAGGGAGTAAAACGGTTTTTTATCATCCCTTAACGCCGGATCTACACGGTCAGCCAGCTGCATAATCCTGTTCAATACCCCTACGGTTACCTTCTTGCCGCATACAGGACAAATCCCTTTATATTTGGCTGTCTCTTGTGGTGTCCAGCAAATGCCACACTTTCTGTGTCCATCTAAATGATATTTCCCTTCCTGTGGAAAAAACTCTATTGTTCCTAAGAACCTATTAGTTCTATCTCCTTTCATTGCGGAAATGATAGTGGGATAGGAAAGCTCTGCGTCAAAGAGATTGGCTTCCCTACCCAACTTCTCCGGTGAGTGGGCATCTGAGTTAGAAATCAGTGTATATCTATCTAAAAATGAACAGAGCCAATTCATAGATGGATCGGATGAGAGTCCGGTCTCAACTGCAAAAATGTTTTCTGTAAGGTCATCAAAACATTCTTCAATAGTATCATAGCCGCTTTTAGCACCAAGCACAGAAAACCATGGGGTCCATATATGGGCAGGAATAAGAACTGTGCCATCGCCTGCCTCTAAGGCTATCTCTAACAAATCCCTTGAGGGTAAGCCAAGTATAGGCCTTCCATCAGAGCTGATATTCCCCACTGCTTCCAGCCTGCTTTGTATCTTCTTTACCGCATCAAATGATGAGTATAAGATAAGATTATGCACCTTTCTCACCCTGCCGTTTTTTTTATAGATATTACTTATCTCCCCAGAAAGAATAAACCTGACTGGTTGTGCAGATGAAGGAAGAAGATAATCATTCTTTATGCGATATTCATCTTTGAGTTTATATAGTCCATCCTCTGCTGGTATCAACCGCTCCTTCATATCCTTATACCAGCCCGGATGAACTATATCACCTGTTCCAATAACCTGGATTCCCTTATGGCGCGCCCAGAGATCCAAATTCTCCGGGGTAAGACTACTGCTGGTAGCAATGGAATAATGGGAATGAATGTGGAGGTCGGCGATAAAACGCATGGTGGCTAAAGTGAGCTAAAGTGTCTAAAGTACTTAAGGCTAAAAGATGGATAATAAATAAGTTTTTAAACCCATAATCTTATATTTATCAGAAATTTACAAACTGATAATTGAACGCCTGGAAAAACTGATATTTCCCCTCCCCTCTTGGGAGGGGACAAAGGGGAGGGGGAGGATAAGTGTTTGAAATATCAATTTTACTCACCCTCTTCCCAGCCCTCTCCCATCAAGGGAGAGGGAGTATTTTTGTAGTTTGTAAATTTCTGATTTCTTGGTAATGAACCGTTAATGGTTCGTTGAATTAAACGGTTGCGGCCCGCCCTCCCCGTCCCGAGACTGGGACGGAATCGGGAGGAGCGACTTGATCGAAAAAGTTTGTTGGCGCTTTAATACTTCATAGGCGAAAGTTGGAAAAATCAGCCTCTCTTACAGGGTTATACACCTCGTAAAAGGATTCGTAGAACCGTTGACGGTAGACGAAACGAGCAGCGCAACCAAATAACTAATGGCAGATAAATCAAGCAAGATTAAAATTTCCGAAAGTGAAGACAATGAAATCCATTCCACCAAACTTCAGACACCTATAACTTTAGACACTTTAGGCATTTTAGCTCACTTTAGGCACTTGATTGTTGTTTTCGGTAAGCATAAATAATCTCTGCACAGAAAAGAAATATTGCAGATGCATAAAAGATCCATAAAACCATCACAATTATTGTATTTAATGACCCATATACAAGACCAAAATTAGGATTATGTATAATCATCCAGCCAAATATATGTTTAGCAATTTCCATCATAATAGCACAGATAAGACCTCCGATCATGGCTTCACTAAACAAAATCATCCCTGGAGTCACTATAGCATAGAGTGCACTTAAAAAAAGGAAGGCCAATAGCAGGGGAAAGATATATTTGAGCCCTATACTATTCAAAAAAATCGGCACCAGGGTGATACCAAAATAGTTGTTTAGCATCATAAAGGCATCTATGGCTAAATTAAAAATCTGAAGGAAAATAAAAACAAGGCCAACTACCGGCACAAAAAGGAAAGACATTACCTTAGAAACCCAAAAGGGTCTTACACGTTCTGCCTTAAATACTTTTTTCAGGGAAAATTCAATTGAATCAAAAATGAGGGTGCTTGACCATAACATAAAAACAACAGCAAACCAGGCAAAAATCCCGCTACCCAGGTTTATCCGGCCAACTTCATGTAAAACATGCTCGCTGATAAAGGGAATGAGTTGATTGATGTATACGCTTACCTTTGGTAATATCTCTCCCTTAGATCCAACAAAAACACCAACCAATGAAACAAGAAGATAGATAAAGGGAATAATAGAAAGAATTGCGTAAAAGGAGATAGCAGCCGAAAGATTAAGGCACCCATCTTCCTTGAAAGCTAAAAAAGATTTTTTAAGGATTCTAATTATACCCATCTATCTGACTTTAGGATGCGAGAGGAGATGCACCGTCTCCTTATCTGTATATATAAATATTTCGTGTCCTATAACCTCATCTACTGCGTGGCCCTTTTTTAGCATTGGAACCACATCTATCCTCGTTACATTTCGCCACTCACCGGTAAAATTAATCCTGGTGACGATCCCATGCCTATCAATAGTATAATGAATCCCAGATTGGTTAAGGACTTTTGCCACAAACCTATTTTTTCTTTTGCTAACGGTATCTGCTCTTTCTTTCATGGCCCTGATCTGACCCTGGGACTTTGCCTGAGACACAGGAACAGAACAGAAAATAAATAATGAGAAAATAATGAAAGAAATATAGGGCACTCATCTTCCCCTCCTTAAAAGATAATTAGTATTTTAAATGTATATTTTCTTAGAAACTATGTCAACAGTACTTACGTGCCTGTGGATAGGCCCTTTATCTTAATAGGCTGATCCGGGTACCTCCTGAGAAACTTAATCTGGGACAGAACATGAAGATATCTTTTTTTGCTTTATGCCCTTCAAACAAGGTCCCGTGCTCGGGTCCGGATAATCGGGATTTATTGCAACGTGACAATTACTATTATAATCTCCGTCTGGCAAATCCCGGTTATCCGGACCACTCCTGTGCCTTTATGAGGGCATAACAAAAAAAGACATCTGCATGCTCTACGTAGAGTTTCTTTCATGAATAACTTCAAAGCGCAGCGTCGGGGTCGAGCGCTCCTAAGCTATAGACGTAATAGTCTGGTGTACCCCCATATCGCGCAAGTGAGGAAGCAATTCTCCCTTAGTGGCGTAGGTCCTACCCTCCGGCCTGTAAGCACTACGGGCTGGAAGCTGGGCCGGAGGCCAATTGGGACAAAGCCCCTCCGATTGATGTGTAATTAATGGTAAAAGTGATAGAAAAATTTGAAAAGTGAGAATATGTGATTATAATATTTGATATATAGTTACTTTTTTAGTTACTATTCAGCCGCAGATTCACACAGATGAACACAGATAGGTTTAAATACAAAAAGATCAAAGATTATTGAGTTTTAGCAGACAACCATAATTCAAGAGACCTGTCTGCGTTCAACGCACAGGCAGGTTTGTATATGACAATAAAAAAAATATCAGTGATAATCTGTGTAAATCTGTGGCTAAGTTACCTTTTTTAATAATTTAATGTCCTATATGCATGGCCTGCTATCATTTTTCATGGCTGCGGGTTTAGTATTTATAGGACGAATGAGAAAATGATACCTGAATCAAACTTAACCTTTGAGCAAGGCCCTATCAGGCCGCCTAATGAAGCACGAAGCCTTCTTTTAAGGGTAACCCGCAACTGCCCCTGGAACCAGTGTATGTTTTGCCCTGTCTATAAAGGACAAAAGTTCTCTTTAAGAACAGTAGAAGAGATCAAAAAAGATATTCAGACTGCCAGAGATATTGCCGATGATATCAAGACCCTTTCATGGAAGTTAGGGGAAAAGGGCCTGATAACAAATTCCGTTATAAGCGCTATTCTTAACAATAATCACAGTTATAGCTACCAGAGCGTGGCCATGTGGCTTTATTACGGGACTGGTGAATGTTTTCTGCAAGATGCCGATAATTTTATTATCAAGACCGGGGATTTTGTTGAAATCTTAGGGTTTCTGAGGGAAAAATTTCCCGATTTAACAAGAGTAACCACCTACTCAAGGTCAAGAACTGTGAGCCGAAAATCACTATCCGAGATAAAAGAAATAAAAGAAGCAGGCCTTGATAGGGTACATATTGGTTTAGAGAGCGGGTGTGATCAAATTTTAAAATTTGTAAAGAAGGGTGTTACCGCAGACCGGCATATAGATGCTGGCA
>Ga0233414_10001111_pt1 | contig 10675 bp, 10 predicted proteins | sample Na_anoxic_10_MG_FD_189020 | JGI IMG/M metagenome (GOLD analysis project Ga0233414, IMG submission 189020) | Seawater microbial communities from Saanich Inlet, British Columbia, Canada - Na_anoxic_10_MG | ecosystem: Environmental > Aquatic > Marine > Inlet | place: Canada: British Columbia...
AGCGATAGTCTGTATGCATGTACAGGCATGCAGAGTATTATAATATCTGAATCTGGAATTACTTCAGCTGCATAAGCTGAAATCCGAGAAAGCTCACCTTCAAAAGTGTCTATGATCTCACCTGAAGTTTTTTGGTAATCAAGCTGAATTACATTTGCCCATTTCTCAGGGCTTCTGGTCATAAGGTTAACTTTCATACCCGTCTTAGATAAAAGTGGTATCAGCACATGAGCGCTGCTTCCGCCTCCGATAATAGTTATGGTCTTCATTATTTTTCCTCATTTCTCAACGAAAACAAAGCTAAAAAGCCGTTAACACAAAATGCTGAAATTATACTGAATTAAGTAAAGTTGCATCTGATCCCTGAAAAATAAAAGTGATTTAACAGAAAAATAAAGTGCCGTTTGTCATTGTTTCCTATGCTATTTTAACATATTTTAGGCGATTTTCCAAATTCGGCTATGTCCGGCAGGCATCTCTTTGCTGATGGACCAAATTGTCTTAATGAAGATTTGTTTCCTATATAAAAAAACACATCCGACCTCCCTTTTGGTCAATCGGATGCTTTCTCTATCACTTATACCAGGGGCAGTACAAACGGACTCAACTTCCCCCTAGTGCTTTAGTTTCATGCGGGCTTTTAGAATCGGTTCATAGAACTTTGTATTCTTGGCGCATTTGGCATAGTATTTCTGCGAATCTTCTATAACTGCATCAATCTTTTGTTTTGATTTACCTAATGCACAACGAAGATTATACAGGTGTTCAGCCAGTTTTACCGGCAAAGCCAGCATATTGTTTCTAATATCACTAATATACTTATACATATTGCAGTCCATGTCCTTGTTTAATAACTGAACCGCTTCAAGTATATCCATGTTGCTGTAACCGAGAATTTCATCAGGTCTTGCTGCTGTGTCCCGCAGAAGATTACGTAAAATGGCAGTAAGTCGGTATTCCATGCTGTATCCCATTTCCTCAAGAATATCCGCTACACCTGTAAGTTCATCTACAAGGCCGGCTCCAACAGTGTCTACATTTTTCCTGTATTCAGCTTTTACAAAATCTAGCGCTTTGGAATATCTCATACCATAATCCATTCTAAATAATAATTCGACTCTACTATATAAATTCATATAGCAGAATAACCCCTTTATCTGTTTTTCGTATGTTTTCTAATCTATTCGCAAAATAATTATATCACAATTAGAGGTTGAAATGAATGAAATTCCATCATATCTATAAATTCCTCGTTTTAGGCCGCCTAATGTCGTTTTCAAGAGCTCAGGAGGTGTTATTTGCCATCTATCACCTACCTCGATAACTTGTTTGATTTATGTAAAAGTGATATATTACTAGAGAATTGTATGGCGTTAAGGTAGGCAGATGAAAAGAGTTTTAAAAGGTAATAATTTGTTCAGGTCGCTTCCGCCCGCGACTCTCATCGTGGTGGCTTTTTTGCTTGCTATAATTACTGGAACTATTCTTCTGATTATGCCGTTCGCGACCAAAGCAACCGGCAGCATAGGGCTTGCCAATGCTTTGTTCACAGCAACCAGCGCTGTATGCGTTACCGGATTGGTTGTTGCTGATACGGCCTCCACCTGGAGCATTTTCGGACAGACAGTAATAATTATTCTTATACAGATCGGTGGGCTGGGAATAATGACTGCTGCATCCACTTTCTCACTAATCCTCGGCAGACGCATGGGTCTTAAGGAGCGCCTTACCATACAAGAATCTTTGAATGAGTTCAACCTGCAGGGAGTTGTTAAACTTTTCAGGTATATTATAATCGCCACATTTACTGTTGAAGGAATAGGCGCACTTTTACTAGCCACCCGGTTTATACCTGAATTCGGATTTTTCAACGGACTTGCAAAGAGTGTTTTTCACTCGATATCGGCTTTTTGCAATGCCGGATTCGATATCATGGGCACAGCGGCCGCTCCTTTTGTCAGTATTACCGGCTTTAATAAAGACTTTATAGTCGTTATGACGATTTCACTTCTTTTCGTAGTCGGCGGCCTTGGGTTCGTAGTCTGGAAGGACATCATAAGAGTCCGCAAGTTCAAAAATTTTATGCTTCACTCCAAAGTTGTTATTATAATGACTGCAATACTTATTAGCGTAGGAACAATACTTTTATTTATATTTGAATTCGGAAACACTATGGAGGGAATGGGTTTTTTCCAGCGGCTGTATAATTCCTTTTTCCATGCGGTGACTCCAAGGACAGCAGGTTTCAATACGCTTCCTGTGGATCAAATGCTGCCTCAATCGCAGTTTCTGACAATGATTCTTATGTTTATCGGCGCAGCCCCCGGTTCAACGGGAGGCGGCATAAAGATAACCACTTTTGCAATAGTAATTTTTGCTATTATCTCATTTATGAAGAACACTGAGGAAGTAAATATGCTTAAACGTAAAGTAAATCCTACTGTTGTAAGAAAAGCATTGTCCATATTATTTGTTGGATTGTCTCTTGTATTTATAACTACTTTTGTATTACTATTGAGCGGCGCCGGCACGTTCAAGGAATGTATTTTTGAGGCCGTGTCAGCATTCGGCACAGTCGGGTTATCCACCGGGATAACGCCGTCGCTGCCGTTGGTAGGAAAATTAATGATAACAATAACCATGTTCGTGGGAAGGGTCGGACCTCTTGCGCTGGCACTGTCGTTGACGCAGCTGGCTGCAAAGAAGCCGTACACTTACCCCGAAGGGAAAATAGCAGTCGGATAACGGAGGTTTGTAATGAATTCATATATCGTATTGGGTCTGGGACGTTTCGGAAAGGCTTTTGCAAAAACTTTGTCTGATCTGGGACACGACGTTCTTGGCGTAGACAAAAATCCTGAAATAGTTCAGGAAGTCAGCGAAGATCTGGCACATGTAATAACTTCAGAAATTTCCAATGAGGATTTCCTTAAATCAATCGGTGTTTCTAATTTTGATGCAGCGATTGTAGCTATCGGGAACGATTTGCAGTCAAGTATACTTACAACTGCCCTTTTAAAAGAATTAGGCGCTAAATACATCATATCGAAAGCTCAGAACGATCTTCATGCCAAGGTGCTGATGACTGTCGGCGCAAACCGCGTCATCTTCCCCGAGCGCGACATGGCAATTCGGGTTGCCAACAACTTGGCCTCGCATAACATCATCGACAGCATACAACTATCCGGAGATTACAGCATCATGGAGACAAACATCCCTGAGCCATGGATTGGGAAAACAATCACGGAACTTGCTATCAGGGCGAAGTACCGTGTCAATATACTTGCTGTAAGAAAAGGCGATGTCCTTAACATCTCTCCCGGTGCAGATTATGTTTTTAAAGATGATGACATCGTATCCATCATGGGGAAAAACAAGGACCTTAAGGACCTTCAATATATTAAAAAATAACATTCATAACCATTTTTGGTATTGACCGGCGCTCTTTATTCATTTATCATGTTTCGGTAAACGGAGATTTATTATGGTTTTAATTAAGAACAAACTTGCTAATATTGCTTTAAGCCTTCCGAAGATACTCGTACCAGGCGAAGGCATCGACATGGAAAAGTGGGCTGTCATCGCCTGCGATCAGTATACATCCGACCTTGATTACTGGGAGGATGTTGACAAAGCTGTGGGTTCTGCGCCGTCTTCCCTAAGATTAGTTCTGCCGGAAGTGTATCTTGAGACCCCTCGTGAAAAAAAGATTTCGGCATCAATTTTCCGCGAAATGAAAAGCTACCTTCGTTCGGGTGTCCTGACTGAGCTCGAACCGGGCTTCATATATGTCCGCAGGACTACCAATTATGGCAATGTGCGCAACGGTCTCATGGCCTGCGTGGACCTTGAAATGTATTCATTTGACAAGGATTCAACTTCTTTTATCAGGCCAACTGAAAAGACAATTATAGAGAGAGTTCCGCCCCGTGTGAAAATTCGCGAGAAAGCAGTTCTTGAACTTCCCCATATCCTGTTCTTAATCGATGACCCTGCAAAGACGGTTATCGAACCACTGGAGAAAACTAAAAATCTGTATCAGAAAATATATGATTTTGAGCTTATGAAAAACGGCGGCCGTATCGAAGGCTATCACATAAACGAGGATTCAGCGCTTTCTTCCATAGCAAATGCAATTACGGATTTAGCTGATGAAAACGCTTTCCATAAAGCCAATGGCGATGAAAAGCCGATGCTGCTTTATGCCGTAGGCGACGGTAATCATTCGCTTGCATCTGCAAAACAGCATTGGGACAATGTTAAAATTGGATTAAAGGCAAATGAGCTTGACGGGTACCCCGCGCGCTTCGCATTGGTGGAAATCATTAATATACATGACGAAGGAATGAAGTTCGAGCCCATTCACAGGGTGCTGTTCGACTGTCCTTTAGACAATCTTTTAGTAGAGCTGGAGTCTGCCTTTGACCTTGCTATTCATGAATTCAACGATGTAGGAACTCTTGAGGAATTTGTAAAAGCTGAATATGACAATAGGGAATCTCACACATTCGGACTGTTGTCCAACGACAGACTTTTGGCTGTGTCCGTAAACTCTCCGGAACACAACCTGGCAGTTGCAACGCTGCAGATATTCCTTGATGATTACATTGAAAAACACGATGTGGAGATTGATTTTATACATGATATTGGCAGTGTGGTTGACTTGGTTAACAAAAAGAATACCGGCCTGCTGCTTCCTCCGATAGATAAGTCCGGTTTCTTTAAAACGATAATCCACGAGGGAACTCTCCCCCGCAAAGCCTTTTCAATGGGCCATGCTGACGAGAAGCGGTTCTACCTTGAAGCACGCAAAATAACAAGATAATAAAACGGGCGTAAAGCCCGTTTTTTATTAATCATTATAATTTTGGTATTCCTCCTCAGTCATACTTCCCTCTGATTCATAACATAGCTGCTGCAGGAATAATTTTATATATTTCTTCTTCTCCATTATGATTTGCTTTGCCGTTTGTGTAAAACATAACTCAATCTTTTCATCGCAAAACGGTATTTCAAAATCTTCGATCTTTTTTCTCAGATTTTCATGGAAAAACGACGAATTCCTATCAACACGGTGAGTAGCCAATAAAATCGACATCACGCCGATTTCATCCAAAATATCCGCGTCTTTCAATATGTTAAAGAAAATATTTTCATCCCTGTCCTTTTTATTGCTATGCTCTTTTATCATCTCCAGAATCAGGTCGATTTCCGATTGTGCCAGACCGAAGTTACTGTTAAAACTGAGCCAATCATTCACAATGTCGTAGCTTTTTTCTGTATGATTCTCCCTATCGTCCAATGCCCCTATGTCATGTAATATTGATGCTAATTCAATTATGAATATTTCCCTTGGGGCCAAATCTTCGGTAGTTGCAATTTTTCTTGCATATTCGGTAACTCTCAGAGAGTGCTGGACCCTAAATGCCCCATCCTTTCTCCATGGATGAGCCGGTTCATAGTCAACTTCTTTGTTTTTAAGGTAATTTACAAGAAACCTTTTGGCATTTTCCAAAATCAATTTTTCATTCATAAAAAGTCTCCGTTTTCAATCAAATTCCGGGGTTGCTGAGGTTTCTATAATCCTGAACCCCTTTTAAATTTATCCGTCCCATACTTCTCCTTCAGGTTGTCCAGAGTTTTTTCAAGCTTGGTTTCTTTTTTGTTTACAACGGTATCGAATACATTCATCTGTGTATCCTCTTTGTCTATATTGGCCAGACCGATGCCAATCAGACGAACTGGCCTGTTTGGATCCCAGTTTTGTTCCAGCAGTTCGTATCCGGTCTTTACAATTTCCCTGGTAAGGTTTGTGGGGAACACCACCTTTTGGCGGGTTATGGTTTTAAAATTCGTATATCTCAACGTTATCTGGACTGTCTTTCCCTTAAGGTCCTTCTTACGCGCCTTCTGCCCTACATCCTCGGCAAGCCTAAGCATAAGTTTCTTGGCTTCCTCTATGTCTGAAATATTTCTTGCAGTTGTACTGGATCGACTGATTGATGCACTTTTTACTTTGTATTCGCCGCAGACGACGTCGCTTCCCCGTCCGTTTGCCCTGTCGTACACCCACATCCCGAATTTTTCTCTTATGAAGTCAGGATTTGCACGTGCGATATCACCTATAGTATTCAGATCCATCTGCTTTAGCCTTTTAGCGGAACTCTTCCCTACGCCGTGTATTTCACCTACCTGCAGCGGCCACATCATTTTTTCAATGTCTTTTTTGTACATTTTTGTGATTCCGAGTGGCTTTTTCATGTCCGACGCCATTTTTGCAAGGAATTTATTCTCTGAAATCCCTATGGAACACCATAAACCGAGTTCGCTTTTTATCTCCTCCATTATGCTTTTGGCAATCTCTTCCGGCGGACCGAATAAGTCGGTGCTGCCAGTGACATCCATGAAGCCTTCGTCGATGCTGCTTGGTTCAACCAGCGGCGTATACTGCCTCAGGATTTCGAAAACAGCATTAGAGCAGGATGAGTACAGTCCCCTGGTGCTTTTGACAATTGTAAGATCCGGGCATAATTTAAGGGCCTCATTGATGGTCATTGCCGTCCTGACCCCGTAAGCCCTCGCTTTATAATTCGAGGTGAGGATTATTCCCCGCCTCGTTTTCGGATCGCCTCCCACCGCCGCTGGCACTTCAAGAAGCTCAGGGCGGCTGATGCTCTCGCACATTATGAAAAAAGCATTCATATCCACAAGGAAAATATGCTTCATTACTCTTCAGGATACTCCAATCTTAATTTATCTAAAAATTCATCGATTTCTTCATCACAAGAGAAAAATATTACATTCAGGTGGGTATTGTTTTTTTCTATTAGGTCGTCAATCATCGGTCGCATTGTTTTCCTGTATGCTAAGATTTTTTTTATCATGTCCCTGCTTATCCTGAGCCTGTCGCGACTACCGGCAAGTTTCTTTTTAAAGCTTCGCTTTATGAAGTTTTTTAAGCAGTTGAATGGTTTTTCGCTAATGTAGAATACAGTATCAGCAAGGTCCACTCGCATTTTATATGTGATGCTTTGGGTTCCTTCGATTACCCACGAATCCCTATCGACGATTTTCTGAACTGCTTTTTTCCAAGCTTCCTTTTCATCATCAGTATGCCTTACCGAAAACCTGTCGTCTTTTATATGATATACATCCAGTCCCGTAATCCGGCCGATGCGCACAGCTAATCTGGCCTTACCTGCTCCGGGACAACCCATAATCAGTACTCTTTTCATATTAACCTCTTGTATTTTATACCTAATTATATAATTTTATACCCGCTTTAGTCAAAGACAACCGCCCACCTAAGTGAAGCTTGGATGGGGCATTGGGAATAAAGTTTTACGAGAATTTAATGTTTCCGTTTTCCATGGAAGCGATGCGGGCCAGGCTTTCAAGGCGAATACCTGCCTCACGTAGTTTTTTCCCGCCTTTTTGGAATTCTTTTTCTATGACTATGCCAACACCAACCAGTTTGGCACCCGACTGGTCTATTATTCCCAAAAGTGCATCTATTGCAATGCCGTTTGCAAGGAAATCATCAATAATGAGTATTGTGTCGTCGTGACTCATATATTTTTTTGATACATTCATGTAGTAGGATTCTTTTTTAGTAAAAGAATAGGATTCTTCCCTGTAAGCTGCTTCATCCAGGGTCTTGACATTCCCCTTCTTGGCAAACAGCACCGGTACTTTGAATATTCGTCCGACTGCGCATGCGACGGAAATCCCCGATGATTCCACAGTTAGGATTTTCGTAATGTGTTCACCGCTGAAGCGTCTGTAGAACTCTTCGCCTATGTCATCCAGCAGATGCACGTCTATCTGGTGGTTTAAAAAACTATCCACCTTAAGTATGTTGCCGTCGAGTACTATTCCATCCTCGAGAATCCTTTGTTTTAAAATATCCATGCCATCCCCCCGATAATTTGATTTTATACTACGCTGCCATGCATTTCAAATTGATTCCCAATAAAACTCAAAGGGTGCCTTACATGTACATCAAATCATTTAAGGCACCCTTTGATATATTTCAATCAGCGGCGTCTGTTCAGGGCACCCTTTGTGATATAATTGGGATAGTAAAATACATGGCAGGTGGCATATGAAAAAATATGATGTTGCAATAATCGGCGGAGGTCCTTCGGGGATTTTCGCGGCGTACGAACTTAACAATCTTCATCCCGATGCAAATATAATTATGATGGAAAAGGGCAAATCCATATTCAAACGGAAATGCCCTATTATTGAGCATAAGGTTGATCGATGCATAAACTGTGAATCCTGTTTCATTATGCATGGCTTCGGCGGTGCAGGAGCATTCTCAGACGGGAAATTCAACTTCACAACACAGTTCGGCGGATGGCTTAACGATTATCTGAGCGACAAGGAAGTACTTGACCTGATTGAATATGTTGATGCCATAAATGTGAAATTCGGTGCCACTGAAAAACGTTATTCCACTGATACCCCTGATGCCAGGCGTCTCGAAAAACAAGCTCTTGAGAACGACCTTCACTTATTGAAAGCACAGGTCAAGCATCTGGGAACCGAGAGGAATCTTGAAATTCTCAAGAAACAGTATGAATACCTCAAGGACCGCATCACCCTGAGATGCGACACACAGGTCGATAAAATTGTGAAGGTCAATAGTGGATTCGAACTCACAATTAACGGCGGAGACACACTGGAATGTGATTATCTCATAGCTGCACCCGGTCGTTCCGGAGCAGAATGGTTTGCTGATAATTGCACGGAGCTAGGTCTTAAACTTATAAACAACCAGGTTGACATCGGTGTGCGCGTGGAGTTGCCGGCAAGGATATTTGACCATATCACGGATACTGTTTATGAAGCCAAACTCCTGTACCGCACAAAGCAGTACGGCGATGTCGTCAGGACTTTCTGTATGAATCCATATGGATATGTTGTTGCCGAGAATGTAGATGGAATTGTCACAGTCAACGGCCACAGCTATGCTGACCCTAAATTGAGAAGTGAAAATACAAACTTCGCACTGCTGGTCAGCAACCGGTTCACATACCCATTCGACCAGCCGTATCAGTACGGTAAAAGGATTGCTTCTCTTTCTAATATGCTTGGCGGCGGGGTTCTTATACAAAGATTCGGCGACCTCATTAAAGGGCGCAGATCAACAGAACACAGGATGACCCAGAGTTTTACAACCCCTACCTTTAAAGCGACGCCGGGTGATCTCAGTCTGGTTCTGACGAAGCGCCATCTTGATAATATAATTGAAATGATTTACGCACTGGATAAAATCGCTCCTGGTATAGCAAACAATGACACCTTGCTGTATGGTGTTGAGGTAAAATTTTATAGTTCCCGTATTGAGCTTAATAAGAACCTTGAGACTTCAGTTGAAAATATGTTCGCTGTCGGCGATGGCGCCGGAATCACACGCGGCCTCTCGCAGGCAGGAGCCAGCGGCATACATGTGGCACGTGAAATATCATCCCGTTTATAATTCACCGTAATGGTTATTTAATAGATTTACCCAAAGGGTAATCAGGCAATTTTTCCGAATTATCCGGGGATCATACGGCAGACTGGGATTATAGGAGGATGTGTTTTACATCGGCGAGTATTGGCATAGAAGTGCGGGCACCGAAACCTGAGCAAGTAAGCCTCGCACATTCCATTGCTGATGCAATTGACCTTTCAAGTGAAAATCCAAGTCCCATTGAATAAATGAATGAACCGTGAAAGGAATCGCCTGCGCCTACAGTGTCGGCGGGTTCTTTTATCTCTTTGACAGGCATGTGTCTTACTCCCCCGTCTTTTTCACAATAATAAGCCCCTCTGCCGCCAGCCGTCATTACAATTGTTTTGCCTAGTCTTGCAGACATATGGGCGGTTAAATAGGCTTTGTCTTTAATTCCATAAATATCACTGACAGCCTCATAATTCGGAATTATTATATCCGCCAGACCCATAACCTCTTCAAACAGTTCAAAGGGTGCCTTTAACTGCTTTATAAGATCTAAATCCACATCAATGAAGGTACGGATGTTTTTATTTAAGGTAGCCTTTAGAAAAGCAAGAACACTTTCAAGCGGAATTTCACCTATCTCAACAATAACACTAGACCCGTCTTCCATCCTACTTGCTAGTTCAGCGGCTTCCTCACATGTTATTGATTTGAGGGAGTTCGGCAGAAGATACCCGCCCACGCGTTCATTTCTGTTTCCTTTGTAAACAGCTACATTAAAAGGTGAAAGGGTGCCTTGTTCAGATTCAATTAAATCAATCTTGATATTTTCAGATATAAAAAAGGATTTTATTGTTTCAGCCTGCTGGTCATGTCCCAATTTCCCAAGATATGTGCAGTCGCCTGTTAACCGCGCCGCCTGCACTAGGCAGTTCGCACATGCACCGCCGCCAAGTTCCAAAACGTCATCGGCAAGTACTTTTGCAGTATATTCGTCGCCCATGTCGGGTATGTGAATCCGATAGTCGACACATGCGCTGCCGAAGCCATATATTTTTGGAGAAAAATTCATAAAACCCCCAGACAGCAAAGGCTGCTTTAAAGTTATTCGGCAATTCCGTCTACATTATCTGCATTTATATAACTGACATCCTCGTCCTTAACTTTTGCCCAGTTCTTTGAAAACAGCTTCTCAGCTTTTTCGGACAACGGATGGTACATCAT
>Ga0233414_10001117_pt1 | contig 10648 bp, 20 predicted proteins | sample Na_anoxic_10_MG_FD_189020 | JGI IMG/M metagenome (GOLD analysis project Ga0233414, IMG submission 189020) | Seawater microbial communities from Saanich Inlet, British Columbia, Canada - Na_anoxic_10_MG | ecosystem: Environmental > Aquatic > Marine > Inlet | place: Canada: British Columbia...
AGGTTTTTGCAATTCTTGTAACGCAATAGTAACAATTGACATAGAAAAAAATGATATTGAGTTTGGCGGTGGTGCTACAGCTGAGTGCAGTATATGTCAAAGTCAAGATGTTGAGCCAATTAATAAAGAAGATATGGAGGACCACTAATGTGTAAAACGTGCAACAGTTCAACAGAAAACAGGGCATTATACTGTAAAAAATGCCTTGTTGAATACGCAAATAATAATAAGAATTTGAGTATTGCAGATATGATAAAAAATATGAAACTGGGGGAAAATTAATATGAATACACAAGAAGCGGTAATTTATTTAATGAATAATCCAAAGGAAAAGCTAGTTCGCACAAAATTTTACGAGGGGACGAATGCTGACAACGAAGATACAATAAGTATGCAACGCGGGTTAATAAAATGGAGTCACGGTGAATTATTTAGACTTGTATATGGTGAGGTTGATCTTAGAGAATTTGAGATAGTTAAGAGTAATAAAGAAAAGTTGATTGAATCAATATCAATTTGTCTACTTAATAAGTCGTGTACTGATTGTTCTTACATTCGCAAGTGCATAATAGGTGGAATGAATGCAGATGAACGACAGAAGTTATTAAAAATATTGGAGGAAAATTAATATGAATAAAACAATTTTAATGGGACGATTGGTGAAAGATATAGAACTAAAGTATACAGCTAATAACACAGCAGTTTGTAATTTTACACTAGCCGTAAATGATAGATTTAAAAAGGATGAAACAGATTTCATTAGTTGCGTAGCGTGGAATAAAACAGCGGAATTTATGGACAAATATCTTGGCAAAGGCAGACAAATAATAATTTGCGGAAGAATAAAAACCAGAAACTACCCAGATCCCCAAAATGAAGGAAAGAAAATTTATATTACAGAAGTTATATCCGAAGAAGTTAATTTTGCAGATAGCAAACCACAGAATGACGATGTACCTGTATATGATGATGGAGTGGATGATTTACCATTTAAATAAAATAAAGGGGTGTATGCCCCTCTCGGAGGTAATAGAAATGAAAAATAAAAAACATATAATTAACGCAAAATCTCGATACAATATTTGTACGCATGGAAGAACAATGGAAGATATGACTGAAGAACTAGAATATGCCAAAGAACGTAATTTTATAAGTTTAGGTAGATCTTTAGCAGAGAATAATGAACAGTTTGAATCATATGAAAATTTAATTTACGATAAGGAATGTCAGCAGTTAACAATTGAAACTCATGCAAATGTAATAAGCACACACGCCATGTATAGGCTTTTAGGTATGGCAGAAAGAATAAACAATATTGATGAAGAGGATAAATTGTTTTTATCTGAATTTAAAAATAATTTAAGAGGTTTATAAAAAATCTAAGGAGGTAACAGAAAATGAATGACACTAGAAATAAATTTGATGAAGCTATAGAATTATTATTTAATAACTTAAACATTGGAAATTTTGAAGATAGTTATCATAGCATGGATTTTAGTGGCGAACCAAATACAATGATAAAAGTTAGTGTTGACGATAAAATTGATAATTTGAGAGAAATTATATTTGATTATGTAGATAAATTAGAAAAATCTAAGGGGGAATCAGAAGATGAAAGATGAAATTAGAAAGTCAAGAATAATTTATGTAATATTAGCATTATTTTTAGGTGCATTAGGTATTCACAATTTTTATGCAGGTCGTACAACACAGGCGATTGTTCAATTGCTTATTACTCTGCTTATAGGATGGCTTATACTGCCATTATTTGTAGTGTTTATATGGGTTTTAGTTGATATATGTGCGGTTGATAGGGATTCAATGGGAGTGCCATTTGATTAAATCTAAGGGGGAAATTGAAAATGGGATGGATTAGTATTGATAAAAATAAAAAATATTCAAAGGTAGAGCTATATAAACGAGCTCATGTGGGCATGGGACAAAAAGAAGCTTGTGAAAAAATGTTTTGGGATTTTGTAGAAACGAATCAAATAAAGTATTGTTATGGGGCGTGGACGAATTATATAGAAGAATTTAAAAACAAATTAAAGAGAGCAGAAGGCAATTGCAATCTTATAGATCATGAAAGAGTATATAAGGATGTAAATAACAAAATAATCGTAGTAGCTCAACCCTATGCGGATGAAAAAATTATAAGAAATAATAAGCAGTTTAATGAGTTTTGCAAAGAAAATAACATTAAGTATGAAGTTAATGATAGAGGGAGTTGGTATTATCCAACTAGCTGTTGTCTATTTACGATATTCTATAATTAGAATTAGAAAGTTTAAATAAATAACAAAAAAGTACCTGTTTTGGAAGAACAGGCACAAGCACAACAAAAACATCAACAAAGTAACTGTATCACAAATCATATAATTACTCAATAGTAAATTTAGACCTTCGGGTCTTTTTTTTATTCTTTTATAGGTCCACAGTACTATTTTAAGTTTATTTTGCACATTTATTCAATTAAGTGTTGCATTTCTGTTAAACATGATATACAATATTAAATGTAGCTAGGGGAGGTGATTGTGTGTCTACAATGATTAGAATTGATAAAGAGACAAGAAATGAGCTTTTATTGATAACGCTATTAGAAAAAGAAAAAAGTATGGCAAAGATGATTAAATTATTAATTGAACATTATAAAAAATCTAAGGAGGAATTAGAAAAATGATAAACTTTAAAGTTGAATGTGATTGTTGTAATAAAATAATTGAATTTAAATTATCGGAAGAAAATCTAATAGAAAATGAATTTATTCAAGTAACTCAATTAGGTTACGAAAAAATACATCTTTGTAAGAAATGCGAACATTTTTTAACATCAAATCCCAGTCAAGATGAACAATTAGTAGATAATGTCATACCTGCTATAATTGATGTGCTTCAGGATTATTCAATAAGCAAAAGTATTAGATTGATACAGTTAAAAGAATAGAGGTGTCAACATGGCAGATAACCACAAGTACTACTATTTGAAACTAAAGGAAAATTTTTTTGAAAGTGACAACATGATATTACTTGAAACAGTTCAAGACGGTTATATATATAGTAATATACTTATGAAATTATATTTGCGTAGTTTGAAAGATGAAGGACGGTTAATGCTAGGTGGTAAGATACCATACAGCCCTCAAATGTTGGCGACAATTACACGACATCAAGTAGGCACTATGGAAAAAGCACTTAACATGTTTATGGAGTTAGGACTGATAGAGATATTGGAGAATGGAGCAATTTATATATCTGATATACAAGATTTCATAGGAACAGGGAGTACAGAGGCGGAAAGAAAGGCAAATTATAGGAAAAGAATCAAGGCGGAGGAAGATAAAAAGTTGTTAATGGGACAATGTCCCGACAATCGTCCCGACAATCGTCCCCCAGAGTTAGATATAGATATAGATATAAAAAAAGATATATGCGAAATAGAAACAGTTGATGAATTTTATGAAAACATTTGGAATCTATATCCAAACAAAAAAGGGAAAAATCAAGTTAAGGCAAAGCAAAAGAAAGAATTATTTAAGATAGGATTTGAAGTTATAAGCAGATGTATTGAAAGATACAAAAAAGATAAAGAGAGTTGGAGAGAGTGGCAAAATGGAAGTACATTTTTTAATTCAGGATATATTGACTATTTAGATGAAAACTATTTAGGGAGCACGCCAGAAAAACACGCTTTAGGATTTGACCCAAGAGACAGAATATAAAAGAAGAGGTGACTTGATGAAATTTATTTATGAAGATTTTAAGTGGGTAGATAGAGCTTTTAACGGTTGGTGGAATAGAAACGATTTAATAATGTTTTCTGATTTAAGAATACCTACTACTGGTAAAGAACATTATGCAACATATTTTAGATATACAGATGATATGATTGAATATTTTAAAAACAATATTGACGCTAAAACAGGAAAGAATAGTGTAGGTGGATATAGAGGAGAGCATTATGCAGACTATTTACCAATAGATGTTGATGAGAAAGAAAATATCGCCAAAGCATTAAAATCAACAAGGCATATATTAAACACTTTAGAAAATCAATATGGTTTAGATTTAGGAACAGTAAAAGTATATTATTCAGGCTCAAAAGGATTCCACATCATGTTGCCGAGTCAGTTATTTGGATTTGAACCAAGTAAAGATTTATCGCAGATATTCAAGAATATAGTAAGCGAATTAGTTCAAGATGTTAAGTTAGATACTACAATATATGAGGTTGTAAGGTTGTTTAGATTGCCTAATACGGTAAACGATAAAGCTAATAGATATAAAATACCATTAAGCATAAGTGAAGTTATGAGTTTGGATATAAAAGAAATGCAAGATATGGCAGTTAACCCAAGGGAAGTTGATTTTTTGCCACCAAGCGAAATTGAATTGAATGAGTCGCTAAACGAATTGTATTTAAAAGTTAAGGAAAGATTCAAAAATAAGAAAAAGCCTAAACTAGAGTTAGGCAAAGATATTCAAACAACTGAAAATATGAAAAATGTTAAGTTGTGCTACCACAATATTATCACAAAAGGTGCAATAGATGGAAATAGAGATAATACAGCATTGAGGTTAGCAAATTACTATAAGAAATTAGGATATCCAGTAGAAGTAACTACAGGAATAATGAATGGATGGAATAGTATGTTGAGTCCTGTATTAGATGATGTAGACAAGTTTATTAAACAATCATATAACAATAATTATGACTTTGGTTGTAATGATGGAGTGCTGAAGGACTATTGTTCAAAAAAATGTTATCTGTATAAAGGTGAAAAAGTAGAAGAAAATAAAATATGCAGTGTGGAAGATTTGCAGAAGAAGTATGAAGATTATATAGAAAATTTATCAAAAAGAAAAATATTGCTAGGAATAGACAAGCTTGATGAAAATTTAAGAGGGATTGCCCCTGGTGAAGTAATGCAGATAATCGCACGTTCAGCAGTTGGAAAAACAGCTTTCTTATTGAATTTAATAAAAAATGTATGTGCTAATGACATTCCAGTTTTGTTTTTTAGTTTAGAAATGCAAGGCGAACAGATTTATGAAAGAATAGCTCAAATTTCTGCAAAGTTGAAAGGTTTGGAAGTTGAAAAAGAGTTTCAAGCTAAATCAACTGATAATATAACTAAATTTGTTAATAGTGGTTATAAAAATTTATATGTTGTTGACCAAGACTTTTTAACTATGGAAGATTTAATAGACTATATAAGAATAGCAGAAGAAAAAAAAGGTATAAGGTTTGGTGCTATATGCATTGATTATATGGGAAGGATGAAGGGTGTTAAGGGGAATGAATACGAAGTAGTTTCCGAGTTAGCAAAGCAATTGAAATATATAGCTAAAGAAACTGATAAGGCAATTATAAGTTTACATCAAACGAATAGAACTGGTGGAACTGGTGAAGGTGAAATAGAAATGGATATGGCAAGAGGTAGCGGAGTTGTTGAAGAAGCAGCCGACCAAATATTAGGTTTATGGAGACCGAATATAAATGATAAGGATTTGTCAAAATTAGACCAAGAACTAGTTAATATTAAAATCTTAAAAAATAGAAAAGGTGGAACGGGAATACATCCAATGATACTTGATAAGCCACGGTTACGATTTTATGAAATGGATGAAGCAGAAGATATGAATAAGCCACAATGGGTAGTTGATGCAGAAAAAAATACACAAATGGAGGTATGGCAAAATGATAACAGCATGTAAAGAATGTGGTGGTATGGAATTTTATTTCAAAATTGTAACATATGCAAATGATACGCAACATATCCAACAAAGATGCTTTTATTGTAATACTTTCCAGACAAATGTTAAGCAGAGTAATGAGGGTAAATCTAAAGAAGATTATAAAAAGGAATTTTTAGAGAAAGAGCCAGCGACTGATGCACAAGTAAATTACTTAAGGAAGCTTGGATATCATGGTGAGGTTAAAAGTAAATGGTATGCAATGATGCTTATAAATAAATACAAAGGGGAATAGAAAACATGGTTGAGAAGATGAAAGAATATAACAAGCTAGTCGCAAGGCATAAGAAAGCTGAAGCATATTTGAATAATCCGAATAACGATGTTGAAAAGTATTTGCAAAATTATGAAGCGTTGGTTAAGGAAATGCAGGGATATGAGAAGTATTTGAAATTCAAGGGAAATGAAGCTATAGAGGGATTTGATATATAAGTCATTTAGGGGGATAACTTAATAATTCTAGGAGGTTCAACGATGAAAATAATTATTGATTCAAGAGAACGCAGTAATTTTAGTATAGTTAAAGTTCTGAATGAAAAAAAAATGGAATGGTGTGTAAAGAAGCTAGAGTATGGCGATTATTCATTTGAGATCAATGGTGAAAGTTACGAAAAAAAATGTGTTGTTGAAAGGAAAATGAATTTAACTGAGTTATCGGGTAATATATGTCAGGGTAGAAATAGATTTGAGATAGAATTTTGTAAGGGTAAGGCTGATAATTGCGAAATGACATTGTTGATTGAGTATCTAAAGGCACGTGAAAAAATGAAGCTTAGGGCGCAAATGGATGCATCGGGAATTGATTGGGATACAAAATTTAGAAAAACATGGCGCACAAAATGCACTGGTAACAGTATGATCGGCAGCATTAAGGCTTTAAGGGATAGATATAATCTAAATTTAGTATTTTGTAGTAAAGTTAGAACAGCTAGTGAGATGTTGAGAATATTTGAGGAATATTTGATTAAGAATAGGGAAAGTATATGAGTTTAAGGAAGAAATTAGATAGGGGATTGAGTGATGAAACATCAGTGAGGAGGATAATTGATGATAGATAAAGGAATACAAGGTTGTCAAACACTTAAAAAAGAACGTGAAACAGTACTAAATAATCTAATTGCAAAGAAAAATTTTGATAAAATAGAGGTAGGGAACAAATTAGAAATTTTGGAGTCGTTTGGGAATGGAAAAGCATCGAGAGAAAAAAAGACAACTGGATTTGTAGCAATAAAAACAAAAGGTATTATTATTATAAACTGTGGAGATTATAGGAAAAGTTATAACGTGGCTGATTTTATAGGTCGAGGATTCAAGTGTAGGATAGTGTGAGAGTTGTTTAAAGGGTTGTTAGGCTGTAATTTATGTGAAAGTTGATACAATATACATTTAGAGATTTAAAATTGAATTGGAGGGTGTGAGAACATGGAGATGTGGCAATTGCAACAAATGCAAGCCTTACCACTAGAAATCAAAATACAGAAAACGAAACTACGTATAAAAGAGTGGTATGATAATTTTGATGGTGAAGTATATGTAAGTTTTTCGGGTGGTAAGGACTCCACGGTGTTATTGCATATTGCTAGACAAGTTTTTTCAGATATCGAAGCGGTGTTTGTCAATACAGGTCTTGAATATCCAGAAGTTGTAAACTTTGTTAAGAAAACTGACAACGTAGCTTGGTTGAGGCCTAAAATGAATTTCAAAGAAGTAATTAAGAAATATGGGTATCCGGTGGTAACAAAAGAACAGGCACATTATATACACATGGTAAGAAACACAAAGAGTAAACATCTAATAAAAAAGCATTTACATGGAATAAATAAAGATGGTACTACGACAAAATTTACTATATCAAAAAAGTGGAAATATTTAATTGAAGCACCTTTTAAAATAAGTGATAGTTGTTGTGATGTTATGAAAAAAAGACCAATAAAAAAATACGAAAAGGAAAGTGGAAAAAAACCATTTTTGGGGAATATGGCAAATGAAAGCATATTAAGACAAAAAATATATATGAAAGTTGGTTGTAATTCGTTTGATTCAAAGAGACAAGTATCTACACCTTTAGGTTTTTGGACGGAGCAGGATATACTCCAATACATAATTGAAAATAAAATTAAAATTGCAGATTGCTACGGTAAGATAGAAATACAAAAAGGCATAGTGCAAGATGTCTATGAAATTAATGGAGTTAGAAGAACGGGATGTATGTTTTGTATGTTTGGAGTGCATTTAGAAAAAGGCGAAAACAGGTTTCAAATCATGGAAAAAACTCATAAAAAACTATACGACTATTGCATTAATGTATTAGGTTGCGGAAAGGTATTGGATTATATAGGGGTTGAATACTAGTTGTGTATTACTCAGCGTGTTTTTATTGCTTAGTTGATACAATATACATTTAGAGATTTGAAATTGAATTGGAGGGCGTGAGAGCATGGAGATTAACAAAATTTATAATGAGGACTGTTTAGAAGGCATGAAAAGGATTGAGAGTGGTAGTGTGGATTTAATTGTTACCGACCCACCATATGGAAACATGAAAGGTGGTGCTATAGATGGATGGAAACAAAAAGGTGAACAATTAAACTGGGATAATGCAATAGAACCTAAAATTTTATTTGAGCAGTTCGCAAGAATTTTAAGAGAAAGCGGGCAGTTGGTAGTATTTTCGCAAGAACCTTATACAAGCAAATTAAGAACTTGTAATGTTTCAAATTTTGAATTTTGTTATCCTTGCATATGGGAAAAAGATCACTTTGCAAATGCTTTAATTGCTAAAAAAGCACCAGTTAGTTATTTTGAAGATATAAGTGTTTTTGTTAAAAAATATGATACTGAATTATTACATCCATTAAGAAGGTATTCAAAAAATATAATGGATAATATAAGATTAAATTTAAAAGAAATAAATCATAAATTAGGACATAGAAGATCGGAACATTTTTTCTATTGGAATAGTTCTCAATTTAAAATTCCAACGAAAGGGACTTATGATGAGTTAATAAAAACATTCAATATTGATAAGTTTAATTTTTATATATCTTTTGACGAAATAACTTTGATTAACAAAAAATTTAACAAAAAATTTAACAAAAAATTTAATTTACCAGAAGATAAAATTTTTAAATCTAATATATACAAATATAAAAAAGATTATACAGGCCTTCATCCAACACAGAAACCAATACTATTAATAGAGGATATTATAAGAACTTATTCAGACAAAGGTAATATTATACTAGATTCTTTCATGGGCTCGGGCACTACAGCAATAGCATCAATCAACACCAATAGAAACTTCATAGGATTTGAACTAGACAAAAATTACTTTGATATCGCTAATGAGCGAATAAATAATATTGACTAAATAATCGAATAGGAGGGAGTGAGAGCATGAAATTAATTATTTGGGGAGTAATTATATTTATATCAATGACAATTAATGTAAACGCATACACAATTGAAATTGATGATTACAACAAAAATGGTAAGGAAATTAGCGGCATAAATGTAACATTGAATAAATTTTATGCTGAAGTTTATATGATATTTTTCGATAGGCTTTATAGCACAGATGATATTGATGTTGTAATATCTAGCAGCAAATTTGACAAAAAAGAAACTGCAGCATATTACAGATATAATAGAGATACAGAAAGGCATACAATAGTTATTGCTAGAGAGCATGACAACTTCATCAGCCTTGCAAATTCACTATCGCACGAACTAGGACATTTCTATTATAATTATGGTCGTTTTAAGGTTTCAAAGTATAGCGAATTTATGTTTGGAAATATGGATAATTTATTTACTGGTAAGTGGGAAGAGCGGAAAGTTGAGGACTTCGCAGATGAATTTAAAATGTTTGTGATGAAACAAATATTTAACATTGAATCATTTAAAAGGACGGTATATAAAGTTAATCAGGAGAAGTTTATAAAATTTATTGGAGGGTAATTTTATGGATATTATTACTATAGTTAGCGAGTACAAGGAAAATAAACGTAAGTTTAGATTTGAAGGTAATATGCTTGAGCTGTTGAAATTATATTTAGCCGTACCAGATGATATTAAATCAAGCGTACTAACAGATATGCCAATGAGCAGCAGCTATGGTAAGAAAACGGAATCATTCGTGTTGAAGAAAGAACTTTTGGAGACGCAAATATTGAAACAGGCGATTATCATAAAAGAATATGAGATATTAGTCCTGGAGTTCGAGCAGAAGATCGAGAGCCTTGACGAATTAGAGAGACATATTATTATTAATAAGTATTTTGCACAGAAGAAATTGACTAATTGGGATATTATAAGCAGTTTTGATGGGAAAGTTAGCAAGCGTACATTTGAAAGAAGTCACAAGAGTGCTAAGAAAAAAATATTAAATTAAATGTTTGAAAAGCATTGACGAGTGACGACAATCGGAGGGTATATATTATGAAATCAGAGAACATTGTCAAGGAATTGCAACGTAGGGAAGGTTTGAAGTTCGAATGGAATTTATTTAATGCCTGTTGGACTGCAAAAATAAATGGTGTGGAATTAATATTAGAAGATGGAAACTTTAGATTTGATGATGTATTGGATCTAGTGAATTATGTGAAGTACGATAACTTGAAAGATTGCTATAGATTTAGGGGATTAGGATTAGTTAATAAGCAATTTTTAATAGATGGAATAGAAAATTTTAAAGTTGCTATGATGAGCAATTATCAGGACTTATTAGATGAATTGAAAAGACAGTGATAAGTAAATGGCACAAAAAAGACTTGATTTAATATAAATTGTATGATACAGTGTTAATATAGGTGAAATGTAAGTTCCTCATAGGATGAAGAAAAGAACTCGTTTAAAAAATGGGTTCTTTTTTTGTTGTATAGAAAGGTAAACTA
>Ga0233414_10001118_pt1 | contig 10637 bp, 9 predicted proteins | sample Na_anoxic_10_MG_FD_189020 | JGI IMG/M metagenome (GOLD analysis project Ga0233414, IMG submission 189020) | Seawater microbial communities from Saanich Inlet, British Columbia, Canada - Na_anoxic_10_MG | ecosystem: Environmental > Aquatic > Marine > Inlet | place: Canada: British Columbia...
AGAGAAGTCCCAGCAGTAAAGTTCTACCAGTATTCAAAGATCTCAAAAAAAGCCCCGGTGTGGGAGCTTGTGATGAGAGGGAGGTTTGCGCCAGAGAGCAACCGCATACCAATGATTAGCTTCACGCCGGAAATCGGAGCCGGGTGGTACGCCGTAGCGCCACTGGGCGGGGAGGCTGCTGCTCAGAGAGTCAAGTCAGGAAGCGTTGATTCCGAGGGCAACATTTCAGTCAACATGGCGGAGCCGGAGGGCAGTGATATCGAGGGTGGCGACGACAGCGAGCAGGGGGGCTCGACATCCCCAAAGGACGTCGCTGCCAAAATAGCTCTCAGCAGAGCCGCTTCGGCAGGGGCGGGGATCGGGGTTGTCATTGACTCAGCACTAAGTCTTCTGGGCGACCCAAATTCCCAGCACATTGTCACAGACCCGGAGGTCGCGAACGGAGAGAGGGACGCAATCCTTCGCGTGGTTCAAGATGATGCGAGGAGAGATCATCAATCCTGGGAAGCGGGCATCGTCATACCGGGGACGCCGCAGATGGTCCCGTCAGAGAACCTAAAGGTCGTAGGGGTAGGCGCGTTTGACCGCACCTATACGATTCGGTCGGTGACTCACAACGTCGCGATTGGAAGCTACGAAACAACCGTAACCTGCTATTGCGGAGAGCCAGGCACGCCAGGCCAGGCGAATACAAAGCCGCTGGGGACATAACATTGAGTTTTATCCAAAGAGCAAGAGACCCGGTGGGGTGGCTTATAAACTCGGTCAAAGACTACGGGCTTGAGTACATCTTCAATCGCTACTACGGGGTGTACCGAGGGGTCGTGGTGGCAAATGACGATCCAGAGAATCGACTTCGTGTGAGAGTCCAGATTCCGGCCATCGGTCACTACTCGCAGTCAGACATGCGAGAGCAGATCTGGGCGCTGCCCTGCATGAATGGTCTCTCCGTAGGGGAGAAGGGGGCTCAAGTGCATGGCCTTTTCTGGCCGCCAAACATCAACGATCAGGTATGGGTGATGTTTGAAAACGGGAAGACTCAGTTCCCGATTTATTTGGGCGGATGGATTCCGAAGAACGACCCATCGGGAAAGACGCTGATTCCCGAGACAGGGAAAGATGGCTCCTTCAAGGGCATGAAGACAGCGAGCGGGCATTACATCAAGTTCCGCTCGGACGGGGATGACCTGGGGATCACGATTGCCAAGGGGGACGGCGCCGGGGTGGAGAGCGGCACTTACATCGAGATGGACAAGGACGAGAACATTATCGTCCAGAATCAGCATGGCGGCACGATCTTCATGGATAAGGACAAGGTGCTCGTAGCCGCGCCTGACGGGGCTTACGTTTCAGCGGGCGACGGGAAGGCGATTATGTCCGACTCTAAGGGGTCCTTTTTTTCGATTGATGGGGGAAATGCGGTCGCGGGGTGTAAGAATTTCACGGTCAAAGCGAGCGGAAAGATCACGCTCAAGGGGAACTGCGACCTGGGGCCGGGACCGATCTACGAGTCCGCGCTCCTTGGGGACTCGTTCACGGTGCTCTATCTAACGCATGTCCATACAGTGACGCTGCCCACGCTGCCGAACAGCCCCCAGGTGGGTCCTCCCCCGATCAAGGGCAACGGCAAGTCCAAGTCAGTGAGGGTCAGCTAAGATGTCCAAGTGTACGACGCCATCCATCCCGTCACCGAGCCTGCCAAGCGTCGGCCTGCCGAGCCTTTCGGTCACGGTGCCCTCGCTTCCGGCAACGCCATCCTTGCCAGGGGTTCCATCTTTCGGCGCATCCGTATCTTTGCCGTCGCCCAATCTCCCTGCGGTGGGCCTCCCATCGCTTTCGGTCACGGTGCCGAGCCTTCCAGGTGTTCCGAAGGTTCCGAGCGCGCCCTCTTTCGGGGCTTCGGTGTCTTTGCCGTCGCCAAATCTTCCCTCAGTGGGGCTACCTTCGCTATCCTTGGTCGTCCCATCCCTACCCTCTCCTCCGTCTCTGCCGGGGTGTCCGCTGGACTAACCAATGGCTGTCAAAGATCTCAAAGGCATATCGTTTCCCTTCAGACGGGGCGAAAATGGATTTCCTGAGCCGAATGCCGGCACGCGGACAGTCATCGATAGAGTGAAGGCTGCCCTCCTCACATCGAGGGGGGAGTTGCCGATGGGGAATGACATCGGAACAGGGATCGATAACCTCATATTCGAGTCGCTCACGCCCATCCTTCAAGCGAAGATAGCGCAAGAGCTTAGAGACACGATTGGAAGGATTGAGCCCACGATGAATGTCTTAGCCATCGATTTTGCCGAGGATGATATGCCGGGGGGAGCCTCTATCGTGGTAGCATCGGTCCAGTACGAGATTGCCGACGAGGACGGGTCTCTCAGTGTCCCGGTTGGCTTTACGGGGGGTGCATAGATGTCGAGCGAAGAATTCAATGAGAACAAGAGCCCCTTGAATCTGGTCGCCTACCCGGCGCGCGATTTCAACACGAACTTCGATTTCCTCCAGCGGAGGATGAAGGAGAAGTTCGCTGGCACCTTCAACGACTTTGTGAGGTCCAGCGAGGGCATCATGCTTGTCCACTTGTTCAGCTATGGGCTCGCTCAGTTGAACTGGTATCTGGCAAGGCAAGCGTCTGACACCTTTCTGGACACATCTCGAACAGATGACGCCGTAGCCAGGCATGCGAGCCAGCTTGGGTATAAGGTGCGCGGCGCGGCTGCGTCCTCTGGCGACCTTACGCTTACGTTTGATGCGACGTCCGTGGATGCGATTATCCCCAAGGGCTTCAAGTTCTCTGGGCCGCGGAGCCTGGTGCTTGAGGCTACGGCTGAGGTGTTTGTCGGGGCGGGCTCTACTTCGGCAACGGTTTCCGTGACAGAGGGTGTTTCGTCGCAGCTTACGTTCACTTCCGATGGCTTGGAGAATCAGGTTTTTAGGCTCACCGGGGCGTCTGACGGGTCTTTCGTCGCCTATCAGAATGTCCAGGTGTCGGTGAACGGGTTCCCGTGGACAGAGAGCCCGTTCCTTACGTTTGACAAGACAGACCAGTTTGAGGTCGATTACACGTCGGACCCTCCCGTTGTTAGGACCGGCGACGGGTCTGCGGGAACATACCCGCCGATGGTGTCGAGGTCTTTGTTCAGTACAGGCGTGTCAGCGGCTCGGCGGGGTCGATCCAAGAGTCTGGCCCCGACGAGCTTATCACGGCGTCTGACACATTCTTGGTGGACGGGGCTGCGGTTCCGGTTGTGGTGAGCGCCCCAGACGGGATCGTGGGAGGTTCCGATCCAGAGTCTCGGATCAGCGTGAAAAAGAACGCTGCGGGGTACTTCGGTTCACGCGGGGTGGCGATCACCACCACCGACTACCAGTCTCTCGTCAACTCATTCGCAGATGCCACTTTTGGCGCAGTGTCCCAGGGCTATGCGGCGGTGGTCCGAGAGTCCGGCAACGACTCGACGACGACGACTCTGACTGATTCAATCGTGCAATCTATTGCACTTCTCGACAACAGCGCATCATCCGCGCAGGTCGCGGTTGACACTTCTCAGACAGCTATTGATGCGGACACGGTGGCAGTCACGGATGCCTCGGCAGCCGCAACGACTTCAAATACTGCGATCTCGGAGTCCTCGACCGCTGTTTTGGGTGAGGCTCAGTCGCTCAACTCTCAGGGCAACATCGTGGAGGGCAACGTCGCCTCTATCGAGGACATCATCGTGAGCCTGGACGCTGCCATCGACGCCTCTTCGGCAACGCCTGTTGATAAGGATCTAATGAAGGGGCAGACGAAGCGGATAAGCGACCTCTTGTCTGGCACAAACGGGATTAGCAACGCTGCGAGCGTGGTAAAGGCTTCCTCTGGGACGCTTACTGCGGAGTCTGACAGCATCACTACGGAGACAACGAGCATCACTGCGTCGCTTGCGGCAATTGACACGGGGCTGGCTTCGGTTGGAACTCAGGTGGGCCTGATCGACACCGAGACGTCCGAGTTGGCGTCGTCCACCACGGCAACAAGGACTTCGATTGACGCGGACGTGAACTCGCTGCTACTGCATTTGAGCGAGTTGTTTGACGAAAGTTGCAGGTCGAACGTAGTGAATGTGCCGATCCTTTCGACAAACAGCGACGGCTTTTACACCGGCCCTTCAAGCGGACTTATCGCGGCAGTCCAGAGCTACTTGGACGGCATCAAGGAGCTGACGCAGCAAGTGGTGGTGGTGTCGGGGGCGTCTGCTCTCATTCCGGCGGTTATCTCGGTGAAGGTGGGACTTGAAAGCAGCCTTGTGGAGTCGGACGTGATCGCCGCGGTGGGGGCGGCGGTGGACCTTGCACTAAAGGGAAGGGCGTTCAACTCGCCTCTCAAGTTGAGTGAATTATATGATATTGTGGATGCCACAAACGGGGTGACTTTTAGCAATATCGAGATCACTGGCCCAACCGACAGGCTCGATTCGGACGGAAACTTGGTGCCACTTGAGCTTGAGATCGTCACCAAGGGCAGCGTGACCATTATGAAGGCGGCTTCCTAATGCCTGAACAAACGACAAGATTCTCGATAGCCTATCCGTCAAGCAACCAGCAGCCGTTCTTTGACACATTTCAAAGCGGCATAACGGAGATTGACAGCCTCCTGTTTGCTGGGTTTGACGACAGGGGGACCGTGCTCCTGGGAGGGGGATCGGTGTCTTGGGTGGCGGGGGGAACAAACGAGTTTTCGTTTACCGAGGACATCAAGTGGGTGTCTCCAGCCTTTGGGCAGGTCGAGACTCTGAGCACGGCTGTTAGTCCGGTGACGATTCCATCTGGGAACTTTCTTACGGTGGGGCTCACGCGAGGGGCCACGGCACCAAAGGGGTTGGACGCGGGCCTTGTGGTGACGCCGAGTGCTCCCATCGGGGGAAGCACGAGGGTTCTTTGCTGGCATAATCCTGCTGACGGATCGCTGGTATTCCTGAACGGGCTAATCATTCCTTCCGGGGCCACGTTTTCGGGAGGGGCCACTCCTACGGCTTCGGGAGGCAATATCATTTTGGACTCGCGCGGGTCGGGGGCCACCACTGGGTCGGTTGTTGCGGGAGGGACTGGGGTTGTGAACGTGGCTATCGGGAAGCCAAAGGGGGCCTTGCAGTTTATGAGGGTGACGACCGCGGGCGCTGCTACAAGTGGAAGGATCAAGATTTACTCGGATGCAGCCAAGGCAAAGCTGATCTACGAGGCACCCGCAGCCGCGTCGCCTGCACACAATTTCACCACTGCGTTTGTTGACAGGACACCCGCATACCTTTTAGCTGACGACGGCACAGACCTCGAAAGCGACACGCTGTATTTCAGCATTGAGAACACTGGCGCTCTCTCCGCTGATTTTACGATTGAGATGATTGTTGTCGGATAGGAAGCGCTTATGGCACTCAAACTCTACAAAGAAACCAACGCCACCGGGAACACGACAGGTGGCTTCCTGAACTTCATTCGCTGGCTCACTGGCGAGTCACGCGGGGCGCTTGCAGGCGGACCCACGACGGGGCCGGCAGGCATCACCGTCGTCGAGGTCTTCGACGGAAGCACCGACACGGGCGCGCCCATCCGTGAGGTGAGTACCGATGGCACACTCGACGGACTGAACGCCCTGAACCGTTGGAGGACGGGCGCCGCAGACATCACGAGCGGGTGGATCATCATCGACGTTCCTGGCACCGTGGCGAGCACGGGCTTCCAGTTTTGTTACCAGTTCACCACCTCGCTAGGGCGCGGCACTGATGCCTTCGGCCTCATCCCAAATCGCGACTGGGTGACGGGAGGAGCTACGGGGACGTGGACCGACAAGGCAACCTTCATCGCGAAGGGAGCCATCACGAGCGGGGTCGCCACGACGCCGGCAGATGTGCAGTCGAACACATGGACCGCGACCGACACATGGTTCGCATGGTGCGATGAGGGCGTGGTCTGCTTCGCTCGCGATGAGAACCCGACCGCGGAGGTCATGGTCTGGTACGTGGGCGAGGTTGACGGTGGCGATGCGGCAGACACAAAGCCGTTCGTGATCACTTCCGATTCGCTCATGGAGCCCGAGATCTATGAGACCGACAACAACTTCCGCCGCGTCTCGCCCATCGACGGCACGACAGAACTAAGCGGCGCGGAGAACTGGGGATTCGATCACTTCGACTCAACGTCCGCATGGAGCGCAGGCCAAACTCAGTTTCTCGACTACGGCCCCGGATGGCCGCGCTCCGATCAGTGGGTCGCATTCGATGATGTGAACCACGCGCACTTCGCCGGAAAACTCCGATACCTTCAACGCACGATGGCCGATGCAGCGCTTCGCGGAACGAGCGACACGCTGACCCGTTGGCTCTGCAGCGTTGGCGGAACGCCGCTCTGCATCAGCCTGCCGTGGGACGGGGCGACCGCGTACCCTTGAGGTGAAGCATGGCTGAGATCACTCCACCTGAAACCGCTCTCTTCGCTGGCGTCATCGGTGACCCCATCGAAGGGTTGTCCGTGGATGACAAGGGACCGACGCATCTGCTGCCTCCCGAAGAAGCGGGCACGGTCGGCAACCGCGAGAATCCACCGCTGCCAAGAGGCGTCCCGTAAGTGCCTGGATTTGGAGATGAGCCGTTTGGAGCTTTTCCTTTCGGTGAGTATCGATGGGCCAACCGCGCCATCTGGGAGAGCGTCCCAGAGAGACGGAGAGTCCTTGATGAGAATCAGGAATTGCAGCTATTCCTTGAGTCTGTCCAAGAGGAGCTTGAGTCCACTCGCTACAAGGCGAGGGCGCTTCCTTTGCAGATTGACCCGCTCGTCTCGATCTCATCGGCCACAAGCGAGGCTTACGACATAAGCGCGGCCTCCATCGTTGACGACCCAGATTTCGGCATCGTCATGGAGCTTTCGGTAGCCTTGGGGCAGGATATGTCAGGGACGAATGTCGGTCCTGGGTATTTGTCAAAGTTTGGAGAATCGTTTTTCGAGGTCCAGAGGGTGCGGACTCGCAATGAGCCGGAGACAAACAACCTCATCTGGGTGAAGGCAAACGCAGTCCCGGCATCATTCACGCCGGGCGACAGCATTGTTTTCAGTCACCAGTCGCTCCTAAAGAGGCTTGCTCAGCAGTACGGCGTGGTGTTTGACGAGAACCAGCCAGACCGATTTCGTCGCAGCGAGGTGGCGAATGCAGTCACCTTGATGAATCTCAAGGCCACGAAGCAGAGCTACAGCGTGCGCGGGGAAATGTCTGGATTCGACGTGGAGGCCACCCAGCTTTGGTCCACATGCGGCGAGTTTGACGAGTTTCCGGCGGACAGGCAGTTCGTTTTCAGGGGGATGAACTTCACTAGCATCGAGCCCGTACCGCTTCGGTTTGACGACATCCCGGCAGACACGACGTTTGACGATCCTCAGCTTGGGGCAGGCACGAGCATCCTTGACAGGCCATACATCTACGTTGACACAAGTGGCGACCTGCTTAGCCCAGCGGGAGCATTCGCAGAGAACGTGCTCGTGGCGGACCCTCTGGTGTCACCGCCAGACCCGTATGTGACGGTCACTTCGGTCGTTGACATCTCAGACCCGGAGCCGCAGACCCAGCCATTACTTGCCATCTATTCTCTGTTTGACGGATTCGAGACGAACTTCTCTGGGGAGCTTGTCAGGACACTGGTGAGTCCGGGGTCTGTCACGCTCACGACATCCCCTGGACTCGGAAGCGAGGTGTTCACCGACGACGGGCTAGGGATGCTCATCGGTAGCGGCGGCGGGCTCGGTGCAATCGATTACGCGACTGGGGCGGTTACGCTCAGCTACGCGATTGCTCCTGCGGTTGGCCTTACCCTGTCCGCTGCATACGACTGGGACGCGCTCGGGTTCTACGAGATCCCAAGCGGGAAGAGAGTCTTCACCGCCATCACCCCGGCCCAGAGATCCAAGATTGGGGTATTCGAGAAGGGGAAGTTCGCGCTCGTTGAAGATGCGAGCGAGGACGAGTATCTCATCGAGGTCGAGCAGAGCAACCTTGGCTCTCTCAGCGTGTTTATCGTTTCGCACCCAGACACGCCAGCGCTTGGCCAGTACAGGCTGAAGTATTACCCGGAGAGCTTGACAGGCGACTGCTGCTACTGCCCAAGTTCCTCGATTGTGGTTGTTGTAGAGATCACTCAAGATGTTGTAGACTACTACGGCGGGAGCGGGGCCGAATTGAACGCCTCCATTGCTCGGATGAGGGAAAAGCTGGAGCAGTTGGTTCCAGTTCATGTGAGGATAGAGGCGTTTATCAAGAGGCTGGTCATTCCCGTGAGCGGTCCCGTAGAGTCAGTAGGCGTTTCCGTGAGCAACTTTATCCCAATTTCTGCCCCGTTTACGGCCTACTATGATGATGTTGAGGGCGACGACATTGTGGCTGACCCGCCACCCGGACCAGTGATCACGGTGACGATCACACCATGAGGTAAATAGAATGGCTGCAACTGGAGTTTTTACAGACGGATATCGAGCAAAGCTGGCTCAGGTCGCAAGCGACTTCCTCAATGACGCAGGCAAGATTCAGTTAGACCTTGTGACGTTTAGGGTTGGGGAAGGTGGCTCGGCGGCCCCACCAGCGCCGGATGTGCCAAGCCCGACAAGGACTGACCTTGAGGCGGACACCAACGCTGGGTACTTGTCCTTCAGCAAGTCCATCGGCGCGGCCAATATCTCAGATGATGGAGCGGGGACTTTGACGGTGAACTGCATCTTGAGTGCGACTGAGCCGGGGCTTGACGGCAACGGTTTGAGGTCTGGTCCGAACCCTCATCTCTACGAGGCAGGAATCTTTGATGAGGCGGGGGCCATGATGGTCTACGCGACATTTGACGAGCAGGTGAAAAATGCAGGGAGTCAAATCACGATCTCTATCGTGGTGACTTACTAGGTGAATTATGGCGACAGATCTTTCGACAATCGCAGACAGCAAACTATCGATGGTGTGGCGTACTCAGTACGTCACTGAGGCGCTGAACCGCAAGTCCAAGTCCGAGCGACGCGGGATTATGCGAGGGTTTCAGGCGGTCCCAAATGCGGGCGGGAACGACATGGTTGACTTGCTTGTTGACCCCGTATTCCTTGACTCGACGATGAACCTCGTGGGCCTCACCGGGGACTTCTCCGTGACCTACCGGGAGACAGCGACTGTCCTCCTTGACCTGAGCGGGCTTCCGGCCGCCAGGCATTACATTGCGGCAATCCCTGGCTACGCAGTGGGCGCCGCAACGGCGGCGAAGATCGTCGCCTACGACGAGACTGAGTTCGAGGCAGGCGCCATCGACACGGCCAGCGGCGTGCTGTTGTTTGCAGTGAACGCTTCGGGGAACACGGCGGTCCTGAATCCATACGACATCATGACGGCGGGCTGTTCGAGCACGGGCACCGCTGACAAGGAGTTTATCTCCGGCCATCAAAAGTTTGGGGCTGCGTCAAACGATGACGGCTATCAGTTAGTGATCGATTCCGTTCCGAACCTGGGAAGGTGGAACTCGAAGCTCCAATACGATCTCACACTCTCCACGGCGGCGTTTGACAAGAGTGACTTCAGGCAGGGCAACGGCTCCCTAAAGTTCACTGGCGGAGGCGTTGGCAGCACCGTAACGGTTTCCAGGGTAGGCGAAGTCATCGACGTTTGGGCGAAGGCCCCAGGCGCACTTGGGCCTGAGTGCAAGATTATTGTTCAGTATTGGTACAAGACGGACGGCTCCTACAGCCAGGGTGCCGGGGCAAGGCACGGCCCCAACTTAGTCTTGTTTGACGGAGCAGGCGGCATTCTCCCGATGAATGTGTTGCCGGCAGCCCAGGCCCCCACTTACGCATCGGCCCAGGTGCCGGCTGGGATCAACCAGCCGTGGCAGTTGCGCCGGATGGAGTGGACTGTGCCTCAGCCCGCGCTTCCGAGCCAATACACCGGGGCCACGCTTATACTCGGCTTTGACCACGAAGCAGGGAGCCTCTACTTAGGAAGAGTTCAGGTCTTTATCTCAAGACAGCCTGGCGACGTGGAAGCGGACTCTTCCTTGGCCGAGAGCGCTAAGAGCGCTAACTTCGTGTCGAACATCGTTCTCGCATCGGGGCTCGACTCAGACCAGACGGTGTACGACTGGGACGCATCTCAGTCCAGCTTCGACTTCGGGAGGCCGCAGACCTTCTCCACCGCTACCGACATCCAGTACAACATGGGGCCTTCTAGTGGCATCCCAAACAACTGGAGGTTCTACTGCCTGACAGGGAACTACGAGTTGAACGCAGTCGATGAGTTCGTGGTGGCATCTCCTGTCACGACCGACACGCTCAAGTTCCGTGGCCCTGCATCATCGAATGACATCATCCTCGACACTCACAAGTTGCAGCTAGAGGACGCCTACACCTACAATACGGGCACCCCTGGGGCGGTTGTGGGCGATGTGCCTGTGGCGGAGCAGGCCACAAGCGGGCAGATGTCAAAGGCATGGGCCAGGGTGACTACGGATGGAATTGGAGGCATCACCCTTGTCAAAGGGTTCAACATAAGCGATGTTCAGTTCGCCCTCGGCAACCTGGCCTGCTCCTTGACGTTTGCCACGGCCATGGCTGACACTGACTACATCGTAATTGTCCAGCAAAGCGGTGGCGGC
>Ga0233414_10001121_pt1 | contig 10622 bp, 11 predicted proteins | sample Na_anoxic_10_MG_FD_189020 | JGI IMG/M metagenome (GOLD analysis project Ga0233414, IMG submission 189020) | Seawater microbial communities from Saanich Inlet, British Columbia, Canada - Na_anoxic_10_MG | ecosystem: Environmental > Aquatic > Marine > Inlet | place: Canada: British Columbia...
GAAGCGGTCTGGCCGGATCCGAACCGTCGTAGCTGGCGAGCTCCGAGAGCGAGTAGTCCCGCTCCTCCGCAACGGGCAGAGGTGGGCGCGGCTCCTCCTTCTTCCCGAACAGGCCAGCGATGAAGCTACCTAGACCCATGTCCTAGACCTACGACGAACGCAGGCCCCGGACAATCGGTCTTGGGTCCAAATCGCGGCTTACTCGGTCAGCGCCCCAGCGCCGCCCATGTGGTAGCCCTCTTCGCCGTGCAGATTGGTGTCGAGGCCTTCGCTCTCCTGGTCGTTGCTGACGCGGAGGCCGACCGTGGCGTCGATGACCTTGAGGATCACGAAGGTGACGACCACCGAGTAGGTCGCTGCGGCGAGCACACCGATGATGTTCTCAATGAAGAGCTCGCTGTTGCCGTCGATGAGCCCGTTGGTGCCGCCCCAGACCTCGGCCGCAAAAACGCCCGTTAGGATGGCACCGAGAGCGCCGCCCACGCCGTGAATGCCAAACGCATCGAGCGCGTCGTCGTAGCCGAGCTTGCCCTTGAGCATGACCGCGCCGTAGCAAACCGGACCGACGATTAGACCCATGATGACTGCAGAGGTCGGGCCGACGAAGCCCGCCGCGGGCGTGATGACAACCAGGCCAGCGACTAAACCGGAGGCCACACCGAGGGCAGTAGGCTTGCCCTGCTTGAGCCATTCCACGATGGCCCATGAAAAGGCCGCCGCGCCTGCCGCCACGTGTGTATTGACCAGCGCAAGCGCCGCGTTCTCGTTCGAAGCCAGTGCGCTACCCGCGTTGAATCCGAACCAGCCAAACCAAAGCAGGCCCGCGCCGAGCATAGTCAGCGTGAGATTGTGAGGCGGGCCCGGCCGACTGCGGCGGCCGATGAAGATGGCGCAGACCAGCGCGGCCGCGCCTGACGAAAGGTGAACGACGGTGCCACCAGCGAAGTCGAGCGCGCCGCGCGCGCCAAGCCAGCCGTCTGGCCCCCACACCCAGTGGCAAATCGGGTCATATACCAGGGTCGCCCATAGGATGATGAACAGGAAGTATGCCGAGAACTTCATGCGCTCGGCAATGGCGCCCGAGATCAGCGCAGGCGTGATGATGGCGAACATCATCTGGAACGCCATGAACAAGATGTGCGGAATCGTGGAACCTTCTTGTGGCTCGAGACCCACTCCGTTCAAGAACGCGTATTCGAAGCCGCCAATGAAACCTCCGCCGACGTCCGAACCGAACGACAACGAGTAGCCGATGATGACCCACTGCAAGGTGATGATGCCCAGTGCAATGAAGCTGTGCATGAACGACGAGAGCACGTTCTTTGAGCCCACCATGCCGCCATAGAACAGCGCCAAGCCTGGCGTCATGAGCATCACGAGAGCACATGAGACCATGAGCCATGCGGTATCCGCCTGATTGAGAGCATCCATCCCCGGTTCCTCCTTTGAAGTTGGGAGAGCCTAGATCCGGGCTGTTTCCGCGGGATGTGTCGAACGTTTCAGGCTTGTTTCAAACACAGCGTTTTTCCGGCCCTACGGGGGTGCACCCGGCGGTGATTTCGGTTACAACTCCCCTTCCGGCAGGCCACACCGGCTCAAAGGTGGAAACGGCGGCCGACACAACAAGAGAGGCAATATCAATGGAATCCGCAGCTGAGTTCTTTGAGAAGTTTGAGACGAGAGCCGCCGAAAACACCGACGCGGCCACGCAGCCCAACGCTATCTACCAGTTCAACATCACCGGAGACGGTGGCGGCGAGTGGAGTTTGGACTGCACGAAGGGCAAGACCGGCGACTTCGTCAGCAAGGGCACCCACGACAGCCCCGGCGCGACAATCACCGTCTCCTCGGAAGATTGGCTCGCGATGCTCAACGGCTCGCTGAACCCCATGCAGGCCTTCATGTCCGGCAAGATCAAAATCGACGGTGACATGACGCTTGCCATGAGCCTTCAGCAAGTGATGAACCTGGCCCAAGACTGAGCCGTCCGGGAGTTCTAACTCGATCAGGGTGGCTTCTATCTAGGGGCCACCCTTTTTTCGTGAGCACATGCCTTCATCCAATAGACCTAGCGACTCGGCCCGCACGAGACTGAGCCCCAACGAGCGTCAACGGCAGTTACTGCGTGTCACCTCGGACATCATCGCTACCGATGGTGTAGACAACGTGCGCATACCCTACGTAGCGGCGGCGGCTGGAGTCACTCGTCCGGTCGTCTACAAGTTTTTTCCGAACCGGAACGAACTGATCAAGGGAGTTCTCGAAGACTTCCGAGAGGACTACACGCGCCGCGTGCCCGACGTCGCGGATCCGAACCAGGGGCTCGACATCGCGACGACCGCCCGTGCGTTCATCGACGCAGCCTGCGACACGATCGAGGAGAGAGGCTCCGGCGGCTGGCAGCTTCTACGTTCCGTTGGCCCCGACCAGGAAATTACCGAGCTCAGCAAGGAATTCCGCAGGCAGCTCGTGCAGCCCTGGTTGGCTCCGCTGCGCGCGCTCACCGGAGTGGACGAAGCCGAATCGTTGGCGCTCGCCGACGTGATGGTCAGCGGAGCAGGCGAAATCTTGCAGCGTTGGATCGAGGGCGAGTTCTCGCGTCAACAGGTGGCTACACTCCTCGGGCGCATCATCCTCGCTGTGCTGAACGAGTTCACGGAGTAAGAGCGAGATGGTTTCCGAGATATTCGACGCGTCGAAGTGGACTGAAGTGCCTGGCTTCGACCTTCAAGACATCACCTATCACCGCGCGAATGCTCACGGCACGGTTCGCATTGCTTTCAATCGGCCCGAGGTCCGCAACGCCTTCCGGCCGGGCACGGTCGACGAGCTCTACCGCGCGCTCGACCATGCGCGGCAGACATCGGACGTCGGCTGTGTTCTCCTCACCGGCAATGGCCCCTCTCCCAAGGACGGCGGCTGGGCATTTTGCTCGGGTGGCGATCAACGCATCCGTGGCAAGGATGGGTACAAGTACGAAACCGATTCTACAGGACAGATCGACCCCGCGAGGCTCGGCCGCCTGCATATCTTGGAAGTGCAGCGGTTGATCCGCTTCATGCCGAAGGTCGTCATCGCGGTGGTGCCCGGCTGGGCAGTTGGCGGCGGTCACAGCCTGCACGTGGTTTGTGACATGACCATCGCCAGCGAGGAGCATGCGCTCTTCAAGCAGACCGACCCCGATGTGGCCAGCTTCGACAGCGGCTACGGCTCGGCTCTGCTCGCCCGCCAAATCGGGCAGAAGAAGGCCCGTGAGGTGTTCTTCGTGGGCCTCAATTATAGTGCGCAAGAGGCGGCCGAGATGGGGATGGTCAATGCGGTCGTTCCCCACGCAGGGCTCGAGGATTTCGCCCTGTCCTGGGCCAAAGAAATCAACTCCAAGAGCCCCACCGCCATGCGAATGCTGAAGTTCGGCTTCAACATGATCGACGACGGCCTCGTCGGCCAGCAGCTCTTCGCCGGGGAGGCCACCCGATTGGCGTACGGCACCGAGGAGGCCCAGGAGGGCCGCGACGCCTTCCTCGAAAAGCGCCCTCAGGACTACCGAAAGTACCCCTGGCACTACTGAGTCGGAGGATCTCGCCAAAGGAAGTCGGTTCTGGGGTACACTACCCAAATTGGACTCAGACCTAAAACGTGCCAAATGAGCACATCAGGAGAACGGAGTAAGTCATTTCAAGTAAGATATTCGTAGGGAACCTCAACTTCGGCACGACGGACGCGGAGCTTCGTGAGCTCTTCGGAGAAATCGGTGAGGTCGTTGACGTTCACATTCCAAAGGACCGGGAAAGCGGACGCCCCCGCGGCTTCGCATTCGTTCGGTTCGCAGCTGAGGAGCACGCGGCCCAGGCGGTCGAGAAGTTCCACGGGCGCGAAGTTGGTGGCCGCGAATTGCGGCTCGATATCGCGGAAGACCGCCCCCGGCCACCGCGCCAGCAGCGTGATTTCGGGCCACCACCGGATCGTAACGACTACGGCCGGGGCGATGGCGGAGGCAGCTACGACAGGGGCGGCGACAGTCGCTCGTTCGACCGGCCGAAGAAGCCCAAGGGCAGCCGCCGGGGGCTACGCGGCAAGAAGCGAAGCCTCTAGGGCCATCTAGCCCTGAGCGGCCGACCCAACACGAGGATATTAAAAATCTCGGGCGAGGTGTTAACCCCGCCCGAGCGCCCGTTGTGTTGTACCCAAGGAGTGCAAATCTCGGTTTGCCCTGCCGGCGGGTCACTGATCAGCCGCCGACAGTCCTACGGTAAAGCTTCGTAAGCACGGTTGTCAACACGTATTTTTGCCTACAATTGTACAAAGGTTCCGCGTGTTTCGGCTGGGCCCAAGCGCCGATATCGCTTCGCGGCACTTCGGTGGTATAGAGCGCCGATGGCTACGCATCAAAGGCTCGGCGACCTGGCAGAAGCGCTCGAAGCGGAGGGGGCAGACGAGCTTCGGGTTCACGTCGTTCGGCGTGCTCGCGAGTTCAAGCGCTCCTGGGTGAACATGGCGGAGGCGCTCGTCGAGGTCCGCAATCGGGAGTCCTATCTCGACTGGGGGTATGAGGACTTCTACTCGTATTGCTCGCTCGAGCTTCAGCTCAAGCAGGCGACCGCCGACAAGCTGACGGGCTCGTACGTCGCGCTCAAGCGCCACGCGCCATCGGTCTTGAAACGCGACGGCCTCAACGAGCGCATCCCGACTTGCGATGCGGTCGACTATTTCGCCAAGGCCCTCAAGAAGGGTCCGAGCAACGACTCCGAGCACGAACGGGCCGTGGACCAGGGAGTGGTCGACGAGCTGCGGGCGGCGGTCTTCGAAGAAGGCGCACCGGTGACCGAGCTACGGAAGCGATTCAATCCGGTCTTCCACCCGAAACCCGAGGGTGCAGAACAAATCGACACGATCCGGCGCGCGATGGCGACTGCGAGGCGGCTGGAGAAGATGGTCGAGGAGATCGACGGCCTGCGTCGCCCGACCTTGCGCGCCACCGTCGACAGCCTCGAGATGCTTTGCGAAGATCTGACCGAGTTGCTCGAGCGGACCAAGGCCCAGTACGCGAAGTCCGCCTAGAGCGACGCGCGCAAGGGCGAAGCCCCGTGAGCGGCGCAAATCGTCGCTTTTGCTGGGGGCTTGAAACTCAGTGGAACGTGTTCTATTTCATAGGACCGTTCACAATGCCTGACAAAACCAACGTACCGGCCGTCGAAGGCCTCTTCACCATGGACCCACGCGAGCCACGCCTGCTCGGGACGCGATGCCGTGCGTGCGGAACCTATTTTTTTCCCGCCGAGAAGACCTTCTGCCGGAACCCGGCGTGCGACCAGGCCGACTTCGAAGAGGCCCCCCTGAGCCGTACAGGGAAGGTCTGGTCCTACACGAGCGCGAGCTACAAGCCGCCCGCGCCCTTCGTGGCCAAAGAGCCGTTCGAGCCGTTTGCGATCGCGGCGGTCGAGCTCGAAGACGAGGGGATCACGATCCTCGGCCAGGTTGCCGACGGCATCGGCGTCGACGCATTGAAGACCGGCATGCCGATGGAGCTGGTGCTCCGCGAGCTATACGAAGACGACGAGCACATCTACTTCACTTGGAACTGGAAGCCGACCAGCGGCGGGAGTGACGCATGAGCAAAGACGTTGCAGTTCTCGGGGTCGGTATGCACCCCTGGGGCAAGTGGGGGCAGAGCTTCGTCGGCTACGGTGTCAAGGCTGCGCAAGATGCCTTGAAGGACGCAGGCGTCCAATGGAAAGACATTCAGCTGGTGGCGGGCGGCGACACGATTCGCAACGGCTACCCTGGCTACGTGGCGGGGGCGACCTTCGCGCAAGCGCTCGGCTGGTCCGGGGCCAGGGTGTCGAGCTCGTACGGCGCATGCGCGACGGGCGCACAAGCGATCAGCGTCGCGCGGGCGCACATCTTGGCGGGGCTTTGCGACGTGGCACTGGTCATCGGTGCCGACGCTGCCCCCAAGGGCTTCTTCGCACCGACCGGTGGCCGGCGCCCGGAAGATCCGGACTGGCTGCGCTTCCACATCCAAGGGATCACCAACCCCACCTATTTTGGACTGTACGCGCGACGCCGCATGGACGTTTATGGCGCCACCCAGCAGGACTTCGCCCAGGTAAAGGTGAAAAACTCCAAGCACGGCCTCCACAACCCGAACGCTCGGTACCGCAAAGAGGTCGCGCTCGAAGACGTGATGAGCTCAGTCCTAGTAGCCGATCCACTTCATCTGCTCGATATCTGCGCCACGAGTGACGGCGCCGCGGCGCTTGTGCTCTCGAGCATGGACTTCGCGCGGAGGCACACGACCGACCCGGTGAAGATCGCGGCCGTGTCGACGGTCACCCCTGTGTACCCCAACAACATCATCGAGATGCCCAATCTGGCGACTGATTCGAAGGCCGGCGTCGGTCTGCCAGAAATCGGATTCAAAGAGTCGATCGCGCACGGCGCATACGAAGAAGCGGGCCTCGGCCCGGAGGACATGAGCCTCGCCGAGGTCTACGACCTGTCGACTGCCCTCGAGCTCGATTGGTACGAACAGATCGGCCTGTGCCCACCGGGCGACGCCGAGAAACTCCTGCGCGACGGCGACACGAGCATTGGCGGCCGAGTCCCGGTCAACCCGAGCGGCGGCCTGGGATGCTTCGGCGAAGCAGTTCCGGCTCAGGCGATCGCGCAGGTCTGTGAGCTCACCTGGCAACTCCGCGGCCAGGCGGAGGGACGCCAGGTCGAGGGCGCGAAGGCCGGGGTGACCGTGAACCAGGGATTGTTTGGGCACGGGTCGTCGGTGATCTGTACGGTCTAAGGCCGGGACAGATTCCGAGGCTGGTTCCGGGGCCGGTTCCGAGACCGAGGTTCGAGGCCGTGTCAGTGCCAGCGTCGGTGCCGCGGATAGGTTTGGTCGGTGCGACAATTTGCCGCCTTACTGCTTGGGGCGGGCGGGCTTATGTAATCTGTGATGATGCGCGTTGCGGCGATGTGGGGGGTTCTGTTCGTGCTTGGCTGTGCCCCGGTGCTCGCCCAAGAGACTCCGGACGAAGGGCGGCAGGTGCAGGCGATTGTGCGCAATACCGCGAGCCCGTTCTGTCCGGGGAAGACACTCAACTCCTGTCCAAGCCCTAAAGCGGGGGAGTGGCGGCGGGATATTCGAGAGTGGGTTGTAGACGGAGTGCCTGAGCCTGAGATCCGCGATCGACTGCAGGCGAGAGTGCCTGGCTTCGATTTGAGCATCCCACCCGTGAAGTCAGGCTGGGTCATCCCGGTCATCGCGCTTGCGCTGTCGACCCTGTGGTTCGTCGTGATGGCACACAGGTTCAGGGGGCGCGGAGTAAAAACACGCAGGGTCGAAGTGCACGCAAAGGATCGCAGTCTAGATTCTCGGCTCGACCAAGAGCTTGCCAGCCTAGATTGACGCTGTCGCTGCTTCGGTCCCGGAACCGCTCTCGGTCTCGGAACCGGCCTCGGTCTTGGCCCCGTCCTAAATGAGCATCCCCGCCACCGCCGCCGTCATCAACGACGCCAGCATCCCCCCGAACATCGCGCGCAACCCCAGCTTTGCAAGATCATGCCTTCGCTCGGGCGCGATTCCCCCGATGCCACCCAACTGAATACCGATCGATCCAAAGTTCGCAAATCCGCACAACGCGTAGCTAGCGATGACGACGGTACGTGGCGACAGCTGTGCGACCCCTTCCGATAGCGACTCGTAGAGGTGCAGATACGCGATGAACTCGGTGAGGACGAGCTTCTCGCCGAGAAGCGTTCCCACGGTAGCGCACTCGGCAACGGGCACTCCGATCAGAAACGCAAAGGGCCAGAAGATCCATCCGAGGATCTGCTGTAGCGTGAGTGGCTCCACCGCCGCGGCACCCTCGAGCCCGGCCCAGTCGTTGTAGAGCTCGAATGGCATGCCGAGCAGCGCATTGGTGAGCGCGATCAGCGCGATGAAGGCCAGCAACATCGCCCCGACGTTCAGGGCCAGCTTCATGCCCTCGTAGGCGCCTCGCGCGGCGGCATCGATGACATTCACATCGGGATTTTCGATCTCGAGCGCGACCTCCCCCGCTGTCTGAGACCGTTCGGTCTCTGGCCACATGACCTTGGCGATCACGAGCGCCGCGGGAGCGCTCATCACACTGGCCGCGATCAAATGCCCAGCGATGTCGGGAAAGACGTCCTTGAGCAGCCCGACATATGCGGCCAGGACTCCGCCGGCGACGGTTGCAAACCCGCCGGTCATCACCGCCATCAACTCGGACGTCGTCATCGTGCGGATGAAGGGAGCGATCATGAGAGGCGCTTCGGTCTGTCCGACGAACGAATTCGCCGCTGCAGAAAGTGTCTCGGACCCGGAGGTTCGCATCGTGCGGCGCATGACCCAAGCGAACACCCCAACCAGTCGCTGCATGATGCCGAGGTAGTAGAGGATGGTCATCAACGACGAAAAGAAGATGATTGTCGGAAGCACGTTGATCGCGATCGTGAACTTTTCCGACGCCAAATCGCCAAAGATGAACTCGGTCCCTTGAGCAGTGAACCCCAGCAATGCGATGACCATGTCGTTCAGCAGCGAGAAAAGCCGCAGTCCAACGTCGGTCTTCATCACGAGAATCCCAAACGACACCTGCAGCCCGATGCCCCAGCCGATCACTCGCCACGGCACCCGATCCCGATGCTTGGAAAGCAGCCAAGCAATCCCAACCATCGCAAACAGCCCAACGAGGGACACAAGCCGCTGCCAGAACGGAACCGCCCCGACTTCAGTCGCCAAAACAGCAGCAAGGCCATGCATCGCTCCCGAGACTACCCCCTCGAAAACCCGACACACAAAAAGGGGTCTGACCCCTCTTTATTCGTAGGGAACGTTGAAGCGGGCGCGGTAGGGGGCGATTCGGGATTCCACGTCGTCTTTGGTCATGCCGAAGTCGGATAGGGAGTATTTGTGGCGGCCGTATTTGTGCTGCTTGTTGGCCTTCCGCGAGGTCTCCATCGCTTCACGGGCTTCCGAGGTGAGCTCGGCGCCGGCGGCTTCGTAAATACGTTCGACTTGAGGGATCGGGTCTTTGATCAGGTCGTAGTACGAAATGTCGATGAAGCCTTTGTCGTTCACCCGCTCACGGGTGGCCATCGTGCGGCGCGCCATGTTTTCGATTTTGCCGAGCCAGTGATTCGCCACTCGGTTCGGATCGACCTCATCGCTGAAGATCATCTGCAGATGGGTCAGCATGCTGAAAAGTGATGGGCTCGTCTTGAGGGGGTCGCGGTGCGTGTGAACGATGGCTGCGTTTGGAAACACCTCGAGGAGCGGATCGAAGTACTCCTGATGGTGGGGCGTCTTGAGCACCCAGCGCACGTCTTTACCGATGCCTGGCCGCTGCCACTGCAGGTACTGCATCATGCGCTTTAGCGCCTGGTACGCCGGAACATGGTCCTGCTCCTCCAGCCAGGTGGAGTATGTCGGCACGTTCATCATCGCTTCCGGCGTAGTCGTCAGAAACGCCTGCTCGAGCAGAATCACCTCCTCCTCGGGCGCATCCGGCTCAGCCGGGTGAATCGCAAAGAACCCGGGTGACATGTACTTGAGCCCTTTCCCAACTGCAGCGGCCTGCGCGAATCGCGGGTCCTTCTTCTTCCCGGGCTTCTGCTTGGGTGGGGCCGGGTTGATCGCCTCCCAGGAAGCAAGCGAGCGAATCGCTGGGTCCTGGGCGATCAAGCGGTGCAACATCGTCGTTCCGGTGCGTGCCAACCCGGCCACGACGATCGGTGCCTCAACAGGAATGTCGAGGATCTCAGGGTGCCGCTTGATCGTGTCTTGCGCGACGAGCTTGTTCGCCAAGACGCCGACAATCCGGCCGCGGATGATCATGTGACCGACGGGGTTGAGCGCAGCCTCCCGATTGATCGAGTCGGCCAGCACGTCCAGGGCCTCTACAAAGCCCTCATCGCCGAAGTCATTGAGTCCCATCTTGCGGCGCGCGTCGGACAGGACGCCGTCCACCGTGATCGGCTTGCCGCCGATTCCAAGCCCCGACAGAAGGCGCCCGACGCGATTCGCAACTGCGATCGCGGCAGGACGGTACGGCCGATCGAAAGTACTCGTAACTTCGCTAGGGGGCATCGCAGGCCTCAGAGCTCGGAGAGCTTCACCACTCGGGTCTGCGGCTCGGGGTGCTCGTTTGCACGCACCCATCGCCAACACATCGTGCCCTCTTCGTGGCCAACGGTGTCGATCCAGTTGTCGAATCCCTTGTTCTCCGCCGCCACCACCACTTGCACCGACCCATCCGGCCGGTAGTTCGCGGTGTGTTTGTTCACGTGAATTGGATAGTAGCGGTAGTCCAGCGACTCCATCCAGTAGTTGTTGAGCTGGAAGTTCCAATGCTCGCACTCGGGGGGCGTCGCCTCGATCACCAGCGCTTCGTCGGGCGCCAGCTTCCAGTAGCTGTGGTAGTAGGCGATGTCGGGCACGCCGCCCGCCTGGTCCGACACCTCCTGCGGCATCCGCGGGAGCTTGTTTGTGGACTTCTTGAAGTTCTCCGCCCAGCTCGCGAACATGATCGCCGCGCCCGCCACGAGGCCAGCCGACATCGTCAAGCCCTCTGCGCACTTCACCGGGTCGAACGCCGACGGCT
>Ga0233414_10001123_pt1 | contig 10607 bp, 11 predicted proteins | sample Na_anoxic_10_MG_FD_189020 | JGI IMG/M metagenome (GOLD analysis project Ga0233414, IMG submission 189020) | Seawater microbial communities from Saanich Inlet, British Columbia, Canada - Na_anoxic_10_MG | ecosystem: Environmental > Aquatic > Marine > Inlet | place: Canada: British Columbia...
TGTCATATTGTTTAAAGGTAAGTATATATAAAAATGAATAAATATTGAAAATATCGGTGTTTTTTTATTATAGCCGATTATGAAACCCCGAAATATACCGTGTGTTAATATTGATAATTCCTATAGTATTTCCTTAAATAAAATAACGACAACGATTGTTGCGTTTTGCGTCGAGCTCATTTCCCAAGTTTATGTCAATAAACGCGAAGTAAAATAAAATTTTATTTTTATTTTTTGTTTTTCCAAATATGAAATACTTTTTTATAATCAAATTCGACGCAAAAAAAGACAAAAAGTGACATAATTCCTATTTCGGATTTATTTCACATTGACTGAAAACACCGATATAAAATAAACCATTATTTTTTGTGTGTGAAAAATACAATGTATATACCAAGTGAAATGTTAAGTAATGTGGTTGATTATACACCTGGAGCTTTTTGGTTGATGTGTAGATATTACCAATATGATTATATGATTAAACAATACTCTGATAATATATGCGAATTAGCTGCTAAATATGGTCATTTAGATTGTCTTCGTTATGCACATGAAAATGGATGCAAGTGGGATATAAACACATGTACGTATGCTGCTATGAATGGCCACTTTGAATGTCTTCGTTATGCACATGAACATGGGTGTTATTGGGATACGATGATATGTTCTTATGCTGCTATGAATGGCCATTTAGATTGTCTTCGTTATGCACATGAAAATGGGTGTAAATGGGATGATCGCACATGTTCACGCGCTGCTAAAAATGGTCATTTGGATTGTCTTAAATATGCACATGAAAATGGTTGTCAATGGGGTAATAGTACATGTGATTATGCTGCTAAAAATGGCCACTTGGAATGTCTTCGTTATGCACATGAACATGGGTGTTATTGGGATGAATATACGTGCTATTATGCAACGTGTAATGGCTACATTGATTGTCTTATATATGCACATTCACATGGGTGTAAATTGAATACATCAATATGCTTTGATAATCCTAAAAATGGTTATATTGCTTGTTTGAATTATATACACAATGTTGTTAATTGAGCATTTTTTTATAGGCTATAAATAAAAATGTCTTCTTGGGAACAATTTCAAAAAAATACACGTGCACATAAAACTTGTTCACTTAAAATAGGTAGAAAAATACAAAAAAAAAGTTATACTGGTGTGAGAGGTACACGACTTGAAGAAACTGAGGCTAACATTGAAAATGCACTTGATGAAAATATTGATTCTCATAATAGTATGAAAAAAAAATTCAAAGATTTTGCAAAGACCTATTACATTACAAAAACCAATGTGTATCTTGCATTGCGTAGATTAAAAACATATAAAGATCGAATTGATAGACTAAGACGTGATTTTAAGTGCTGTGGTGCATCCGTTTTGCTTAGTGAACGAGCTAGTGAACTTGATATGTATGGGTATAAACTACAAGATTGGTTTCAGAAGAAGAAAATAATCATGCCTTAATCATACATTAATTAATGTGTATATTTTTAAAAAATATATTATATTAAGTAAACAAGCACTTGACTTTATGACTAAACAACATTATCATAAAATAATAAACGCGTCTAAAGTGCGCAATTGTCAAAAATTGAAACATGGTGATTTAAAATTATCAAACAACTCACAAAGATGTATAGTAAATGCGAATGATGTTGTTACAAATGGTGTAAATTACGCTGTTGAAAATGTTTTATCTAGAATGAGCGAATCAAAACAAGTACCTGAAAATAGTGATATTTTACTTTTAGATTCATCGGAGATTGTGAAAAATAAGCTAAACAATCAATTGAAATCCAAGTGTAACTGTTCACTGGATTCAAAAATACAACAACCGTCAAAGATATATTATGACGAAAACAATCAATTGGTTACTAATGCTATTGGTGATCGTATGACACAATGCTCACTTGATAATCTTGTTGATACAATCGAAAATACACCTGATTATATGTATGACAGTAAAGCAAAATATATATGGTTGGTTATTGGTATTGCTGGTTGGTATGCATTATACAAATACAAAATAAATGTATATGGTTATTTTTTTTAAGTGTAGTAATAATAAAACAATGTCTATACTAAAAATTTTTACAAAGGCGTTTGATAGAGCTGCTGATTTTTTTATCGATAAAACTATGATTGAGTTAGTCACAATGGCATTTGTCATAACACTACCTAAAAAAAATACTACTGATTTGTTGAGTATGATTTCATATGCATTTGTTGTTATGATTATAATGACTGCTATGCGAGATACATTAAAGATTTCAGTGTTGAAAGGTAAAATTAGTGAGTTGAAAGAAAAGAAAGAACGTAGTGTTAAAGATACTATTCGAAAATCAATGTTGTATTATTAAGGTTTAAAAATAAAATATACCCATACAATTAAAAACTCGAGTGATCTTATAAAACACATAATAATTATGAATAGAATATACGGTCAAGAATCATCGGTTGTACCAGATCATCAAGCTCATTTTGGTTTTCGAGAACAAAAAATCAAAAAGAAATTTGGTATTAAAGATGAATTTGATAAATTTGTAGAGAAAAGAGCACATGAAGATGAAATCAACCCACCTGTTAAAATAAACCAAGCTTTAGTATTTGTTGATAAACGTGCACAAAATAGTAACCAATTCATGAAACCATACGACAAATTCGTAATGAATCGACGTGACATACGTTCAAAACAACAGAGCGAATATTCGAAAAAGGGCGTTTCTATACATAAGTGGCCTAAGAATTCACGCGATGAACATTTCGTGTATAATGAAAATCAAGGATTCACAAAATATCGTAAAGTTATGATGTAATTTATTTTGTTGTTTGCCACGCGATATCAGTCAAATATTTTGGGTCTGGTACTATATTGGGACACTTTTTAGCCATTATCGAATGTGCGGTGTCTTGTATCTTAACAATTTGACTTTGAAATTCATCTAATTTGATACCAGCCGTTTCTTCAATTTCGTTTTGAGATGCAATTGATTTTAACGCATATAGATAACCAGCGGCATAATTTGCATGTAATAATCTAATTACAGGATTATCATCGTTTTCGCTTGCGATAGCCCATCGCGACGTTTGACGTATCAATGTATTAATAGCGTTGATATGTTTAGAATCATCTTTTAACATTTTAACCATTAAAATAATAGCACACCCGGAACAAAAATACTCCATTGTTTTTTGACAAATTTTTGTTTTATTATAAACATTTCATTTTATATATTTTCCAATAAACAATCAAGATCTGCAATCCACATATCTTTTACCGGTTGTGATATAATACTATCTAATAGTGTTCGTTTTTTACATGCTTCATTTTGTAGTATATCAATTTTCTCTTTAGTTAATGAAATGATACTCATATTTAAAAGGTAATCAAAACTATTACATACCATTGGATATATTCGTTGTTTCAATTCATTAACAATATCACATTTCGACTTGTTACTTATAATCAATGTATTATTAATGACTTCTAGTATAAACTTTATCTTACTATCTAAAATAGACAATTCATTTGTATATTTATCGACTAAAAATTCTTTTCGTTTAACATAAAAAGATAACCTAAAGTCAAAAAACTCACGTATTATTTCTATTGGGCTATCGTATTTTTTCAACTTACCATTACAACCAAATAATACCATGTTACTAGTTGATATAGTCGATGTTAACTTGAAAAAAGCCATAACGTCTTGTTTGGCTTTATTAGCATCGTCGATAGAATTGAATGTAACAGTAAATGAAACTATAGTATCAGTACATTGTGAAGTATAATCTTTGATCTTGTTATCATTCACCAATTTTTCTAGAAATTGTTTATAAGTTTGACTCCAAACGCGTATAGGCAATTCAGTTATTGTAAGTTGTGTATCGTTTAACCATTTATAACAACCAGAAACTACATAACCATTCAAACCACTTTGTTTATCTTCGATAGTACCGTTGAAATCTTTATACCACGGATGCATGTTAATAGGTTCTTCGTTACATAACAAACGTTTTATATTGGTTATTATATCACGTGGGTTATAACATGGTATAGATGTACTCCAACCAGTACCGATACCATCACAACCGTTAATTAATATCATTGGAATTATAGGAATATAGTATTTAGGTTCGATCGACATACCATCATCATTTAAGTAAGTCAAGATTTGATCATCGTCTATATGAAAAATACTTCTAGTTAATGAGTTAAGACTTGTGAATATATAACGCGCACTTGCAGAATCATTACCACCTTGTAAGCGTGTACCAAATTGACCATTTGGATTCAATAGGTTTATATTATTACTACCTACAAAATTTTGCGCCATGCCAATAATAGTACTAGATAAAGACATTTCACCATGGTGATACGATGACACTTCACTAACATATCCAGTTAATTGTGCAACTTTGATTTCATTGTTTAGATTACGCTTAAAACAACTATATAGTATCTTTCGTTGACTTGGTTTGAAACCGTCACATATAGAAGGAATTGATCGTATATTATCATCCATTGAAAATAGAATAAGTTCCTTATGAACGAAATCACTATAACTAATTGACTTAACGTTATAATCAATAAACACATCATCATTAATTTGAGATAACCATTCTTTACGTTTATCGGCACTTCTAGCTCGTTTGCTACTAGAAAACGCTAATTCAATAGCATCGTCATCTAGACTATCATTATATTTAAACGGTATTAAATGCTTATTGATATTAGTAAAATATTGTTTAGCTTCTATTGCAGTAGACGTACCCAACCCTTTATAATATTTAATATGCCAATTTTTACCATTATCATTATTAGATTTCCACAATTCATATTCAGGGAGTGTAAAAAATGATATTTGTTGGTGTTTAGATCCTGTACACTTTACAATTGGTGTGATAAATTCCAATAAAAACCCACGACGTTTTACTAACGATGGCCAATAATTATGTATAAAATTGACGATTAACCCTTTTATATGCGAACCATCAGTGTCTTGATCAGCCATTATCATTAAATGACCATAACGTAATGATTTCATATCTTTTAACGTATCATACGTTTTTCCAATTTGCAACCCCATTATCTTTTTGATAGATGTGATTTCAGTGTTATTCATTATTGTGTTATGTGTAGCCGATCGAACATTTAATAATTTACCTTTAAGTGGGAAAACACCATATTTATTTTTACCAACAATAGATAACCCAGACATTGCTAGTGTTTTCGCAGAATCACCTTCAGTTAAAATCAATGTGCATTCATTGCTACGTTTAGTACCAGCGAGATTAGCATCTTCAAGTTTCAATATATCAGTTATACGTGATTTCTTATTACCATCACTCTTCTTCAATTCTTTAACTTGTTTTACCATTGTCAAAGATGCTATATTATCAGCAACACCACACTTGGATATCTTATTGATAAAATTCATTGGCAATTCACAAGAAAATCCAAATTTATCCACGCGCGTCGTTAACGTAGTTTTTGTTTGTGAATCAAATGTTGGATTTTCAACTAAAGAATTAACAAAAATGAATAATTGATTACTAACATGTGTTGGTTTTATATTCACGTTCTTTTTGGATAGTTTTGATGAAATTGTCTTTGAAATTTGATTAGATATATGATTTATATGCGTACCATTTGTAGTATATATACCATTAACAAAACTAACATTTTGTCTATGGCCATTATAACTAGATGTCACACAAACCTCACATCTATCATTCAATCTAATATACGCGTATTTCTTTTCATTTGAATCAATATACATCTCCATGTATTGTTTAAATGAATGTATTGGTATCTTATAACCATTAAGTTTTACACGTAAAGATTTATGTGTACATCCAGCGATATCATATACACGTCGTCGAATTAATTTTATAGTATCGTTATCTTGAAATCCATTAGACATACCAAACCTATTAAAATCTGGTTTAAACGTTATTCGTGTATAATTCTTACCACTATACGATTTGATTTTCGGTATACTACATCGACTCATATTATCAAACCATTCTTGTTTATATTGTTGTTTCGAGTCACAATCACCAATCTCTACCATAAAATAAGTTGAAAATATATTAGTTAGTTTTGCACCATAACCATTCAAACCACCAGTTGTGCGTTTTATATCATCGTCATAATTACTACTTGTAAGTAAATGACCAAAAATCATTTCTGGTATATACACATTATGTTCATTGTGTATCGTTATAGGTATACATAACCCATTATTGTATATTGAGATGATATCATTGTCAATCTTAACTTCTAATCTATTCATTTTGTTGCTACGTTGATAATTATCGAATGCGTTAACAAGTATCTCATCAAATATCTTATATAAACCATAAACAATATTCACATTATCATATATAATTTTTGTATTATCGTTGTTTAGTACACATTCATATATATTTGTTTTTTCAATAGAACCAATATACATACATGGGCGTGATAATATATGATCGAGTTGTGTTTTTTTCTGATACACATCTTCAATTTTACGTTTCATATCGACAATATACAAATAAACGAATAAAAATGAAATGAAAACACCGAAGACTTAAAAATCCGAATATATCCGATATTATCATGTAAAATATACCAGAATATTCTGTTCAACCATATAATCTATCGTATATTAACAATGATAATTTCTATCGTATTTCCTTAAGTGACACTAACGATAACGATGGTTGCGTTTTGCGTCGAACTCATTTCCCAAGTTTATGTCAATAAACACAAAGTAAAATAAAATTTTATTTTTATTTTTCATTTTTCCAAATATGAAATACTTTTTTATAATCAAATTCGACGCAAAAAAAGACAAATGGCACTTTTTTACTATATGATAATTTATTTCGGTAAATTTTTATGATACACCATAATATGGTTTATACAACATAAACGATAACTGTGTATTGTATTTTTGGTTTAAACCGTCAATATGTTTTTGAAGAATTTGTTGTTTGGTACATGAATGGCATGGGTTACGTGAATAAAACACATATGTAGTGTTGTTGTAATTTCCTACATATCTAAAATGTATTAATATACCATCACTATCTACATTGTAGAAAGTGTTTTTGATAATATCCATGACCTCATTATCATTATTTTCTATATACAAATAACACGAAACTGGGTTATTAGTATTCATGTAACATTTTGTTATTTTGTTCAACTCAGCAATACAATTCATTTTTATTATGATAACAAAATAAAAATAAAACAATAAGACCGATAAAATAAATAAGACCGAGTCTATTTATTAATTTTTTATATTATAAAAAATACAATGGATGTGTTTTTATCATTTGATGATAATTTGTTCAATACTATTTCAAATGAAATTGACGAGTCGTTTAAACATCATCATCGTAAACATTCTTTGATATGTAAACATATCAAATCCAAAACACTTGATATTATATTAGAAAACATAGTACCAAGTGTGAAAACCAAAGAAAATACAAATTCAAAATTCAAACATATTATAACAACACTTTTTCATAATGTTAACCATGACGATATCAATGCATATTTGTCAATATTTAACCGAATAATACCTATTATAACAAGATATAACTTTAGTACACAATCAACAACATATGTGACTGTAAGAAATGTTATTCGACATAAGTATGGCCGAAATTCAAATGAATATACTGATAGTTTCAAATTTTTAATTGATGTTAACAAATCTGAACGTATACAACGAAATATCGAACGTGAAAATAATAAAATACACAAAAAATCAAGTTATCCTAGAATTAGAATTAGTAAGATATTTCAAACCATTGATTTGTTACGACGTTCAACATTATGGGTCGATAATATCATATTTGTATGCTTAACTAGTGGGTCACGTTTTATTGAAGTATTGCGTGAATCACATTATGAAAAATGCATTGATGGTAGTAATAATAAGCATATACGTATTGTTGGTGTTGCTAAAAAGAGAGATGATGATGATTTTGTTTTAGAAAGTAGACCTTTGTTGAACGCAACTGCAAATGAAATCATAGTACGTGTGAAATGTATTCGAGATGAAGTAAAAGACGATATTGATGGTAAAACTAATGAATATATCAATGATAAATTTAACCCATCTGTTATTTCACGTATCAAAAACATATACTTCAAAAATTTGAATACACAAGTTATTAGACGTAATAAAACACACACTGATGATAGAATCAAGATTGGTAGTCATACAATGAGACGTATATATGCTATGACTTCATATATACTATATAATAATAGCGACGATTCGACTTTAAGTGAATTCATAGCTCATAATTTAGGACATGACAACACTAGTTGTTCAAATGCATACCAACGCATCAATATTATCAATGATTTATGCGACTATAAAAGACAACGTATTAACAATGATGTTGTTACAATACAAACCCCACGTATGTCAAACAATACTGTGGAAATTGATAATATATACGGTGCAACTATTAGATTTTATCGCGTGCGTGCACATAAAGATGATACGTTAGATATATTGATCCCTAAATGTATTAGCGTATTAAGACATAATAATATCAAACCAACGTATGTTAATATTGGTAAACTTGGTTTTAGTAACAATACAATATATATGTATAAAAAGTCAATGTTATAAAAATATGTTTTTTATTTTATTTTATTTCAAAAAAAATGTTCAATGTGATACTTAAATTACATAATAAAGATCACAACGGTATGAATTTTTACACTTATAATAAACTTCAACTGGTGTGAAATAGTTATTATCAAACAAATAACTATTAAAATCTGGACGTGTATAGGTTTTAACGGTAGTATGTTTGAAAAATCTGCTATTAACAGGCATTCTAGGTTGACATAACTTACCACCTCCGATTTTCAAGTACTTAAACCCAGTTGACTTTTTAACATGTGCATTTGAAGCAGTGTTATTTGATCCTTTCTTAACAAAATCGTGTGTTTTTTGCTTAACATTATCACGTGCATCACTTGCCAATTTACCATCACATGCTTTCATATACTCATATTTTATTGGTTTTGTATTAGCTATATATGCTAATAAACCACAACCTTTTTTGAGGCATTCGGTATACTTCTTCGAGTGTAAGGTTTGGTATATTTCACCATCATATTGTTTCAAAAACGGAAACTTATCAACAACTGGTCGTTTTTTTGTGTACTTAAAGTTATACAATCTATCATTAAACCAATACCAAGATGGTAGGTTTTGTGTCGTTGCGTTGATACTATGGAATGACGGTAAACGTTCATCTGGTTTACTTGGTTTTGAAATATTGTCGTTTTCAATAACTTTTTTAGAGTTATTGTTATAAAATCGATTGAGTAAAAACATAGTTACTTTGATGTTTTTGTTTTATAAATGAGAAAAAATATTTGTATCTTGCGGTGTTATTCAAAAAAGACCGTATTTCGGTGTTTGTATAAATACGCAAATATTTGAGACAATAAAAAAGACAAGTGTTTAAAAAAAAATTTTTGTTTTTATTTCAATTATTATTCAAAAATTGTCGTTGTCTTCTTTGTTGTTGTAATGTCAGTCCAATTTTATCAACATCCATATTTGAATCACCACGAATACGTCTTGCTAATTGCATGTCTTTTGGTTTAATGGTAACTCTCTTGGCATGCATAGCACAAAGATTCGTATCTTCAAATAACTTTGTAAGATATGCTTCACTTGCTTCTTGTAACGCCATTATAGCTGATGATTGAAAACGAATTTTTTCTCCACAAATACAAAAGTCTTGTGCTAATTCACGCACAAGTCTCATGAATGGTAATTTTGGAATCAACAAATCAACACTTTGTTGATACTTTCGTATTTGTCTTAATGCTGTCATACCAGGTCGAGTTCGATTTGGTTTGTTAACCACTTGTCCTGGTAGACATTTCTTGGCTGCAATAGCCACCAACGATTTCCTTGGTGCTTTACCACCAACTGATTTTCTTGCAGAATTTTTGATTCTAACCATTTTTTTTATAATGAATATTCTAGTGATAAAGTCACGTGTGTGTAAAACTCGAATAGATCCGAAATAGATTTTAACGATAACTACGTATTAACGGTAAAAATCTGGGTTTCAATAACACCGAATAATACCGATAATTCAATATCGTATTTCCTTAAATAAAAATAACGACAACAATGGTTGCGTTTTGCGTCGAACTCATTTGCCAAGTTTATGTCAATAAACACAAAGTAAAAATAAATTTTATTTTTATTTTTCATTTTTCCAAAAATGAAATACTTTTTTATAATCAAATTCGACGCAAAAAAAGACAAATATTCCAAAATCTAATGTTTATATACCTAAATGTTGTTTTATCATTTGAATTTCATCTTTTAGATGTTCGATCTCTTGATTTTGTTTTGTATTTATATCATCTAATTCTTTAATTTGTTGAATCTGTTGAGTATTTATACTAGTTAACTCCTTTACTGAATTTATTAAAGGCATTATAAAAGAGGTATAACTAATACTATATTTATCTATTTCTGAATCATAATTTACAAATCTTTTATCAGGTATATCTTGTGCTATTAAACCGAAAC
>Ga0233414_10001124_pt1 | contig 10602 bp, 19 predicted proteins | sample Na_anoxic_10_MG_FD_189020 | JGI IMG/M metagenome (GOLD analysis project Ga0233414, IMG submission 189020) | Seawater microbial communities from Saanich Inlet, British Columbia, Canada - Na_anoxic_10_MG | ecosystem: Environmental > Aquatic > Marine > Inlet | place: Canada: British Columbia...
TGCAGAACTTCTTTCCCCTCTCGGTTATTTTCCATAACCCCGATGCTTGACCTGTAGATTCTTCATCTGGAGCTATAATTAACCCCCAATGTCTAAGTAAAGTAAAGTCATGAGTGTTATTAAGCTGCTGCTTTCTTAAATGATTCTTAACATGTATGAATCTATCACCGCACTTATATAGCTCTATTAAGGTCCTGGCCATACCAGAGTTTAACTTCCTTTTATAAAGCTTAACTAGTTGATTGCAACAAGGACACTGAGTTCCTTTTTCGTAATTACTGTTCAAAAAAGCCTTAGCTTCTTTTAATGTTGATTCTTCCGTATTCATATTCTTCCTTTTTAGTTTAAATTATTCCCTTTTCACTTGATAAATGTTTTTCTAGTTTTTTTATTAAAAATTCTATTAAATCGTAATTCTCGTTAATATAACCTTTCTCTAAAAGCTCATCCATAGTTTCTTTGCATTCATAGAGTCTTTTTAAAAATTCTTCTTCACTCATCTTCATGTTTCTTTATCATAATCAAGATACAAATAGCAAATAGGACCAATAACCAACTAAGTAAAATAACCTCTTTCATCTTCTTTGTTTTAGGGTTAATTAATAATAAAATAATTGCTTATTAGACGAAAATGCAACTACCGAGCATTCCTCGGTAGTTCGTCATCATCTTTGTTTTGGTTTATAAGATATTGATAGTCCAATATTGAACCATCCTATTATTAATTCATAATGCCCGTTAAGTACCTTATCATATGTTACTTTAACAAATGGTGTTATATAAAATTGACATGATATTTTATGTATGCTTATCTTCATCTTTGTTTTGGTTTAGCAGGTTTACTAGCTCAGTTAATGACTTGACATCTTTAAACTTTATCCTTGGATTACAATCAAAGCTCAACTCTACAGACCACTCATCATTCTCAATAGCAGCCTCATCACTTGCATCTGTAATACAATATAGTCCCTCTACTATGTCTAGTGTGTAGTAGTAGAATGGTCCATCAGGATCTTCTTCTATATGCTTCTCAAAGCCTAACGATATTAATTCTTTTTCAGTCATTTTTGTTTTTAGGGTTAACACTTGGCTTCCCATTTTCCCAAAAGAAGGTGTCTATACTTGTCTTATCTTTACAATTAAAATCTGCATAGGTTTGCATAAACTCGCTAGGCTTTGCTGTGAATCTATAGCAATCCTTTTTGAGTTTACATTTCTTATTTGAACACATTGAAATATCAGGCATAGAACTCTGTTTTATCTAATTTAAACACTCCTTTTCCGTTATCACTAAACGAGCATAAAATATACTTCTTTGTTTCAAATGATATATATATCTTTTTATCTTTGTATGTGTAGTTTTTACTCCAGTCCATTGCTTCAAAATCTTTTATCATTTCTCTTTATTGTATATTGTTTATAATTAACCCCTTTCATCTTATCAATCACCGAGTCTTTTGCTCGTATTTCATCTATAAAGTTATACATTCTATTCTTTTGTTCATGGTATTTTTCACAATATTCAAGCTTTTCTTTTTCTGCTTTAGCATAGGCATCTCTTAAGTTGCTGTGTGTTAGTGCGAATAAACAAATACTTGATGCAATTACTGCTACCGTTAATATTGTGAGTGACCTTTTGTTCATGCTTATAGGCTATTTATAGTTACTTAACGGTAAAATTAATAAAATGTTACTAATTTCCAAAGAAAAAAGAAAAGAATATTATTAGAAAGAGAAGTCAAAAACGTTAACTCCTTTGTTACCGTTGCTTTCGGTGATTGTAAAACCTGCCTTAGTTGACCACCCCCCATACTCAGAATAAGAGTTCCCTGTAAACAGAGAACAAAACACTTGCCTTCTTACATCTATATTATCATCCATTATCATGTTAAAGTTTTTTAACTGCACAGCATTAAGCTTTGCTATCCTAGAGTGTAAGTGTCCTTCGCATACAAAATTAAATAGACCTTTCTTACCGTACTTCCAGCAGATCTCTTGAGTTGATAGCTTTTTTGTAAGGTAGTGGTGTCCATGATTAAGTATGTAGCACGTATCTTCAACAACATGGGTGATTATTGAAGGAGAAAACTCTACAGAATATCCTAAAAGTTCTAATCCCCATCCTATTAGTTCAGCTACACCACCCTCAGTATCTTCTTTACTACTAGAAGAAGTCCTATCGTGATTCCCTGCTATTACTTTTACCTGGCCAAGGTTTATTATTAGGTCCAGGAAGTTCTCCTTAAACATCTTTACAAACATTTTAATGACTCCTACGCCATGATGACCGTATTCCAGACTCTTCCATACGTTTATATGGTTTAATCCCGTAAAACTCTCTATTAAATCACCTAACAGATGTATATGGACAACTCCGTAATCGAATTTATTAACCTTCATTGCTGCTCTCCTAAGCATGTTTACTAAAATTGATGCAGAAAAGTCAGGAGTTTCCTTTAAGCCTAAGATGTATGCTCCAAAATGTAGATCAGCAAGTGAAACAACCCCCTCTTTACCTAACTTCTTTTTTTTAGGCTTATATACAGGTATGCCCTCTAAAGCTTTCTCTAACTCTCCTAGATAATCAAAAGAGTCCATTATCTCATTACCGTCAAACGCAATATTATAAGTCATATGACCTGCGTTATGAGTAACTAGCTTCGATGATTTAACTGAATCTGGGTTTAACCCATACTTATTACAGAACTCTTGAATAGTTAAATACCTGCCCTTATTAGAACACCATGCAGATGGAAGTTCTCCAGGGGTGTGCTCAGGATATTGATTTGTTTCGGTATCTGTAACTATTTCAGTACTTAAATCCCTGCTGCCTCTTATTACTCTTGAGCTTGTTGATTCCTTACTATAAACCAGATATGGGGTTTGCCCAATGGAATAAATGTACTTTTCGACATATGCTCTCATTGCCCCTGTGGGCTTGGAGCCTCTGCCTAAATATTCTGATAACCTTAATGCTATTGTGTTAACTCTGTAGTCGTATTCCTTACACAGCTCCTCAATTAAATCATCGTGCTGTGCGTACTTACTAATTCTTGCCATTTCTTATGGTTTTTTGTAAATGTACTAAAAAACAATTAGATAGCAATTTTTATTGTTTTTATCAACTAGAGAACATTTTATCAGTAAATGCTTTATTCTGCTTTTCTAGCTTTGTTACCCTAGCTTTTAGCTTGCCAATTTCAATAGCCTTATTCATCTCTCCTGCTCTTGAATCACCGAGATCCTTACTTAGTTTCAAGGATATGTCATACAGTTCATTTATTACTTGATGAGCATCCGATAAGACAACAATAGCTTCTTCAGCGTTTTTAGGCATATTAACCTTCATATTTAACGCCTCTTCCTTAGTGGTGGGTGTTTTGTACTTACCGAACTTAGCTAATACTTTCTCTTGGTAAACTATTAGGCCAGTCCTAGCCTCTAATACTCTTAACTCTAAAAATTCAATTCCTTTCTTCATAATTATTATATTTAAAATAAATCTTCATCTAATTCATCCTGCATTGTTACTATACCTTCTAGGTCGTATTCTTCCTCATCGAATTTTAAGTTAGGAGCAAGAGATTCATCATGTATTTTCATGTGTTCACTGTCCTTCGATGCATAAACCCTCTTTGGGCCATCATAATTAAAATATGTGAAGCTGGCTAAATCAAACATTAATGTAGTCGCTCCAACTGTACCAACACTTCTTGGCTTCATTTTATGAAAAATAATGTCAGCTAAATTCCCCTCTGGATTCTCTCTGTGTACTGTTATCATTGACTTTCCACTGTTGAACCATTCACTTCCCCCTTTTAGGTCAAATGGGTTTGGTGGCTTACGATTACCCTTGCTATCTTTCTCTGTAAGCTTAGGATGTATTATCGTATGCAAGTGTAGATTATGATCCTCTGCTATTTGATTTCTGTAAGGAAGCGCTGCTTCAAGATACATTGCATAGCCTCCGTATTCTGCATATGGGTGGCTTAAATCTTTCCAACTGTCAATACTTGCTGTATGTATTCCAGCTTCTTTTTTCATTATTACAGCTAGGTCCCAAAACTCAAACGGAGTTATCTTAGCCTTAACTTCTTTCTTTGTAAGAACGCAAAAGTGTTTTAATAGCCACTCAGTTTCAGTGTAGATTTCATCGTCAGATATTAGGTTCTTGTATTTAGGATCAAAACCCTTACCTGTTTTCTTATGAATAAGGTCTGCGATGATTTCTTGCTTATTTCCAACATCAGGAAAATAAACTAAGTGTTTCCATCCATAATACATAGAGGTGTTTAATAGCATCTCCATTAGTATCTGTGTTTTACCTGATCTAGGATAACCAGTCCAATCAGTACAAGTCCCAAGCTGCATTGAGTAGTGCTTGTGGATATTTGGGAAGCCTAAATACTTCCCCCTTTCGTTATAAGTGTCTCTAAATACCCGAAGGCTCTCTACTACACTATCTGCTGTTACTATTTCAAATCCTTCCTTCATAGTTTTTATTCTTCTTCAATTTCTCCAGTTCCATTACAGGTATCACATTCTTGCGACACATAGTTACTTAGGTACTGAGTACCATTTTCACAATCAGGGCATTCTATCGTTTCTTCTTCCATATTATCTAAATGTATTAGGTTTCTTTTTTATTGGAGTATTATCTTGAGTTACTAATCTAGATAATTTATCTGCTCTAGATATAAACTCTAAAGTAACATATTTATATTGTGTTTCTTGATGATAGTTATCTTTCATTATATTAATCATCGCAAGTTTAAAATCTCCCTTACTATAACCCTCCCTTAATCTTTGTCTAATCTGCCCTTTCACTTTAAGTGGAATTACTCTAGCATTTTTTTCAGTTATCTTATTAAATAACGCAAGTAACTTGTTCCAGTCAATCTTAAATGATTCATCTAGCTTATGTTCTTGTATCCATCCTTTTAGACGGGCATTAAGTATCTTAGGGTTATCTTCTATTAACTTTAAAGTCTCTTTGCTTAACATGTTGGTAATTGTTTGGTTTTATAGTACTACGGTGATAAATATAAAAGGTTACAGAAATTAATTATTTTGTTCTGACCGCTTTATGTGTTCTCGTATTGCATGTACTAATGCAGCCTCTACACACTCAAACCCTCTCATGTCTTTTGTCTGGTGTTTTAGCTTTTTACCAAACCAAGCCTTAACCTTTCCCTCTTCCATTTTAATTGAATACTCACGCTCATATGTATATATAGCTGTTTCTTCAAATATATCCAATAGCAGAATTAAGCCTAGCCTATCTAAGTCATATCCAGAAGGTTCTTCAAATTCAAGGTTCATTAAGCTTTTTATCTATTATTGCATTAATCATATCTTCAAAGGATTGTTCTTTTACAAGTCCTTTTGGATATTTCGCTATAAATTTAGTAATTCCTGCTTTAAATGCCTTAATAAATTTCTGGTCTTTTATATAAAAGTTACAAAGACTCTCTAATTCCTGCTCTTCCTCTTCGCTCATTTCTTAATCTCCTTTAACATTTCTTCTACGTAAACCTCTACATCTTCAATAATTCCATTTACCATTTGTGTCTGTCCATCTTCCTGAAGTAAAAATCCAACCTGCTCGTCAAGACTCTTGCTTAATTCTTTTTTAAATTCTCTTGCAGTAAACTTTAGCCTATTAGTATAATCTGTCGTGCCTTTTAGTTCATCATGAGTTTCTAAGAATAGCTGTACTCCTATTAACATCATTGCCTTCATCCTTGTTTTTTCTTCTATATCCATAGGGGCAAATATAAAAGAATTAATAATATTACACAAATTTTTGTAACCTTTTTGAAACTCCAGCGTTAGACTATATAAATCAAACAAAAAAAATATGAAAAACTTAATTTTAACAATCGCAATTTTAGTAACAGGAGTTATTAATGCACAATCATTTGAAAAAGTAATAGACTTAATGTACCTGGACCCTGAATTATTAAGTCTTTTAGGATTTGAAGAACAAATAGAAAAAGATTCTGTTTATTTCAAAACATGGGAATTTAACCAAGTTGCTGATTTATGGATTAACCCAACTACTGGCGAAATTATTAAGATGTCTAAAAATTCTGTAGAATACATATATGACAATTCGGTGATGATACATACTCAGAAATGGCCCGTAAACACTTATGATAGCATTTCATGGTGTCTTGTGGGAAGCCTGGGAATATTCCAACAATACCGCTATGTAGCAAAAGAAGACATGGAACTATCAGAAGCAGCAGGAATACTTAAAACATTTAGAAAAACATGCCTTTGGAGAACTTTAAAATCCGAGAAAGAAGATGATTCAGTTAAAATAAGTTTTGTTGTGTTCCTTTAATTAGTATATTTGTTGCTAAATAAATAAATATTATGCCTGATTTTAAACATTGGTTAGCCAAAAGGAAGAAAAAAAAACAAAGGGAAAAGAGTCTTGAAATAGCTGCTGAAAAAAAAGCTGAAGAAACAGGAATAAGTAGAGATGTCCCTGTGGATGACCCTATCTCTGACAGAATGCTTAAGGAGGCTAAAAAAAGAAGAAAAAAGTTTAGCAAAAAAGCTGAAACAGAAGAAAGTGCAGAAAAGCTTTCATCGGGCAAAGTTGGCGTTTATAAGCTTAAAGGAAATATTGATGATTTAGGCAAAAGAAAAGGCAAAAGCAAAAGTGTCTCAAGAGCGAAGTCAAAGGTATATGTTATTCCTGGTTCTAAAAAAAAGACGGTAAGTTACGGTAAACCTAAGAAAATAGATCCAACTATTGAGATAGAGACTACTATGGGTGGAGAATATCCAGAAGTAAAAGACACTAAGATTCCTGGACTTGAAAAAGACACCCCTAGCGAATTAAGTTCAACTAGCTTTAAAGAAAAGTCTGCTGAACAAGCGGCTAAGAAAGGAATGCCTGTAAAGGACCCTGTTAAGCCTACGTATGAAATGAAGGAAGTTACGGTTCCTAAAGATGAAACTTCTGCACAAAAAAAGTCAAGAAAAGCTGGTAAAGTTGCTATAGATAACCCTGACTACACCCTAGCAACAAAATCAAAAATAGTAAGGAAGAAAGGAGATAAAAAAGCGTCTAAGATAAAAAAGAAAGTAGTTAAGGAGATGTTACCTTCAAAAGAGTATAAAGGTGCTCTTAATACTCAAAAGAACTCTAGAAAAAGGGTAAAGGATCCAGACGGAAAGGGTGGTTACACAAAAACCATTACAAAAGTCAGAAAAGGCGGTGATAAGATAATCACTAAAACTAAAACTAAAATAAAAAGGAAAACAACACCTTATGCTATGGACAACCAAAGTAACCTCCCCCTCTGGAGGCGAAAAATGAAAGCTAAGAAAGGAAAAAAAGGAAAATATGCTATGGACAACCAAGGCGCTCTCCCTCTCTGGAGGCGAAAAATGAAAGCTAAGAAAAGAAAAAAAGAGCTTGAAAACAGATAGATAATAAATAGTTTTTGTAAAAAATAAATAAAAAGGGATTCTTTAAATAGGCATCCCTTTTTTTATTCCACTTATTTTATTAAATTTGTGCTGAATCAATTATATACAGCATGAATATTTACCATTATTCCTTTGTATTGTTAATAGCTATTTTAGTTATCCTAGCGACCATACAAAAGATAAGGGTATCAAAAAATAGAAACACAATGTTATCTCCTAATGATATAATAGTAGTAGAACACAAGGGAACATCTCTCCCAATGACCGCAATTCAATATAAATCCTGGTGGGGGATAATGTCTGATAAGGATAAAGATCGTCACGCTAAGAACGTAAAAACAAAAGTATCTAACGGAAGCTTAGTTGCGGTGAAGATGGGAGATAATATTGTTTATGTAAAGGGAAACTCCAAAGCTGCAAAATCTTTTGAACATGTTTTTGTTGGAAAGTTTTCAGATAGAATCAAAAAAAGGAAGAAGAAATGATAAAACCATTATTTAACCATATACTAGTTAAGCCTCACATGAAGCGTGATGAGGTAGAATTAGATAGCGGTCTAAAACTGCATCTAGATACCACTATTGATGTAGAAAAGCACTTACCTACATTTGGAGAGGTTATAGAGCTACCTAGAGATACTTTTTTTATGATAGGAAGTCCAATGTCATTATCATTTGATGTAGGTATTGAGGTTGAGCCTGGAGACAAGGTTTTCTTCCATTATTTAATGAAGGAGTTGGTTGAGACTAGCGGAATGGTTTTTAAGGATGAAAATAACGAGCCATTATGGTTGGTCCCTTATGATCAAATATTCTTTTCGGTTAGGAATGATAAATTTATCCCTGTTAATGGATTTATTTTAGTAGAGCTTCTAGAGGGTGACACTCATAAAGACGGTATATTAGAGATGCCAGATTCTGTTAAGAATTTAAAGAGCACAAAGTTTGCTAAGATTATTCATGCTGGAGAGTCAGTTAAAAGATTTGCTTCTGAGCCAAAGGAAGTAGAATATAAAGATGATATGAAGGAAGGTGATATTATTATGTATAGTCCCCATAGCGACCTTCCTATTCAATGGGACTTATATAATGACGTTAATAGTAATAAAAAGTTGTTTAGGATGCAAAGAAAAGATGTTGTGTCTGTGATTACAGAAGAATTGTACGAACATGTAAAATTTAACTAATGAGAATAGTAGAGCCATATGTATTGATTAAATCGGACCCTGAGATAGAGCACGTTGGGAGCATAATAATAATGGATTCCAAAAATATAAATGTTTCCAAAATGGGAACTGTCTATATGGTTGGAGATAAAAAAGAAAATTACAAGGTAAAGGAAGGGGAGAGAGTGTCTTATAATAAAGTAGCTGGAATGCCTGTAGAAATAGACGGTGTAGACTATTTACACATGAGAGAAATGGATATAACTGCAATTTTTTCTTAAAAAAATGAAACCTAATCAAAATATTTTCGTTAATATAGATAATTCTAAAGAAAACGTTCTAGTTTTCAATAGTTGTTTGGTTACGAAGAGAGGGGTGGTTCCCTCTTTTCCTTTTATATAGATTATGGAAAACGAATACGACTTTAGCAATATGATGTATGATGTGAGTGATCTTCCTTCAGGATCAAACATATTATCGGTATATCCAAGGCTAAAACAATACCCTGAGTTTAATAAGGTTGGAGAAGCATCAGCTAAAGCCAATTTAGAAAAGATATTTAGGTATATAGTATATTTTTATGATAAGAACTCTCCTTTAAAAGATTCTATTGAAAACATAATCAAAAGAAAGATTGAGGCTGCTAGGTTAGCTGGATTTGTAGCTAAAGTTGAGGCAGGTAAAAATGTATTCTCTCCTATTGCAAAGCAGATGCTTAATTGTAAAAACGAGGCGATTAATAAAATGATTATTAGATATTGTCGTATGCAAGGTTCAAGAAACTTCTCTTTACTTGTTTCAGGACAAGAGGCATTTTATAATACATTATTACAACTTATTGACCCAGATGATGAGAACGCCAAAGAGACTAAAGATAAGCAAGCTGTATTCTCTCAAGCCAAGAAAAACTCTGATCAATTAAAGGAGCTTGAAATTGAGTTATTAAATGAGGACACAAACAAATACCTTACTGAAGACTTATATGATTATGTAGAGGAAGAAGCTAGAAAGCAACTACTGTTATCTCCTGAAGATTATGCATTTAATTTAGGGTAGAATGGAAGATTTATATAGCTCTCCTGAGAAATATTTGGTCATAAATGATGATGACCCAGATTTAATGCAGATAGAGATACCGTTGCCTCAGTGCGGTGATATTACAAAAATTGACGGTTATGGCTTGGCCCTAGAAGAACAGCTATTTATTAAGCCTATTGTTCCTGAAAGATTAATTGAACTTGAGCAAAGCCCTCAACTATTTATAGATAAGAAAACCTTAGAAAACAACGGGGTGTTATTATCAATAAAAGCATTTTTAGAGGATAACTATCATGAATGGAAAGAAGAGATAGATTTTATAGAGGCTGAATGGAATAAAAGACTTAATGGATATTGGTTCTATAATAATGGAGTTCCTACATATATAACAGGGACTAATTATTTATATATAAGTTATTGGGAAATAGATGTAGGTGTCCCAGAGTACAGGAGTAGAGATAGAAAGTTTTTTATTTTCGCTGATTTTTGTGTTAAAGATAAAGACTCTTTTGGATTTATTTACCCTAAGCATAGGCGTGAGGGAGCAACAAATAAAGCTCAAGTATGGTTGTATGAAACAACATCAAGGATGTATAGAAAGCATTCTGGTATTCAATCAGCTACGGAGGAGCATGCGAAAGATGTGTTTACTGACCACTTAGTTCCTGGATGGAAATCGTTACCCTTCTTTTTTAAGCCATTATTCCAGGGTTCAGATGATCCTAAAAAGACAATGTTATTTAGAAAGCCTGCTTCAAAATCTTCTGTTATTGGTAGGCTAGTTGCTAAAGCAAAAGCTCTTGGGTCTAAGATAGATTTTAAATCATCGGATATTAAGGGTTATGATTCACGTAAACTATTAAGGTATCATTCTGATGAAAGCGGAAAATTTACTGATGGAGATATTTTACTAAGACACAATGTTGTAAAACAATGTCTCTCTACAGGAA
>Ga0233414_10001125_pt1 | contig 10599 bp, 9 predicted proteins | sample Na_anoxic_10_MG_FD_189020 | JGI IMG/M metagenome (GOLD analysis project Ga0233414, IMG submission 189020) | Seawater microbial communities from Saanich Inlet, British Columbia, Canada - Na_anoxic_10_MG | ecosystem: Environmental > Aquatic > Marine > Inlet | place: Canada: British Columbia...
CTAATAACTTTTTAAAAACAGTGACATTAGCCTTATAAGTTATAGAGTAAGGGGCTATTGTCATACTATTGGTATTTATTGAGTGTGTAAAATAACGGCGTTTTGTGTAAGTATATAGACTATGTAATTTAATCAACATGGGAAAACAAAAACTCAGTCCAGCAGCAGCGAAGGCTAAAGCTATTAGAGACTTAAAAGCGGCTAACTCACCAGACAGAAAAGCTAAACGAGCAGATAGTCAGAAAAAGAGAAGAGAAGCAGAGAAGAAACATGGTCCAAACTGGTTAAACGGAAAACACTACGATCATAATACTGGAAGATTCACTTCAGCCACCCATAATCTAGGTGGAACTCAGAACGAAAACTTAAAAGACGGTACAAAAGCCGAAAAAGCACAATCAAAAAAATAAGACATGGCAATAAACTATAGCTACCCAAAAATAGGAGCGTTAGCAACAGGTGATCTACTAATGATAGTAGACATATCTAACGACAATAGAACAAACACGTTAGAAATAGGTGATTTATCTAGCTACATTATAACAACATCGAGCCTTACCAACGGCTCTGGTACCGCAGCTGCTATTCCAAAGTGGTCTGATGCAGATACATTGACAGATTCTGTTATGAGTGAAACAGCTACTGGTATAAACGTAACAGGAGACTTAACCGCTTCAAACGATTTAATAGCTGGTAGAGATCTTACCGTTACAAGAACTGCTAACATTGGTGATTTAGCTGCTACTGGATCAGCTGTTATTGGAGGTAATATTACTGGAAACAATAATGTTATAGCCCTTAATAACGTATCTGTTGGTAATGACTTAAGCGTTGTTAACGACGTATCTATTAGTAACGGCCTTGTAGTTACTGGTGGTACTGAGGTAAACGCATTGACTATTAATGCAGCGCTGGAAGACGGTTCTGGAACTGAAGGTGCTTCTGGTCAAATATTAAGTTCTACTGGAACAGCTACGCAATGGATAGATGTTGAGGCTCAGACTTTTTCTAGTTTAACCACTACAGGTACTTCAGGCGCAGCTACTTTGGTAGCAGGAGTTTTAAATGTTCCTCAGTATGTAAGTAGCGCACCGGCATATACTTCATCATTTATATCTATATCTCAGTCAGGTACAGGGGAACCAACTGCGGCTTTTCTTTCTAATGATGCAGGACTTGTTCTCGGAACAGATACACGTATGGGTACTGGGGAATATTACTTTACATTTACAGGAACTCCTCCGGATGAAGATAATGTAATGATTGTTTTACCTGGCGGTTTAAGGAACGGTGGGTACAGCTTTATAACATTAGTTTCTGAATATAGAAATTCAGGTCAATTATTTATAAATTCATATGGAGTAAATGGTTCTGGAGCGCTAATAGCAACAGATATAGGGTTTGGTGGAAGCAACTCAATTATTGTAGAAATAAGAGTATTTAACTAATGAGTGGAATATCGTCTTACCAGTTAAAATCACAACCGGATGGCTCTGATATAGTAATCGGAACATCGGTAGAAAATGGGCAGACTAAAAACTTCTCTGTTCAATCACTATCTAACTACTCTATAAACAGCTATCTCAAGAATATTAGCTGGCAGTTTATTGTTTTAGAACCAGATCCGAGCGAAAGACCAGAAGGGACGATATCTTTTGAAAATTATGGTGGTCAAGGCACTAATTGGTCAGCTATTACAAGGCTGTACATAAACACAGCGATGCCTAATGGCACAACTTCAGTAAACTACCTTGCAAGACTTGTAGGAAAAGACATTATACTTGGTGATAGAAACAATTTGGATGGGTATGGCATCTTTAAACTAACATCGTTAACACAAGAATCAGGTTCTGTGTACTACATGGACCTATCTTACAAGTCTGGTAGCGGAGTTATTAAAGGTTTGCACTATTATGGTGTTCAAGTGGACATTGACGGCGTAGAAACTGATAAAAACTTCGTATTTACCCAAGGAACAGCGTCTACTGTATGGAATATACAACATGATCTAAATAAATACCCATCGGTATCGGTGGTAAACAACAATAACGTTTTAATGTACGGAGAAACAACGTATGTAGACACAAATAACTTAACAATAAACTTTTCAGCTGGCTTTTCAGGCAAAGCGTACTTAAACTAAACAAAAATGGCAATAAACTATTTAAACAGTATTAACCTCAATCAAAACGAGCTTATAAAAGCACAGATTGAGAACCAACCAAATAACGCTGCAGCTGGAACCGGTGTAGAGGGTCAACTTTATTATGACACAACACTAGACGTACTTAAAGTATGGGCCGGAGGTGCGTGGGTCGAAGTAGGTGGTGGAGTAGAAACACTTACTACAACAGATGGTACTTACATCGACTTAACACCCAACTCAGCAACATCGGGGGCAGTAACGGTAACAGCGGATCTTTCTGCTGCTGACGGTACAGCAAGTGCAGCTTCTAGGTTCTTAACAAAAGATAATACCTGGGCAACAGTTCCTCAAGGTGATATAACTGCTCTTACAGAAGGTACTTATATTAACATCGATAACCCGACCGGTCCGATACCTACTATCAATCACGATCTTACATCAAGAACAGACACGACATCAACAGACTCTCCTGCTTTTGGCGGTTCTTTTGAAGCGGTTACTAGTGTAACAACAAATACTACAGGACACATTACCGCTATAGATGTATCTACAGTAACAATCCCGGCGTCTCCAACCATAACATTAACAGGTGATGTAACCGGTAGCGGAACAACTTCAATAGCTACAACCATAGCTACAGGCGCTGTTGATTTCAGTATGATAAATGCTGCTGTTATTGTAACTGAAGCTGAAGGAATAGAAAATAATGACAACGACACTACAATTCCAACCTCTGCAGCTGTTAAAGCTTATGCAGATAGCTTAATAGTTGGTGGTTTAATTTATCAAGGCGGATACAATGCAGCTACAAATACACCGGATTTAGATTCCAGCCCAAGTGCATCAATTAAAAAAGGTTGGACATATACAGTTACTGCTGATGGTTTATTCTTTACAGAACAAGTAAGAGTAGGTGATGTTTTAATCGCAGAACAAGATGCTCCGACAACTTTAGCTAATTGGACAACGGTACAAAACAACGTGGATCTAGCTGATTTAACAACAGTTGGTATTGGTAACGTAAACGCTGGCACTGGTATATCGGTTGCATACTCTTCAGGAACTGCTACGGTAACAAACACACAAACAAACGCGAATAATACTTTTGCTAGTACCATCGCGGCTTCAGGAGCAGTTACACACTCTCTTGGAACTAAAGATGTTATTGTGCAACTATATGATATAGTTACTGACGAGACTGTCTATGCAGACGTTGATAGAAACTCAACATCTCAAGTTACAGTATCATTCGCATCCACACCTACAAATTCTGTTAGAGTATTGGTTCAGAAGATAGGATAACAACTAAATACATTACATGAAATTTAAAAACTACATAGAGGTACAATCTGGAATAAAAGACTCGGCGGACTCGCCGGGTACTTCATCCCAGGTTTTGACTTCCACAGCTACAGGTGTCGCCTGGATAGATCAAGCCGAAATAATTTCCGGTACTGCTGAAAAAGTTTCAATTCTCGTTAAAAACGCAGAAGGTGCTGCTTTAGTTAAAGGGGATCCTGTATATATAATAGGTTCCGTCGGTGCTTCCGCTAGGCTTGAAGTTGGTCTATGTGATGCTAGTGATCCAGATAAAATGCCCTGTGTTGGTTTATTAGAGCAGGATTTGCTAAATAACGGTCAAGGTAACGCTGTAACAGCTGGTAAGCTTAGAAACCTAGTTACGACACCTATAGACGGTCAAGCAACAAGTGAGAACGATACAATATATGTTAAAGCTGGTGGTAGCTCAGGTTCATCACTAACTACAACAAAGCCAACTGGATCTACAAATTTAATACAAAACGTAGGACAGGTAGGTAGAGTTAGTTCTTCATCAGATGGTAATTTTGTTGTTTCGGCTATTATGCGTACCAACGATGTGCCTAACTTACCAGAAGGTAGAATATGGGTTGGTGATGGAAATACTATAGTGTCTGATACAGTTTATATCGATGAGCCAAACAATAGAGTAGGTATCGGAACGACTAATCCTGGTTATCCATTAGAGGTTGCCGGTAAAATTAAATTTACAGGAACAGGTTTAATTGATTCTGGTGGAGAAGAACTTGTCTTTGACGCAAATGACATAATTGCTGCATCTAAGCATATACAGGCTGGGTACGGTCTTTGGGCTAGATCAGGATCTAGGTCAATGGGTATTGATGGCTCTGCTACCTATATGGGACTATACACCAATACAACTGAAAAGGTTAGAATAACTACTACAGGTAACGTAGGTATTGGAACGACTAATCCTGCTCAATTATTAGATGTAAACGGTATTGCAGATATAAATTCAATTATTATTGGTACAAATGGTGATAATATATATCATAATGATAGTGATTTTTACATTAAAACTGAAACAGCTCACTCATTAATTTTTAGAACGTCAAATGTAAATAGGTTAAAAATATCCGAAGTAGGAAACGTTGGTATCGGAACGACTAGTCCTACTAATGGAAAATTTGTTATTGATTCGACAGGTAATCAAATAGCTATTGAAACAGGAACAGCGGGCGATGGTAGATTAAATATAGGGCATTTTTCAAACGGTACTTTTATAGGTACTTACGGCGATGATGGAGGAGCGGCTGATTTAATTAGATTTGGCACTCACTCAGGTGATGAAAGAATGCGTATCACTTCTTCAGGTAACGTAGGTATAGGAACTACTAGTCCTGGATATACTTTAGATGTGAATGGTAGCTTACATTCTACAAATATAACTATTGCAGATGCTATTTACCATGAAGGTGACACTAACACCTATATTCAATTTCATTCAAATGACCAATGGAGGGTTGTAACAAATGGAACTGAAAGATTAGAGGTTAACAATACTCAAGTTACAGTAGCTAATAATTTACAGGTTAATGGATCTATATACGCTTCTCAGTATATTTACCACACAGGAGATATTAACACATACATGGGGTTTCCTTCTAATGACACTATTAGCTGGAATACTGCTGGGTCTGAAAGAATGCGTATTAACTCTTCAGGCAACGTAGGTATCGGGACGACTTTAAGCGGAGGGTTACCCGATAAAGTAGTTATTAAGACAGGAGGTCAAGGCGTTATAAAAGATGCGTTAATGCTTACCACAGGTCAAGCGGATAATTATGCGGGTACAGGAGTTAGAATTAATATGTCGGGAGTTAGTGAAGCAAATTCAGATATTAGACGCTCATATATAGAAAGTGCAACATCTTCAACAGGAAACGATCATTATTTAGCCTTCGCAACTAATTCAGCAGGATCAGACGCTACAGAAGCAATGCGTATAGACTCAAGCGGTAACGTAGGAATAGGGACGACTAATTCGGTATATAAATTGCAAGTTTATGACGCTTCCAGCTCTCAAGTAAGAATAACAAACGGGCTACCTACTCCAGTAGATTTACAATTATTTGCAAGTTCTTCTAGCTACGCAGGTATCGGAACAGCTAGTAATCATAGATTGGCTTTTAGAACTAATAACACTGAAAAAGTTACTATTCTTGCTAACGGCAACGTCGGTATCGGAACGACTAGTCCTGGTTCTCTTTTATCTTTAAGAAGGGAAGGTAACGGAAGTTTATTTGAATTTAACAGACCAGCAAGTGGAGTTGAAGCTTTATACGGCGGTATTGTTGGTAATGACCCTTATTTTTATTCTAATAATGGAATTTTTACATTAGGTATAAATAACCCTGATGGAGGTTTAGGAGGAGAAGTTTCTTATATAACTATGAGAAATGGTGCAACAAGATACACCACTTTTGAAGCAGGAAACGTAGGTATCGGAACGGATAGTCCTAGCACTAAGTTAGAGGTTAATAATGCTGTTCAGTTAGATTCTTACGATTCAGAGGCTATTGGGAGTAATCCACTAGAATCAGGATATTTAAGACTGCTATCGTCAAGTAAATCAGGCTGGGGTAATGGAGACGAACTAGGTAAGATAGAGTTTTATGGTAAAGACTCGTCAGGAATAGGACCGAGAAATGCTGCCAGTATTAAAGCGATAAATTCTCAGGGTAATGGAACTACAACCACAACCTTTAACGGAGAACTTTCTTTTTATACTTCTGAAGTTAATTCTAATGAAGCAGAAGCTATGCGTATAGATAGCTCAGGTAACGTAGGTATCGGGACTACTAATCCTTTGCAGCCATTTCAAGTAGATGCTGGTAGTAGTATAGCTTCCTTTAGGTCTGTTGGAACAGGTGAGAACAATAAAGAGCTACTTATACAGACTGGAGGAGATAGAGTTATACTCGATGCTAAGAACGCTGATGATGGAACTGCTACGTCTTTAGCTTTTGAGTTAGGAAACTCAGAAAAAGCTAGAATAACTACTACAGGTAACGTAGGTATCGGAACGACTAGTCCAAGTGCTAAACTGGATGTAGCAGGTACTGTAAAATACAATACACAGTTAAGTACTAATGATCTTATGGGTCAAAAAGCTTTTATAGGTATTTCATCAGGCACAGGCGCTCAAAAGTTTAAAATTTACAAAAACACCAGCACTGCAGACGGGTACGCAAGATTCAAAATAGATAGAGCGTTTGATTATGGTAATAATGACCAAATGGTTCAAGAAGCTATATATCAAAGAAGGAGTACAACTAAAAACTTTGTGTTTAGATATGATGGAGATACAAGTACTTCAGATGACGTCTATTTAGAGGTATATGAATTAAGTAATGGTCAAGTAGAAATATGGTTATGCGTTGATGATTATGCTCAACCTGTAGTTGAAGTTATATCAAATCCAGGTACATCTGAGATATTTACATCTCCATCAGCTGGAACACCTACTGGTACTTTAATACGTTCATCAAACCCTGATACTGAAACTCCAAATTGGAATAGCCATCAAGGAGCAGTTAATATAAGTGATTCGTTAACCTTTACAGGTAGTGGCACTGGAAGCTTAACTGCTGGAAACGGGTTAGAGGAAATCTCGCTTAATGTAGTAGACAGCAATGATGGAAACAACCCAGATAATTTTTTAATTTCATTAGATAATGCTGGCTCTGGGGGATTTTATGCAAAAACATTAGAGTTAGGAGATATAGAAGGAGTTGAAAATGGAACAAAAATTACTATTAATTCTACAGACTCTGAGATTATTCTTGAAAACGGTAACGTCGGGATCGGAACGACTAACCCTAGTCAAAAGCTTGAGGTTGTTGGTATTTCCAGATTTACACACTCTTCTTCAACATCTTATAGAGGAGCTATTGAAACAATAACAGACAACGCTTACCCTACTTGGGATATTGGTTGGCTCCACGCTAGAACAGGTAGTAGCACTTATGGAAACGTAGCTAGGTTTAACGATCAATCTGGTTTTCAAATAGGAGCTATTACATATAATGGCTCAGCTGGTGTTAGTTACGCTACTACTTCAGACTATAGATTAAAGGAAAATATCGAAGAAATAAGCGACAGTATAAGTAGAGTTAAAAAACTTAAGCCGTGTAGGTTTAATTTTGCTGCAGAAAAAAACAGAGTTGTAGATGGTTTTATAGCTCACGAAGTTCAAGAAGTTGTCCCCGAGGCTGTTCATGGTGAAAAAGATGCTTTACAAGAAGATGGATCAATAGACGCTCAGACATTAGAGGTGTCTAGATTAATTCCAGTACTTACAAAAGCACTACAAGAAGCTATAGCTAAAATAGAACAATTAGAAACAAGAATACAAACATTAGAAAATAAATAAATATGACTACTTACAATTGGAATTGCAAAACAGTGGATGCTTATCCACAAGACGGAGAATACACAGATTTAGTGTATAATGTACACTGGATTGTTACTGGTATATCAAGCGAACTAGACCCTCAAGGTGTAGCTTACAATGCAACTAGTATTGGAACACAAACACTAGACACTAGCGAAGTAACAGATTTTATCCCGTTTGAAGATTTAACAAACGAACAAGTTGTTACTTGGACAAAAGGAGCGATGGGTGAAGAGCAAGTTGCTTCTATTGAAGCTAGCATTGAATCTCAGATTGATGCGCTAATCACGCCTACAACAGTTACTTTGACTATTGGTGAGCCAGTACCACCAACAGAAGAGTAATTATCGAGTAAAACGTGTAATGATAAGTCAAGCACTACTCTAATTTTAGAGTATAATCAAATCAAATCAAATTAAATTAAATATGACTGACAAAATCGTCAAAAACTTAAACTTTGGTGACGAAGCCAAGGTTAAAGTATTCGAAGGAATTAATAAACTCACTAAAGCTGTTAGTTCTACATTAGGAGCTAGCGGTCAATGCGTGATATTAGAAGACAGCAGTGGAAGACCAATCATTACTAAAGATGGTGTAACAGTTGCTGATTCAATAACATTACTAGACCCAGTAGAAAATATGGGTGCTACGCTTTTAAAGGAAGCTGCTAGAAAAACTGTTAAAGAAGCTGGAGACGGAACGACCACGGCTACGGTACTAGCGCACTCAATCTTAAGTGAAGCTTATCAAGCTTCTAAAGAAAATAACATTAGAGTTATTAAAGATGGTATTGCTACAGGTGTAGAAAAGGTGATAAAGTACTTAGAAAGAAAAAGTATTGAAGTTAGTGGAGACATGTTGAAAGACATTGCCACTATTAGTTGTAACAACGAAAGAGATTTAGGTGAAATCATTGGCGATGCCTTTGAAGCAGCTGGAGAAAACGGAGTTGTTATAATGGAACCAACAGATACTGAAGAAACTAGCTTTGAGTTAGTTGATGGTGTTCAGTATGAAAAAGGTTTGACAAACTCACATTTTGTGACTAGTCAGGAGAAAAGAATAGCTGAACTAGATAAGCCAGTTGTTTTACTATTAGAATCACCAGTTGAATCTGTTAGAAAAATACAGTCTATTCTAGAGTATGTTATTCAAAACAACAAACCTTTATTGGTTATAGGTGATTTAGATCCACAAGTGATTTCTACATTAGCTATGAACAAAGTTAAAGGTAATATTAAAGTTAATGTAATCAACGCTCCTACGTACGGGGTAAACAAGAAAGATGTATTATCTGATTTAGCCGTCTTAACAGGCGCTACAGTAATAAACGAAGATCTTGGAGATGACTTAGATGTTATAAACCCAAGTTTACTAGGTACATGTATTAAGAGTGTTACTGATGATTACGAGACTATACTACAAGTAGATAACGAAACAGAAGAAGTTAAAAGTCTAATACAAGAGGTTAAAAACCAAATTAAAGAAGCTAAAGCTCCTGGAGACGTTATTAGATTAGAAAGAAGACTATCAAGGTTATCTGCTAAAGTAGCTATAGTAAAAGTAGGTGCTAACTCAGAAGTAGAGTTAAAAGAAAAATCTGACAGAGTTGAAGACGCTATCTGTGCTACAAAAGCCGCTATTAAAGAAGGTATAGTATCTGGAGGTGGAATCGCGTTGTTAGATGCATCTATTAAAATTAAGCCTAAGAATATTGGTGAAGAGATACTTCTAGAGGCCATTAAGGCGCCATTTAAGAAGATATTAAGTAATTCAGGTGTTGAGTTTCAGGTGTCAGGTAAAGAAGGTGTAGGAATCAACGTAGTGACAGGTAAGATGGTTAATATGATTAAGAAAGGAATTATTGATCCTTTGTTAGTTACTAAAAGCGCTCTTAAAAACGCTGCCTCAGTTGCAACAACGATATTATCCACTGATTGTGTAATTAATAACTTAAGAGTTGGAGATGAAAGCAATAGGAAATAATATTCTTATAGATAAGATAAAAGAAGGGCCTGTGTCTAAAACAGACGGAGGTCTACTTCTAACACAGTCTCAGAGGCAAGATGTTAGATATAAAAAAGCTACAGTTTTAAATTGTGGCGATCAAGTTACCGGAGTTAAAGAAGGTGATTTAATATTTTACGATAAACACGCTGGTCACAGGATAGAAATAGATGACGATGTTTATTATGTTATTAGATTTCAGGATGTTGTTGTGGTGTTATGAGAATAACGCCTAATGATATCAAAGATCTTAACATCTTTAAACATTATAGAATAGTAAGAAAGTGGGCTTGTAAAAATAATAATCTTAACGACGCGGATCTTGAGTTATTAATATACTTAGATTGTATGGATCTATTTTCAAGAAAAGATTTTGAAACAGGCTCCTATTCTTATAGTTGGAACAATAGAAGGTGGAATAAACTTCTACAAGAGGATTGGATAAAAGTATGGAGACCTAGAAATAGAACTACACAGAAATACAATATATATAAAGTTTCTTTTAAAGGTAAACAACTGATACTCAGAATGTACAAAATACTTTTAGGAGAAGAAGATATACCAACTAGTACTAGACGAAATAAAATAATGAAAGGTCAATCATACATAGATAAAGTATTGATAACCTCGATTAATAATGTTAACAAAGATAAAGATAGATAATCATGAACAACCAATTAATGATAGACCCAATGACTGGGATGCCAGT
>Ga0233414_10001129_pt1 | contig 10578 bp, 11 predicted proteins | sample Na_anoxic_10_MG_FD_189020 | JGI IMG/M metagenome (GOLD analysis project Ga0233414, IMG submission 189020) | Seawater microbial communities from Saanich Inlet, British Columbia, Canada - Na_anoxic_10_MG | ecosystem: Environmental > Aquatic > Marine > Inlet | place: Canada: British Columbia...
TTAAATGAGATGCCGCATTTTTTAAACTGCTGCCCCAACTTATTGAGAAGTTACTCCCAATAGAATAAAATTAGGATTTGATTTCATTGCAAAAACTTGATGTAAATATTAAATTCTTGAGACATGAAGACGCCCTTCGTTTAGCGAGTTAATAAGGCTTTAACCCAAGAAACTCAATAAACACAACAAACTCTAGAAACACAATAAATCAAATGGATATTGATGAAGGATTCATGAAACAGGCACTCAGGCTGGCAAAAAAGGGCCTGGGTTCCACATCTCCAAATCCCTTAGTAGGGGCGCTTGTTGTTAAAGATAGAAAGATTATTGGCTCTGGATATCATAAAAAGGCAGGGGCCCCACACGCTGAAACAGCGGCTCTATTTAGGGCTGGTAAAAGCGCAAAGGGTGCCACCCTCTATGTTAACCTGGAGCCCTGTAACCATTATGGTAGAACCCCACCATGCACAAAGGCTATATTGAAAAGCAGCGTTAAGCAAGTTGTTGTGGGCATGGTTGATCCTAATCCACATGTTACTGGAGGTGGGTGTGAATTCCTTTCCTCTCATGGGGTGAAGGTGAAATGTAACGTGTTAGAGGAAGAATGCAAAAGGTTAAACGAGGTTTATATAAAATATATAACAAAAGACAAACCATTTGTGATTTTGAAGGGGGCCCTAACTCTTGATGGGTGGATTGCTACACAAACAGGTAATTCAAAGTGGATCACAGGTGAAAAATCAAGAAAGTTTGTTCATTCATTAAGAAAACGAGTGGATGCTATTCTGGTTGGGGTAGAAACTGTTATAGTGGATAATCCTTATCTGACACCTTATCTGATAGGAAGATCAACCTCAGATCCTTTTCGGGTAATAGTAGATACAAATTTAAGGATTCCTTTACACAGCAGGGTGTTTGATTCACCTAAATCAGACTTGACCATCATAGCTGTAGGTAGTAATGTAAACAGTGCAAAAAGAAAAAAGATAGAAGACCTGGGAGCTCGGGTTGTTAACTGCCAGATAAGAAATGGGCGGATTGATCTCGCCGATTTACTGAATGAATTAGCCAAAATGTCAATAAGCTCTGTTTTAGTAGAGGGTGGGGCAACACTATTTGGTTCCATGATAAGGGAGGAGCTTGTTGATAAGTATTATATGTTCCTTGCCCCTAAAATATTAGGTGGTGATAATGGCGTACCATTTGCGAGAGGACCGGGATGTGATAGTATAGAGAATTGCGTACTGCTAAAGGATTTAATGGTCAGAAGATTTGATGATGATATTATGATTGAGGCATACCCTCAGAAGTAATTGCGGATTGGGGAATTGAGGAATTGTGAATTAGTTATGAGCATTTTAGCTCACTTTCAATTTTAGGCACTTTAGGCACTTAAAATGTTTACCGGTATTGTTGAGGGAATTGGAGAGGTAAAAAGCATACGAAGGTTAGGTGCAGAGGCTGTCTGTATCCTAAGAGTACCTTCTTTTTTTTCTGATTGCCATCCAGGAGAAAGTATTGCGGTTGATGGTGTCTGTTTGACCATCACGGAGATAAAAGGAGAGCTTTTTACTCTGGATATTTCAGCTGAGACCCTTAGCAGGAGCACGTTGGGAAAATTGAAACAGGGTGAGATGATAAACCTTGAAAGGGCACTTAGATTGTCTGACCGATTAGGTGGACATCTTGTGAGCGGTCATGTTGATGGCACAGGGATAATTGAAAAGATTCAAAGGTTTCAAAGATCATGGATTATTCACATATCTCTTGATCAGTCCTTAAGCAGGTATTTGATCGACAAGGGGTCCATTGCTGTAGATGGAATAAGTTTAACCATCAATAGATGTATGAAGACCTCCTTTGATGTAACAATTATACCTCAAACTCTTAATAAAACTACACTTTTTCAAAAAGAGGTCGGCGACAGGGTAAACATAGAGATAGATCTGATTTCCAAGTATATAGAGAAATTTTTTTTAAATGATAGAACAGCTATGTCTAAAGAAAAACCATCAAGGATCGATAGGGATATGTTGATCAGATATGGTTTTGGAGAGAGCAATGGGAATTTCTAATATAAAAGGAGCGCTTGAAGATTTAAGACAGGGAAAGATGATTATCCTTGTTGATGATGAGGACAGGGAAAATGAGGGCGATTTGACCATGATCGCTGAGAAGGTTACCCCAGAGGCTATTAACTTTATGGCCAAATATGCAAGAGGTCTGATTTGTCTCTCCCTTCATTCAGATATAGTTGAAAGGTTAAAACTCCCTTTAATGGTACAAGATAATCAATCTCATTTTCAGACTGCCTTTACTGTTTCTATAGAGGCAAAAAATGGGGTAACAACCGGAATATCAGCTGCTGATAGAGCACATACTATCCTTACAGCTGTAGCCGACGATGCGAAACCAGATGATTTAGTTCAGCCGGGGCATCTGTTTCCCCTAAGGTCAAGGAGAGGAGGAGTACTTTTCAGAACCGGGCAGACCGAAGGCTCTGTGGATTTAGCCAGACTTGCCGGTCTAAAACCGGCAGGGGTTATCTGCGAGATAATGAATGAAGATGGCACTATGGCGAGAAGGCCTGATCTTGATCAATTTGCTAAAAAGCATAATCTCAGAATAGTTACTGTTGCTGATATTATCGCCTATCGGATGAGGAATGAATCCTTTGTACATAAAGAGGCAGAAACAATTTTGCCAACCCCATATGGTGAATTCAAGGCAATAGCATTTATAAATGAGCTCGATAACAGTGAGCACCTGGCCTTAGTAAAAGGCGAAATTGAGCCTAACAAAGATATTCTGGTGAGAGTTCATTCTGAATGTTTGACAGGGGATGTCTTTGGTTCATATCGATGTGATTGTGGGGATCAGTTGAAAAAGTCGTTAAAGATGATCGAGCAGGAGGGACTCGGTGTTATTGTCTATTTAAGGCAGGAAGGTCGGGGAATAGGTTTTGCCAATAAGCTTAAGGCATATGCATTACAGGATGAGGGTTTTGATACAGTAGAGGCAAATGAAAAGCTTGGTTTCAAGCCTGACTTGAGAGATTATGGAGTTGGCGCCCAGATTCTTGTCGCCTTAGGTGTAAGAAGAATGAGGATAATGACAAACAACCCTAAGAAGATAATTGGTCTGGAAGGGTATGGCCTGACAGTAACGGGGAGGGTGCCTATTGAAATTCCTCCAAGACCTGAAAATGTGCGCTATCTTTTAACCAAATGTGAAAAATTAGGACACATTATGACATTAAGCAGTGTGCAGTAAGAAGTATGCAGTATAGTGCTTACTCTTTACTGCCTGGTGCTTACGATTTTAAAATAGGGGGTTCCAATGCCTAAATTTATTGAAGGAGAAATTTCTGCAAAGGGAATTACATGTGCAATTGTTGTGAGTCGTTTTAATGATTTTATATGCAAACGATTATTGGATGGGGCCTTAGATGCCCTAAAAAGGCATGGGGCATCTGATGACCAGATAACTATTGTTAAGGTGCCTGGTGCCTTTGAAATCCCTTCTATGGCAAAAAAATTGTCGATGAGCGGTCGATTTGAATGCGTGATCTGCTTGGGGGCCGTAATCAGGGGTGCTACTCCACACTTTGAATACATCAGCTCACAGGTAGCAAGAGGAATAGCTACCATTGCCCTTGAGAGCAAGATTCCGGTTTCATTTGGAATAATAACTAGTGATACCTTAGAGCAGGCCATTGAAAGGGCTGGCGCAAAGAGTGGAAACAAGGGTTGGGATGCCGCTGTCTCGGCTATGGAGATGGTCAGCCTGTTTAAGGCCCTTGATTAGGTTATCCATCAATCCAGTTATCCATTACTCCAGTATTCCATTGGGGCAAAGCCCTACGTTTAGAACATGGGAAAAAGAAGGCGCTCGAGGGAGCTTGCAATAAAGGTTCTTTTTCATCTTGAGTTTTCAAAAAAAGATGATCCTGCTGCAGTCTTTGATTTAATCTGCAATAACTTTGGTATATCTAAAGATATTGAGATCTTTTCAAAGGAGCTTGTCCTGGGGGTTTGCGTTCATATCAAAAAGCTCGATAATTTGATATCTAAAACTTCTCAAAACTGGCGATTAGAAAGGATAGCAAGAGTTGACCACTCTATTTTACGATTAGCGGTATATGAGCTTTTATACAGGGATGATATACCACCAAAGGTTTCTATTAATGAGGCGATAGATTTAGGAAAAAAATTTGGAACAGAGGAATCAGGTGCCTTTATTAACGGCATATTGGATAAGATTTATACTTCTCTAAGTCAAACAAGCCAGAACACAGGCCCCGGTGAAATAGAATAAGAAATATCTCGCAGGGCGACAATTACTGATTAAGGAATTTCTAAATTCCTAAATGTATGCAACTCCAATATGAAATTCGATCTAAGGCTAACTCACAGATTTTTGGATCAACTATGGTGTCAGGCCGTGGTTGCCTTCCTATTTAAAGATCAATCGTAATAGCTCAATAAAAAGGGGTAAAGTCCCTGGATTCCCGCCTGCGCGGGAATGACGAAATGACCTAACCCCATGTCATTCCTGCGAAAGCAGGAATCCAGAAAGATGGTGTACGAAAATGTTGCCCCTATTTATTGAGCTATTACGATCAATCCCTCCTTACAGGATACCTTTCCAGGCTTGATGAAAAGTTAACCGGCACTTTAACGCAATTAATAGGTAAAAATTTTCTCAGTGGAAAACGAGATGAACTTATACTGATTGCTTCTCAAGAAAGGATTAAGGCCGATAAATTGTTGTTTGTTGGCTTGGTTTCACCCAAAAGTTATTCATTTGAGATTTTATCGGCTGCCATCAAGAAAATATCATCGACACTTGAGAAGCTTGAATTGTACGAATTTGGGATCATGGTTCCCTGGGTTAAAGGGATCAAAATAGATTATACGGAGTTGATAAATATACTATAAGTAATCTTATTGACTATTACAGTATATATAAAAGGGATGCAGTCAATTTTTTATTAAAGGTTATTTTTACCGTTGATGAAAAAAATTTTCCTGATTTACAATTTTTAAGGCGGGAGTTAAAAACATGTCTGAATCTTCCTGCGTCTGATTATTCTATAGCAATTGATAACAGTATAGAGGCAAAGTAAATGAAAAAGTATGATCCTCAAAAAACAGAGGGTAAATGGCAGTCATTCTGGGAAAAGAACGATTATTTTAAGGTCACTGAAGATAAAGGAAAGAAAAAGTACTATTTGCTTGAAATGTATCCGTATCCCTCTGGCAAGATACATATGGGGCATGTCAGAAATTATGCTATCGGAGATGTAGTTGCCAGATATAAGCGGATGAGGGGATTTAATGTGCTTCATCCAATGGGCTGGGATGCGTTTGGTATGCCCGCAGAAAATGCAGCTATTGAGAATAACACGCATCCGGCAAAATGGACATACGATAACATAGACTACATGAGAGGCCAGCTACAGAGGATGGGTTTCAGCTATGATTGGAACAGGGAACTGGCTACCTGCCGACCTGAATATTATCGCTGGGAGCAGCTTGTTTTTGTGGAGATGTTTAAAAAAGGCCTGGCTTATAAAAAGAAGACCTATGTTAACTGGTGTGACCTCTGTAAGACAGTGCTCGCAAACGAACAGGTTGTAGATGGATGCTGCTGGAGACATCCTGATCAAGAGGTTAGCTTAAAGGAGATGGATAGTTGGTTTCTTAAAATTACAGACTATACAAAAGAATTGCTCGATTATTGTGATAAGCTTCCAGGGTGGCCAGAGAAGGTACTCACCATGCAGAGAAACTGGATAGGGGAGAGCCATGGAGCTATTTTAAGATTTCCAGTAGTAGATTTCGATCGTGTTATTGAGGTCTTTACAACCCGACAAGATACGATTTTTGGTGCAACCTTTCTTTGTTTTGCCCCAGAACATCCGCTTATCAAGGAATTAATAAAAGGCATGCCTCAAGAAAAAGATGTAAAAGAGTTTATTGAAAAAACTCTCAAGGTAGACACGTTTATGAGGACAGCTGATTTTACGGCCAAAGAGGGGATATTTATCGGAAGATATTGTCTTAATCCTGCAACAGGAGAGCAGATACCTATCTATGTAGCCAATTTTGTCCTCTATGAGTATGGAACAGGTGCGATTATGGCAGTCCCTACCCATGATCAGAGAGACTTTGAGTTTGCCAAGAAGTATAATTTATCTTTCAGGGTTGTCATCAAACCAGAGGATACAGATTTGAATGAAGAGGAAATGACCGAGGCGTATGTTGATGAGGGTGTTTTAGTAAATTCTGGTCCATTTAATGGGATGCCGAATATGGAGGCCTTGGACGCAATAATTGAGTATTTGGAATCAAAGGGAATGGGCTATAAAACGATAAATTACCGCCTGAAAGACTGGGGAGTGAGCAGACAGAGATATTGGGGGGCGCCTATACCTATTATTTATTGTCCCAAGTGTGGCGCTGTTCCCGTGCCTGAGGATCAGCTACCAGTGTCACTCCCACTTGATCTGGATTTAAAAGAAGGAGGAAAATCGCCGCTTCCACATGAGGCTTCTTTTTATGAAACAACATGCCCGCAGTGCGGCCAAAAAGCAAAAAGAGAGACAGATACCATGGATACCTTTGTTGAATCATCATGGTATTTTGACAGATTTGCATCTCCAAGGTATGAGAATAGCATCTTTGATAAGGAAAAGGTAGCCTACTGGATGCCTGTGGATCAATATATCGGCGGTATTGAGCATGCCATATTGCATCTCCTTTATTCCCGGTTCTACACAAAGGTCCTTAGGGATATGGCGTATCTGAAAATAGATGAACCGTTTACTAATCTCCTAACCCAGGGTATGGTATGTAAAGAGACCTTCAAGTGCCAGGAACATGGCTATCTTTTTCCTGAAGAGGCAAAGGAAGGCAGATGCACTCATTGCGGCAAAGAGGCACAGATCGGGGGCTCTGTAAAGATGTCCAAGTCGACCAAAAATGTGATTGACCCACAGAAACTTGTTGATCGATACGGTGCAGACACAGTGAGGATGTTCTGTTTGTTTGCATCCCCTCCTGAGAGGGATCTCGAATGGAGCGATGAGGGTGTAGAGGGTGCGTGGAGATTTCTCAATAGGGTATGGCGTCTGGTTTTTGAGAACAGGCAAAACCTCTCTAACGCAAAACCCTATGATGCAACCCAACCCCTTTCACCTGATTTGCAAGATATTCACCGGAAGACACACCAGACCATAAAAAAGGTGACAGAAGATATAGAGAATAGATTTCATTTTAATACTGCCATTAGTGCGGTTATGGAACTTTTCAATACGGTACATCAGTTTATCAGCAATGGGAAAGAAATGTCTGAGCTCGCCTCCTCTGTTATGAAAGAGGCAGTAGATACCATGGTAATGCTCTTGCATCCTGTCGTACCACATATTACAGAGGAACTATGGAGGGCACTCGGTCATAGTGATAGCCTGGCAATTGTTTCCTGGCCAACGTACCGAGAAGATGCCCTTAAGAAAGAAACCTGCTTAATTGTTATTCAGGTAAATGGTAAGCTCAGGAGCAGAATAGAGGTACCCGTTTCATTGACTGAAAAGGAGATTCAGAGTTTAGCATTGGAAGACAAACGAGTTCAGAATTTTATACAAGACAAAGAAATAAAAAAGGTAATCGTTGTTCAGAAAAAATTGGTTAATGTGGTGGTATAATCGAATTACCCGTAACCAGCCTCATTTATTAGACTACCTACCTGCACCCACAAGCATTACCTTTATTGTCTTTAGGATTATCTTTATATCCAGCAATAGAGACCAGTTATCAATGTATTCAAGATCCATGTTCATCCACTGATCAAAGCTAATATCATTTCTATTGGGAGAGATTTGCCAGAGGCACGTCAGGCCAGGTTTCATGGACAGACGCCTTCTCTGCCAGATCTCATATTTCTCAACCTCATTCGGTATAGGCGGTCTGGGACCAACCACACTCATCTCACCTTTAAGGATATTGATTATCTGGGGCAACTCGTCCAGGCTGATCTTTCGTAAAATGGTTCCGATAAAGGGAATAATACGCGGGTCTTCTTTTATCTTGAACACCGGACCATCAGCCTCATCTAAGTGAGCCAGTTTCTGACGGCGTGCCTCAGCATCGGCGGACATTGTCCTGAATTTATAGAGCATGAACTTGCGTCCATTGAGCCCGCTACGCTCCTGCTTGAAAAAAATTGCTCCTTTTGAGGAAAGCTTGATGGCAAAGGAGATAGCCAGAAAAAGGGGCAAAAGCACAATCATAGCTATACTGGCCACTATATAGTCAATAGTGCTTTTTATAAGCAATTCCCCATGCTTGGATGGGGTGCTTGTCAGAACCATAGCGGGAATCATTAAAAACGGCTCAAATTTAACAGAGGCAATCTCTGGACGGTACATGATCTTATATAGATACCAGTCCGGAATTATGCGGATTGCAACACCCATTCCCTCTGCTATAGCGATATAATTAACAACATTTTTTATTTCGCTTAAAGGCATGGCAAAAATTACTTCATCGACAACCTCTTCCCGTAAGATTTTTTCGAGCCCGTCAACGGTATCAATAACCTGAACATCTTTGTTAATAGTCTCGCCCACATGGTCGGTGTTTGTATCCAAACATCCCAGAACCCTATACTTCAACGCACCCGAATAACTTTCTATAGCAGTGATAACATCCTTTGCCCTTTCTCTACACCCAATGATGAGGATATTGCGAAGGTTGAATTCCTTTTGCCTACGGGAAGACAAAATCTTATAAATAAAAAGCTTACTAAGGGCAAGAAATCCGATATCAATTATAAAGAATAGACTTATCATGATACGGCTTACATCGGACATTTTGATAATATACATAATGAGGATCATGGCCAGCATAGCAGTAGATACAGCCTTAATCATGTTCCAGAGTATATGAAAAAAAGTTTGCCTTCTGTAAGAGGCATAAAGATCAAAGAGGTTAAAGATAATATACCAGATGATAATGATCATGAGCAGAATAATGTAATAGTTGGGTGTTTCGATCAAACCGCGGAAGGGTTCAGGAAGGAGATAATTTTTGATGAAATAGGCCACGATAAAGGATGCTGCCGTCAAGCAGATATCAAGCAATTGATGTGCCTGAACAATCAGTTTATCTTTCTCTATTTGCATAAAACGGTATCCTTTCCTTACATATTCTTAGGGTAATCAATGTATACTGTTACCAAATTGTTGTCAAATAATCCTTGTCTGATCCTTGTCTGATTTTTCCGCCATTACCATATGCACTTCCATCTTCTGCTCTTTCCTCCATTTGTCCTCTCCTTTTATACCTCGATTTAACCATTTGACAATTCTACTATTTGGCCCTTTAGTCACCGCACCATTTGACTATTTAAGCACTTAACAATTTAGCCAGTTTATCAGCTTTTAGCCTAACATACTCCATCAGTACCATCCATACAAAAACCGGATTTGTCTTTGCATACCGTTTCCACATCCTCCGTGGTTCTTGATATATCCGGTAATACCATTCAAGTCCACTTTTTTGCATCCATAATGGAGCCAGCTTTGTCCTCCAGAGAATGATATCGAAACTAATCATTCTCTTACGTATAATCTGGCAAGAGTGAAAATGACCCCTGTCAATGGGAAAACAAAAGTGTACTACCCCGAAGGAAAAAACTTGTGCCTATGAGGGTAGAATTGTCATATCATCACCTCCCTGTTGATCAAAATGTTTAGCGAACATATGTCCTCGTAATCGGTAACTGTGTCCTTTTATGTTGATCACCTTGCAGTGGTGTAATAACCGATCGAGGATAGCCGTGGTAATGACAGGATCATCGAACAGTTCCTGCCAATCCCCAAAGGTCTTGTTTGAGGTGATAATGGTAGAACTCTTCTCGTAGCGATAAGAGATAAACTGAAAAAAGAGATAGGCCTCCTGGGTATCTACCGGGAGATAGCCGACCTCATCGACCACGACCAGAGCGGAAGTCAAATACGCCTTTTTTCTGGCCTGGTTTTCTTTCAGCTTTCTGATTAGCGTATCCATGGTGGTGAAATAGACCTTGAACCCATGGTAGCAGGCCTTGATGGCCAGGGAAATTGCCAGATGGGTTTTACCCCTTTGTTTTGGAACTACTAATTCAACCTTGTCCCATAACTCAACGGTTCTTGTTCTCCTTTGCCAAATCTTTTTACTTGACAGATATAATGACCATGGTATAATGACCACAGTCATTATAATATTATATCTCAAATAGATTTAATTGGAGTCTCGATATGGACAATGTAATATCGAAATCTAAATTCAAACCTAATGCCTTGAAGTATTTTCGTCACGTAGAAGAGTCAGGCAAAGAATTAATCATCACTAATCATGGTAAACCGACCTTAAAAATTGTACCGTTTTCAGAAGATCCTTTGGAATCCCTAAAAGCGCTCCGAAATTCAGTGATCAAGTACGAAGATCCGACCGCTCCTGTAGGATTGGAAGACTGGGAGTCTTTAAAATGATTGTCCTTGATACTCACACTTGGGTCTGGTGGGTAAGCAAT
>Ga0233414_10001131_pt1 | contig 10566 bp, 9 predicted proteins | sample Na_anoxic_10_MG_FD_189020 | JGI IMG/M metagenome (GOLD analysis project Ga0233414, IMG submission 189020) | Seawater microbial communities from Saanich Inlet, British Columbia, Canada - Na_anoxic_10_MG | ecosystem: Environmental > Aquatic > Marine > Inlet | place: Canada: British Columbia...
CCAATTCGGCTAACGATTCTCGTTCATTATAGGTTGGTATTACAATTGATAAAGATTTATTCATATTAGTTTAATGGTACTCGTTCAGGAATTCCTTTTAACAAATTAAGATTTGTTTCGCCATAATCTCTTTCTGATATTTTGAATTCAATTATCGTGTCGATGGAATCTAAATTAAATGCTATCCTATCCAATACCATTCCTAATTGTGTTACAGAAGATTTATAATTTACTAAGTTTGAGTCCTTTTCAAAACCGGATTTTTCATTAGATTTTAGATACTTAGTCGGAATTTCTCCCCATAATATTTGTGCAATATCATACGATTCCATAATATTAAAAATTGGTAATGATTTGCCAACATTTGAATCATATTGAAGATTTTTTTGCATATCCCAAAGTGTAATTTTACTTGGCAAGGCTTGAACAAAAAGTACTCTTCGACCAAAAATATCCCTAAATTGAATGTAAGAACTATCGTTTTGAGTAGTGAATGAATAATTTAATTTCCACGGTAATTCACCTTGAGCAGTCATTACTCCTTTCCCTTTACAGAAATTGTATTGTTTTTTTAATTCATCATAAGTTAAATCTACTACTTCATCGATTAGGATTTCAGGCGCTTGGTTACAACTGACTACAATCAACGCATTCGTAATCAATAAAATTAATACTCTATAAATCACTAACTTTATTAATGAGTTCTTGGTTTTCAGGATCTAATGATAATGCTTTATGGTAATATTCTATAGCTTCTGTATATTTCTTCATTTTGATTAATATATCGCCCATATGTTTTAGTACTTCTGCGTTTTCATTATCAATTTCTAATGATTTCTCGATATATTTATGAGCTTCATTAGTATTCCCCATCTTGAATAAAATCCACCCATAAGTATCTAAATAGGCCGCCTGATTCGGTGCTAATTCAATCGCATTATGGGAATATTTTTTAGCCAATTCTATTCTCTCGTCCCTCTCAACCAAACTATAAGCATAATTATTAAAAGCTTGTGCATCAGTACTATCTGTCTGAATTAGCTGCTGATATATTCCATCAGAAATATACCAATTATTAAGGTTATCGTTAACGATTGCAAGCAAGTGCAGAGTATTCCGTGAATGAGGGGAAATTTGCCGAGCATTATCAAGAAATACTGCGGCCATTTTAAAATTATTATCAATATTGTAGCTCATTCCAAGCAAATATTGAATAGAATAATCGTCGGGAAAATCGGCGGCGGCGGGAGACAATATGTTTATGGCTTGTTTGTTATCATTTTGATCAAGCGCTATTAACGCACTATTTATAAATCCCTGCGGATTTTCAGGAAAGGCTATTATCATTTTGTCTGCATACGATTGGGCTTTTCTATATTCCTTGTTTTCACGATGTATTGTTGATAAAAAATGTAAACCGGCAGTGTTAGTGCTGTCTTGTTTGAATATTTCCTGAAAAGTTGCAATTGCTTCATCATCTTTTTCCGTTTCGTTATATAGAATGCCTAATTGAATTAAACTTTCTATAGACGAGCCTTCAATTGCAACAATCTTTTTGACTATTTTGACGGCTTGTTCAGGTTTATTTAATTGAATTTGAATATCGGCATAAGCACCTAAATAATTAACATTTAAACTGTCTGCTTGTAATAATTTTTGGTATAATTTATCAGCTTCATCATAGATCCCTAAACGATGCGTTAAATCAACGGTTAGTTCTAAAGCTTGAATGTTATCGTTATCAATTTCATATACATTTTTATAGTATCCAATCGCTTGGTCATATTTTTTTTGAATTTTTGCAAGATCACCGAGGGCGAATAAATAGTCTTTACTTCCAGGATTTAAATCTAATAAAATTTGATACTGCTCTTCTGATTTTGGAAAATCCTGAAGACGGAACAATTGTTCAGCCATCATTTCCCGAATTGTAGTATTTCGGGGATCTATTTCGATACTGGTTTCCAAATATTCCATAGATCTTTCAGGTTTATTCAAATTCCAATAGCACTCCGCCAATGACATATAAATTGAACTTACATTAGGTTCTAAACTTTGCGCTTCCTGCAATTCAATAATTGCCATAGCAAAATCACCTTGATCCATATATAGTTGACCATCCATAAGATGCTCTAAGGCCTCAGTATTTAATTGCTCCAACCCACCAATTTTGGAATCAGTACCATTAACAATATTTTTAGTATTATCTTGCTGTAATGTTGGTGATTGGCTACAACTTATTAATAATAATAATGATAAATATATTATTATTTCAATATATCCTCTACTTTTATCGCGTCTGTTCAATTTGAATTATCCTATCAATTAAATTATATTATTAAATACTAAAAGTATTACCACCATGTTTTTTGGCATTGTACATTGCTTTATCAGCTGAATCAATAAGTTTTTGTACTTGGTCCGAGTCATTTGGAAATTCAGACATTCCTAAACTAACTGTAATTTTTATCCTTTGATTGTCAAAAATAAAAATATTATTTGCTACATTATTTACGATACGCTTAGCAATTTGTTCGGTGCTGTTTTTATCGGAATTAGAAAGAGCTAAAATAAATTCTTCTCCACCATATCGTGCAACTACATCAATGTTTCTTACGCTGGAAGAAATTAAATCAGCTATCTTTTTTAAAGCGATGTTGCCAACCGGATGACCAAAAGTATCATTGATTCTTTTAAATTTATCAATATCAACGATAATTATCACTAAAGATTGCTCGGTTCGTAAAGCGCGATTAATTTCAACATCCAAACGATTTAAAAATGCTCGATAATTCAATAGTCCGGTAAGATTGTCGTGGGTTGTATTTAAATACATCTTGTGGTATTCTGACTGCCAATGGAGTAAAACGTTTATTGCCTGAGCTATCTTTTCAAGATAAAAACTGTTTATTGCAGAATATTCCTTTTCCTCAAATCTTTCTAATGCAATACAGCCAGAAACATCTTGATTGATAATAATAGGAACGGCAAGTACCGATGAGATATTACGTTTAGTTTTTTCATCATCATAAAATCGATATCGTTTACCAAAATCTTTTTTAATATCCTTTGAATTAATAATTTGGTTATCTTGTACCACATTTGCAAAGATCGAATTCTTAAGTGAAAAGACTTCATCCCTGCTTATATCAAGTGAATACCCATCAACATGTTCAATTCGTGCATGTTCAATATCTTGATGGCTGACCATTATGGTTAGTTTATCGTATTTAAATATAGATTGACAAATTTCCACAGCTTTCACATAAATAACAGATTTATTTTCAGAAATGCTTACAGTACTCACTAATGAATTGATTTTTTCTTGTATTGTGTGATGTTTCTGAAGCGATTCAACATTATCAATCATTGATAATGACAGCGTAATTTGACTAGCAAATTGTCTGAGAATTATTTGGTCGTTAGATTCAATTCTTCTAACATCATCAACAAAAGCAAATAAACCACCAATTGGGGATTTATTATAACTGATTTTTGAACCTAATAGACAATTTGAATCATTAGTTTCGATTTCTGTGAAGAATTCTATCCATTCATCTTGATATTCATGAGGTTTAACTAACAAAGTTTGATCTTCGCTAAATATCTTATGGAATATTTTGTTTTGGATATCTACAGAATTAGAAAAATGTTCGACTGAATCATCGTGTATCACAAAACTATTACTTTCGGGGTCTATTAGATATATCGCAAACTTAAATGATGGTTTAATCGTTATTAATTGTTCACCAATTAACTTTAATGTTTTATTAAAAGCAATCCGGGGATTTTCATTTAATTTTGAATTAGGTAAATCTAATACAGGTTTTATTTTTCTTACTTTTTCTTTTTGGAAAATACTCCATAATAAGAATCCTAAAATAGTAATAATTCCAGTTATTATTAAATAAACATATACTGTTCCGAGTCCAATTTCATTATATAGTAAAAAAAATAAAACAGTAACTAAGACCAGTAATATAAAAAAGTATTTAATGTTTTTGTAGATGAAATACATTTTAGATATAAAAATCCCTGTTATTAAAAATTACGCAAACAACAGGGATTATCAAAGATAGATTGTCTAACTTACTAGTTTCCCACGTAGTTGATTTTTCCTTCAAGCTCTGGACTAATATGTTGCATATCTTCCTCAATTACAGAACTGTCTTCCTGCGCTTCGGCAATTGCTGATTCAATATTTACAGGTATCACAGGAGCAGAATTTATAGGAGCAGACATTACATTATTTGTAGTGATTTGCGGTGGAATTGCAATCGGATTGGATGATCCGACTGGCATCAATTCATAACCAACAAATACAATCGCCAAAACAACAAGTGACATCATACTGGCAGTCAGCCGTGTAAAACCGAAGATCATCGGTTTGCGTTTTTCCATCTGCAAAGGAATTACATCGCGTTGCTTAGCAATACGTTGCTGCAATTTGACCATAAATTCATCGGTCGTTTTTACCATAGATAAATTCTTTAATTGCGATATTGTTGAACGAACAGCTTCTACTTGCTCTTTTGATTCTGGATGCTCCGCTATAAACTTTTCAAATTCTTTACGTTTTGCGATGCTTAAACTATTTTCTATATAATCTGATATATAACCTTCTAACTGATAACGATCCATCTTATAGGCTATGCTCCTATTTATACTCCTTAAGTGCTTCTTGCAATTGCAGTCTTGCACGATTGATTCTTGACTTCACCGTTCCCAAGGGGACACTAACGATATTACTAATTTCTTCGTAAGAAAGTTCCTGAATATCTCGTAAAATTATTACAGTCCTAAAATGTAGTGGCAATAATTGAATGGCTTCCTGTATTTTCTTCTCGGTGTACTCACCCTGAATATATTCGCCGGTTTCCAATTCAACAGATGGTAATTCATAATCCTTATCATCCAATCCTAAAGTACTTAAAGAAGAAGTTTGTCTTCGTTTTCTTTTACGCAATTCGGTCTTTGCTAAGTTTCCTGCAATCGTGTAAACCCAAGTAGAAAATTTGGCAATTTCCTTATAATAATGTTTGTGCGTATAAACTTTGACCAAAGCATCTTGAACAATATCTTCGGCCTGTTCCATATCGCTAACAAAGCGATAGACAAATGTCATCAACCTATCGCGGTAGCGATGAACAAGTTCCGTATAAGCGTTTTCGTCGCTCTTTTGGAAGCGAGCGATGAGTTCTTCGTCAGTATATCTGTGCTTATCGGTCATTATTTTCTAATAAATTGAAGATGAATTTAGTCATTTCTGATTCATTAGAAACAGCAGTTGTTTTACTTAAGACATCAATTTCACCCAGTAATTTTAATGCAAGTTCAATTTCATTTCTTGAATATTTCTTGGCGAATTGCGGTAGGCTTTTTACAATACTATTTGATAATGGCACATATCCACCACGACCGGGAACACCACCATTAGGTAATTTTGAAAATAGTAATTCCTGAAAAAAAGTTGTCATTGGATATATCAGTGTTAACATTGTTTCATTTTGCGTGATAAGTGATAAACCAATTTTTAGTGATTTCTTTAAATCTTTATTGCCTAAATATTTGAAGAATTCCCACCTTTGACGTTCTCTTTTCCATCCTGATAATTGGTTAACTAAATCTTCTGTTAATTCCTGACCATCGTCCAGTAAAATACTCATTTTGTCAATCTCATTGGCAATATGCCCAACCGAGTCACCCGCCATTTCTATCATTGTATTTACAACATCTGTATTTGCTTTTATATCCTTTTCTCTAATTAAATACTGTGCCCATTTCTTCATATCATTTTCGAATGGAGAGCTTACATTTATTGCCGTAAATCGATTAGTCAGCTCTCTCACCATTGCTACATTTTTACCAAATTCTTCTAAAACTATAACCAAACAATTTGATCGAAACGGTTTGTCGCAATAAGATAAAAGTTCTTTACGGCTTTGTCCACTAATTTTTTGTGGATTGTATAATATAAACATTTTCTTACTGCTGAACAGATCAGTAGCTGTAATCTGTTCAATTATTTCTAGTCCTTTTAAATCATCCGGTACTAATAATGTTTTGTCTGATTTAGAATCTTGGAAAAATGCCTGTGATATTCTATTACACAAGAAACGTTGTAAATATTTATCCGTTCCTTGAAGTAAATAAATCGGCTCAACCATGTCGGTTTTCAACGAATTCATCAATTTGGAAATAGAAGGATTCATTCTGATTTTGATTTATCCAATAGACTTACTGTAACAACAGCAATAAATGCCAGAACAAAGCTGACAAGTCTCTCAGTAACTGCAACTTGCAATACATTAACATTTGCCCAAATTATTGTTGAAATTGCGCCCGTTAGAATTCCGGCAATGACTCCACGTCTTGTTGTACCTTTCCACCATAATGTTAGAATTAGTGCAGGTCCGAAAGATGAACCAAGTCCGCTCCATGCATAACTTACGACTCCGAAAATAGTTTTCCCTGTTAATTGAGAAATAATAGCAATTAAATATGCAAACACACCAAATCCAATCGTTACTATTCTACTCAATCGAACCATGGATCTGTCATCAATTTTACGTTTTAGGAATCTATTATAAAAATCAACTGTAATAACTGATGTTGATACTAATAATTGACTATCGGCAGTTGACATCATTGCTGCAACTGCACCGGAAATTAGAATTCCGGCTATCCATCCCGGGAGTAAATGCATCGCTAGATACGGCATCGCTTGCTCGACATCGGTAAAATAGCCTTCACCAAACATCGCTAAAGCGACGATACCAATCAAGAATGCTCCCGTTATGCCAGGAATTGCCCATGCCACAGCGATTTTTCGTGCTGTTTTAATTTCATCGGCGCTACGAATAGACATATATCTAATAATAAGATGGGGTTGACCAAAGTATCCTAGTCCCCAACTGAGTCCTCCGGCTACTAAAGAAACAGCCGCCCAACCTGATAATCCCATTGTAAGTGATGAGTGATTCCCACTTGCATTCACAACACTTTGAGTAACTGAAATTCCTGCTTCGTGTAATTCAATAAAACCAACAATCGGCAAAATTACAAGTGTGCAAATCATTATAATCCCTTGAATTAGGTCAGTCCATGCAACAGCAAAAAATCCGCCCATCAAAGTGTACAGTACAATAATAACTGCCCCAATAGTGATTCCGTAAAATTCATTTAATCCAAATATCGAATTAATAATTTTACCTGATGCATGAAATTGTGCGGAAACGTAAAAAGCAAAAAAGAAAGCTATAATAAATGATGAAAACAATCTAATTATATTTGACTTATCGTGGTATTTCCGATGTAAATATTGAGGAATGGTTAACGCGTCATATTTGGCTGTTTCTTGTCGTAATCTATTTGCAATTATATACCAAGATAAAATTATTCCGCCAGTTATTCCAATTACGGTCCAAATCTCACCCATTCCTATTAGAATTGCTGCGCCAGGCAATGCAAGTAGTAACCAAGCAGATTCACCAGATGCCCTCTCAGAAAACGCTACAACCCATGGTCCGAGTTTACGACCTGCTAATAAATAATCTTCCTGCGTTTTATTAAATCGAAATGTAGCAATACCAACACCAATCAGAATTGTCAGATAAATAATGAATACAATACCGGTTATGGTCATGCTACAATATCCAACTTACAAATCCCACAAATATACAATAAACTCCGAACCAATGAAATTTTCCTGATCGAATTAATCCAAGTAACCACTTTAACGAAATCCATCCTACTATTAAGGAACTTAGAAATCCTATAATCAGAACAAACCAGGGGAGTATTGGCTCACTAGATTTTAACATATCTAACCCGATCAATAATCCCGCTCCGGCAATTGCCGGAATTGCAAGTAAAAACGAAAATTTGGCTGCTTTTTCCGGCGCTACCCCAAGATGCATTCCTAAACTGATTGTCATACCAGACCTAGAAATGCCCGGCACAATTGCCATCGCTTGAGCGATACCTATTAGCAAACCACGACTAATAGATATGTCCTCCATTTTTGTTTTAATAAATTTAGTAGTCAACAAAATAATTCCTGTAATCAATAGTGTTATTGACACAACTCTTATATTTTCAAAAGCTTCTGATATAACATCTTTGAATAAAAATCCAATAATTACTGCGGGTATTGTACCTATCGCCATAGCGAGAATATATTTTTGAGTTGGCGTAGATTTAAGAGATTTTAATAGCTGCCAAATGTCAGCCCAAAATACAATTAGAACGCTTACTAACGTTCCAAGATGGACAACTACTTCAAAGGCGTTTCCTGCTACAGAAATACCAAGCACTTTCTGTCCAATCACAAGATGTCCGGAACTGCTGATTGGTAAAAACTCGGTAAGCCCTTGTATGATTCCTAATATTGCTGCTTCAATAATTGTCATATTTACCTTAATCTTTTCGCCACCCCATCATTGCTATCATCCTGCCGGCTGTATTACCGTCTTTGCGATAAGAATGATATTGATCTGAGCAACACGTACATTTATTAATATCGATAATATTTTCAGCCTGAATATTTAAATTAACTAATTTGTCGATCACAACGCCCTGTAAATCTAATCGAGTTCTATCACCTCTGCCACTTTCTTGAAATTTATTATCGAATAATTTTGCCACGTCAGGACCAATTTCAAAACAACATTTTTTAATAGATGGACCAAGCAAAATTTTAATATCAATTGGATTTGAATCCAACTCTTTTATCTTATTAATACTATTTTCAACAATACCGGAATTGACTCCACGCCATCCGGCATGTACTAAACCAATATTTTGATTTCGATAATCATAAAGATAAATAGGAATGCAATCGGCTACCTGAATGGATAAAATTAAATCTTTATTATTTGTAATAATTCCATCGGTATCAATAATCTTTCCGGCTTCAGTACAAATCATGACATTATTGGAATGAACCTGTTTTGGTATAACTATTTTCCCAGAATCTAATCTCAATAATTTTGCGAATTCTACTCTATCATTAGAAGATGAATATTGAAAATCCTGATTTGTAAATCCGGCAATTAGATGTTTTGCAGATAAATAGGATGAATAATCAGACCACGTTATTTTTTGCATTATTAATATTGAAACGATTGATTTGGGTCAATATATTCATCAAAATTAAAGCCGTCGAATTGTATAATATTTAACTTAGAATTAACTTCATTATCATTTTTAGTAAAATTGTAAGTACCAAATAATCCGTCAAAATCATCGATATTTGATAATATTTTCATTAAAGATTCATTATTAGCATTTGCTTCTGTTATTGATTTTGCCAATAAGTTGTAGCAATCAATCGCTTGGTAAAAATAATCGGTATGTTTTATATCAAAATTTGTATTTAGCGCATCTATCTGATGATTATAATAATTTGATATCACAACCATTCCAGCTAAATGAGGTCCAATAATTTCTTTCCTTAAAACTTCTAAATCTGCCCAATTATCATTACCAACGACAACAACATCTAAATTATATGCCGGAAATTGCGCTCCAACATAATCTAAATGTCCTGCATGTATTGGCATATAAATAGCATCAATTGTATTAAGGATAACATCTGATGAATCATCGGCAGTCATTTCTTCTTCTAGTGTGTCCTCGGGCAATATATCTTCTACAAATAGAAAATCACTTGTTGTATCTATCAAATCTAATGAGTCGGCTATATCGGACAATTCCCAAGCTTTTGTTCTAATAGATTTAAATTGTCGTTCTAAATTCACCGGAATTCCGGAATACCATTCCATTATTACGGGGACTTCATCATACGTTTTTAATTTATTAGTGAACGCATCAACTAAACTCTTCCCAAATTTATCCGCCGGCGCAAGCACTGCGATGTTTTTCGCCTCAAGTGTTTCGGCGATAAATTGTCCAGCTATTTCTCCTCGGGTTTTTAAATCAGAATTCATTAAAAATATATTATTAGAGATTTTCGATAAGCCATTAATAGAAGCTGTCGGTAAAATCAATGGTACTCCGCTTGTACCAGTGATGCTTCCTGCTACGACAGCGTTATCTGCAGAAATTGGACCGATTGTAGCTGCGATATTAGGATTTTTATTTAAAGTCTGGAATGCCTCAACCGTATTTAATACATTTCCCGCATTATCATAAACAATGAGGGATAATTCTATGTCATTCGAAAAATTATTTTCCTCGGCATACTTTAATCCGTCAAGAAATTCTTTTCCAATTTTTGAATCCTTACCTGTAAGAGGTAAGACTACACCTATAAATGCTCGACCGTTTCTGTTGCTATACAATTTATCCTCTAGATTCAAATAATAATCATGATTTATTTTTAATAAATCTTTTACGTCGATTTTAGAGAATGTATTTGCAGCTTTTGTAGGTTGGCCAGCTTGTAACTCCGTGTGCACTTTTGCTAATAATAATATTTGAATCAAATCTTGTTCAATTTCTATAGATAATAATTCCTCGGGAATACTTGGAGATATTCCCATTTGCAATGATAGAAAAATTCTTTTTACTATATTTTTTTTATAACTCTCGTTATCATTTTTT
>Ga0233414_10001132_pt1 | contig 10534 bp, 11 predicted proteins | sample Na_anoxic_10_MG_FD_189020 | JGI IMG/M metagenome (GOLD analysis project Ga0233414, IMG submission 189020) | Seawater microbial communities from Saanich Inlet, British Columbia, Canada - Na_anoxic_10_MG | ecosystem: Environmental > Aquatic > Marine > Inlet | place: Canada: British Columbia...
TGTGCATCACGGGCGTCTCCGGGTCGGGCAAGTCCACCCTGATGGTCGAGATACTTCACAAATCCCTGGCGAGGTCGCTCCACCGGGCCAAAACCCAGCCCGGGGCGCATGACCGCATCGAGGGGGTTGAGCTAATTGACAAAATCATCAATATCGACCAATCTCCCATCGGACGCACGCCGCGCTCCAACCCGGCGACGTACACCAAGTTGTGGGATCATGTCCGCAAGCTGTTCGCCGATCTGCCGGAGAGTAAAATCCGGGGCTACAAGGCGGGGCGATTTTCGTTCAACGTACACGGCGGGCGCTGCGAAGCCTGCCAGGGACAGGGGCAGTTGCGCATCGAGATGCAGTTTTTGCCGGACGTGTACGTGCCCTGCGACGTGTGCCACGGGGCGCGCTTCAACCGTGAGACCCTGCAAGTGTGCTTCAAAGAACACAGTATCGCCGATGTGCTGAACATGACCATCGAGCAAGCCCTGGAAGTGTTTGCGGCCTTCCCGCCGATGGTCAACCGCTTGCAGACATTGCATGATGTGGGGCTGGGCTATATCCGGGTGGGGCAGCCCGCGCCGACCCTGTCGGGGGGCGAGGCCCAGCGGGTCAAGCTCTCGCGTGAGCTATCCAAACGCTCCACGGGGCGCACCCTGTACGTGCTCGACGAGCCTTCGGTGGGCCTGCACGCCGCCGATGTCCATAAGTTGATCGAGGTGCTGCAACGCCTGGTGGACGCCGGCAACACCGTGCTGATCATCGAGCACAATCCCGACATCGTCAAAGTAGCCGATTACATCATCGACCTGGGGCCGGAGGGCGGCGACGCGGGTGGCGAAATCGTAGCCCAGGGAACCCCGGAGGAGATTTGCGGAATCCCGGAGTCGTACACGGGTCAATTTTTGCAGCGGTATGTGGGTGGAAGTGATGGAGTTTAATAGCAATCATACATGAATAATTGGGTGACGGAGGTATAAGTTACCATAACTTAAATGCAAGCATTAGAACGTATTGTTATTAATCCCAAAGTAGTGATAGGCAAGCCGGTAATCAAAAACACACGCCTGACAGTGGAATATATTTTAAGTTTGTTAGCTCATGGAGCTACTCTCGACGAAATTATGGGAGAATATCGAGGCATAACATCTGAAGATATTCAGGCTTGCTTAATCTAAGCAACAAAATCGCTGGAAAGCGCGGTATTGAAAAAAAGAATCCGCGTAAATCCGCGTTTGTCCGCGTCCCATTGAATTTGTTTACCTGCCTATCGGCAGACAGGCGGCGGGAGGCTGAATTATGAAATTAGATCAAGAACTCTACCGCAAAGCATACGAGTCATAGCGTCAATGGAACGAAGACGCGTTAATTGAGCGCGCTCGAAATGCAGGCAAACGCACGCCGTTGGAGACGTGACGACAATATGTTGACTTGTGGGAATTTTGTGCGAACAATTTGCCGCCACAAAGTGATCTGCAACGCAAACAAAGATTGGAAGATTGGGATCGTTACTATGCTCTTATCCAAAAGCTTGAAGAATGGAGGCGGGAGCGGGGGAAAGCAAGCTTGATACTCATCCCTGGGTAACAGCTATTTTTCTTGAAGAGCAAGGCTACCACTCACAATGGGGTGTTATTCGCGCTACTCTCGATATAGATTTTTAAATTCTCGTGCCCGACATTGACTACGCGGCAACTCGCGCCGACTTACGCTTTGCCTTTCCCGACCCACTCGACAACATATCAAAAACAATCCGCTGATCGTCCCTGTATATGTGGATGGCGTGATCGCGGAGTTTCTACTCGCTCTACCGGGCTATGAAGAGTTGATCATCGAACGGGCAGTACAGCATGATTTTGGCGGTTGGTTGGCGTGGGTTTGTTCGGCAGAAGACCTGATCATCCAAAAAGTAGCTGCGGGTAGAGGCAAGGATTGGTCAGACGTGGAGGCGTTGTTGATCGAGCAGGGCGGAAAGCGGGACGAAGCCTATATTGATGAGTGGTTGTCCCAATTCGCTGAGGCGTTAGCGAAACCAGAAATACTCACAAAATATCAGGGCTTACTCAAGAAAGCCAAAGAGTTAATATAAGGATGGCTCTTTGTCACTTCGTGCCAGGGTGATGCCATAGGGGTGGAGGTTCGATAATGTGGGTGATTTGGTGGAGTTTATGCGCTTGTTGGTGTCTGGTCTAAAAATCAGGCACTGTGTTACTTTGCGAACCACCCCTGAGGGGGTACAAGTAGCAAGGTTCCTGTGGGTCATTATAATAAATGCCAAGATATTACTAAGTGCCCATTATCAGCATATTGGTATATATGCTAAAATGTCTCCAGGTGGTTTTATGTGAGACTTTTTTTATTTGAATGCCGCCAAGGTTTTCCAATATGTCTTTGACCAACGCACACAAAATTAAAAAGCTCTCTGGGACTTCGCGTGGGAGGATGCGTCTCACTACGCGAAATCCCAGAAAGCCAATAAAAATCGGGATTGTTGGAACCGGTTTCATCGCAAGTGGACTTTCTCAGACAATTGGGGAATATGAGGATTGGGTCGTTTCCCGGGTTTTGACTCGCAGGCCTTTGCAATCTTGTACTGGTTTTCCCCTGCCAAGCCGGCTCACTAATTCTGTCTATGAGTTGATCGATCACGCCGACTTGATCGTCGAATGCAGCGGGGATGCCGTCCACGCCACCGGTGTGATAGCCAAAGCGTTGGAGGCCTCGCTTCCAGTGGTCACCATGAATAGCGAATTTCACGTCACAACCGGCTCATATTTCGTTGGCCGGGGTGTTCTCACGGAAGCGGAGGGCGATCAGCCGGGAAACCTGGCAGCATTGCGGGAAGACGCGCGGGCGATGGGGTTCCAACCTCTGGTTTATGGCAATGTGAAAGGTTTTTATGACCCCAATCCCACTTTTGAAGATATGAATTACTGGTCGAAAAAGCAGGGGATCAGCCTTCGAACTGTCACGGCAGCTACGGATGGGACGAAAATCCAGTTCGAGCAGGCTTTAGTCGCCAACGGATTTGGGGCTGATATCGTCCAGTCTGGCTTGCTCGGATTTGAATTGGATGATATAGATAAGGGTGGGTGCCTGCTGGCTGAAGAAGCCAAACGAGTAGGAGCACCTATTAGCGATTATATCCTTCACCCCAAGTCTGAAGTCAGAATCTTCATTGTTGGAGAACACCATCCCCGCAACAAAGAAGCCCTTCGATATTTAAAGATGGGCGCCGGCCCGTATTATTTGTTGCAACACAATACGATTCTCACATATCTTGAAATTCCTAAAACCATCAGGCGAATTCTGGATGGGGGCTTACCCCTGCTAGATAATTCGTCACACCCGCGGGTCAGCATCGCAGCCGTTGCCAAACGGCAGCTTCTTCCTGGTGAGCAAATAGAGAGAGGAATCGGCAGCTTCGATGCGCGTGGGATAGCTGTGCGGATCGTTGAGCACCCCGGCCATCTCCCGATTGGGCTGATGGCGAATGCGACGATCACGCGGCCCGTCGAACCGGGACAGATCATCAGTTTCGATGATGTGGAGATTCCCCCCAGTCTGGCCGCGGAGATATGGGAAACCATCCAGATCGATGTGGTTGAGAGATGTGAAAACGTGATGCGTGATGCGTGAAAGTGACGCGTATTTAAGAAAACTGATCGCTATAGCTGGTTGGCTGACAAATCTTTTTCGGACACGGATTCAACGGATTTAACGGATGGGAAATCATGAAAATCCGTTGAATCTGTGAAATACGTATCCAATTTCCGCTCCTAATATGGAAGCAAGAGAGTTTTGTCGGTCAATCAGCTGCAATAGACAAACCCGGCCTGTCTCAACATGCTTCAGCATGTTTTCTGTATCAGCCCCCGAACACCTGCACTTGCGTTTAGGTGCAAGTGTTCATTCGGTGGGGCTTTGTGAAACGTAAAGCGGATTTTATCCCATTCCGCTGCGCTTCGGAGACTGCGTCACGTTTCATCCACACCTGCACTTGCCGCAGGTGCAAGTGTCACGTTTCACGCATTACGTCTAACACCTGACAAATAACATCTAACCTCTACCTTCTACCGCCCTACTTTCCATTCCCAAATTCCCTAATCATGAGCACTAAAACTCGATCAGACGGAAGTACACAAGCATGCCGGATTTGTGGTGAAGACGTGTTCACCGTGATCGATCTCGGGGAGAATCCATTTGCCAATGCACTTGTAACGAACGCTGCGGAAGTAGTTAAAATTTATCCGCTGGTATTGAATGTTTGCTCGAAATGCGCCACAGCCCAGTTGGGTTATTGCGCCAATGATTTCGAACTGTATTCCAACTACCTTTACATAACCCCAAAGAGCACCGCGCTTTCGGCTCATTACGAGTGGACTACCCAGTTTTTGAAAACCCAGGGGCATCTGTCCAAGGCCTCCCGCGTGCTAGAGGTCGGGAGTAACGTAGGCCGATTCCTTGAGCATATCCGCCCGCACGTCCGGTCGATCATCGGGGTCGACCCGGCGATCAATATTGCCAGGACAGCAAATAAGCGGGGAATTCCTACAGTCAACGCGTTTTTTAACAAGACTTCTGCTAAAGAGATTTTACAGCGGCAGGGTCAAAAAGATTTGTTTATTGCCCGGCATTGTTTTGCCCATAACGAGAAACCCTGGTTGATGCTCGATGGGATGCAGACTCTTATGCACGCCGATAGTGTTTTGGTGATCGAGAATGCATATTTTCTGGATACAGTCACCAATTACGAATTTGACCAGATTTATCACGAGCACATGTATTACCACACCTCGCGCAGCATTTCAGAAATCGCATCCCGCCGGGGTTTGAAACTTATCGATGTTATCCACACTTCCATTCATGGGGGTACGATGTTGTATATCGTCAAGGCCAAAGGCGTAGGAGATACAGTATCTCCCAGGGTGGCACAATATCGGGGACGCGAAAATGCCATGCACCGGGAATCGTTTTACCGTGATTTCACCACCCAGATCGAGAAAAATAAAAGAGAGCTATCTACCCTCATTGAGATGCTAAAATCCCAGGGAAAGACAATTCACGCTTATGGGGCCTCGGCGAAATCTACTACCCTTTTGAATTATTATGGCATCACGAGTGATACGGTGCCTGTGGTTCTGGATTCCACCGCCACCAAGCACGGCAAATACATCCCCCTGGTCAATATCAAAGTGATCAGTGAAGAGGATGGGTTGCGGAATCCTCCGGATTATTATTTGCTGACGATTTGGAATTACAAAGATGAGATCATCCGAAAAGTGCGCGCTATGGGAAATATGAAGTCAAAATTCATCTTGCCGCACCCGCGGGTTGAGGTATGTGAGTAATCAAACATCATGGCAGGTCAAAGTTCTCCCCGGTCAGGCAAATTTGCTACCACAGTTTACGGTGGGTTTCGTGATCCGCGCTTCGCGGCCCGCGCTATAGATATTCCTGTGCCTGGCTTGCTTGAAAAACTTCCCAGGGGTAGGTTCCGGTTTTCGGACGAATGGGCATTGCTCCTGCGGGTACTAAAGGCTGCCTGGAAAGAGAACGCGATTTTGCTTTTTAGCTCGCGGGGATACTATAAACCCGAGTTGATCGCTGCGATTTTGATCGGGTTTTTCCCCCAGCGTTTCCGCCCCGCCCTTGTGTTCTATGGTGAGATGTACCAGCCCAATCCCTGGCTACGCCACCTTTTCGAACGATTGGCGATGAAGCTCGTTGACCGGGCCGTGACATTGTACGTGGTCTATTCGGATGACGACCGGGATTCCTTCACCCGAACGTGGGGGGTGAACCCTGACCGGATTCGAGTCTGTCCCTATTACACCTTCCACACCCGTGAGGAGGGTGTACCCCCGGAAAAGCAGACCGGCCGGCATATATTTGCGGGGGGCAATTCCTTTCGGGATTACACGCCTCTTTTGGAGGTGGCCAGACTAATGCCGGAGAAGGAGTTTATACTCTGCACTACGCTCCTCCCCCAGAATGGCAAATACCCTCCCAACGTTCGGGTTGGGTCGGTTCCCTTCGAAGAATACCAGCGGCTGATCAATACTGCGGCTGTGGTCATAATTCCACTAATAATCGGATTGAAGCGCAGCACCGGGATGTTGACATATCTCGAGTCGATGTGGTCGAAAAAACTCACCATTGTGACCGATGCTCTAGGGGTGTGTGAATACATCCACCACGGAGAAACCGGCGTCCTTGTGGATGGCAGCCCCGAAGGATATGTGGAAGCCATTCAGTGGGCGTTAGATCCCAAAAATCAACTTCAAATCCATAAAATCGTCAACCAGGCTTATGCTGCCGTCGTCGATCAGTTCACATTGGAAAACCACGTGACCCGGTTGCTGGAAATCATGGATGAGGTCATGCAGAGCGATTGATCCTGTTTCGGCCATTAAGTCCCCCGTACCTCACCCCCCAGCATTATTTCAGTGGAGCTACTCCATAATTATTCATCCTTCAAAATTATTCATACGTCAAGAAACACGATAGCAGTACAGGGGGTTTCTAGGTAGTTATATCTGCATCGTGAGATTCGGAACTTGACATCACGTACCACGATTGGTACACTTGGGGTATGGATGATGGGATAAAGTTGCGCGTTGTTTTTTACAAAAGTGCATCGGGAAAAGAACCCGTGCGTCAATGGCTCAAATCTTTACCACGAGATGACAGAAAGATCACCGGCGATGATATCAAAACAGTCCAGTTTGGATGGCCGTTAGGGATGCCTCTCATTCGTAAACTAGATAAATCTCTTTGGGAAATCCGCTCCAGGTTAGACAATCGAATTGCTCGTGTACTTGTCACTATTGAAAATGATATCATTGTGCTGTTGCATGGATACATAAAGAAGTCGCAGAAAACGCCCAAGAATGACCTTGAGTTGGCAAAAAGTAGGAACTCTAAGTTGCGAAGGCAAATATGATGGAACAAAAACACATTGGCAGTGATTTCGACGATTTTCTGGCAGAAGAAGGGCTTTTGGCAGAAGCAGAGGCTGTGGCAATCAAGCGAGTAATTGCTTATCAAATTGCCGAGTTGATGAAGGAAAAGAATTTCACCAAAACATTTATGGCACTTCAGATGAACACAAGCCGGGCGGCAGTGAACAGACTGCTTGACCCCTCGAACAGGTCAGTTACTCTGCAAACACTCGACCGTGCTGCACGTGTGTTAGAGAAACGTTTGCGAGTTGAGTTTGTGTGAGAAACAATGGTTGTACCGCCCTAATGAATCGAGAAAAATGGGGGGTTACTGGAAATTATGGATGAGGTATCTTGACCATCACGCTCATCTGAGATGGTCCCTGGTTAGCCCACAGGTAATACGAAATAGCCGTAATGGGCTGCTTATCCAGAGTGGTTCCCCGAATTACCCAAATCCCATCGAAAAGCTCGGAACTGTACTCGGCGCGCAGTGATGCGGGATCGGCCTGTAGTGCGAAAATATCCAGGTTTGGGTTGTCGATGCTTTCGAGACAGTACACCAGCGGGCCGCGCGAAATGGCGGCTTTCCCGCGTACGCTTTTTACTTTTGGAGATGGCCGCAGTATATTGATCTCAGCGGGGATGGGTGAGTGGCGTAAATCCGCGCCGCGGCGTCCAGCCATTTGTAAGCGTCCGAATCGGCGAAGTACCAGCCTTCGCGGAATTTCTATTTACCCTCGGTTATGATCCGAAAGTTGTCGATGCAGGATGATTTCTCGAGTTGTTCCCATTGATAAAAAATGGCTTTTCGGGCGTTCATTTGCAGACGCGCCTCCCAAAAGCCATTCTGTATTTTGACTTGCTGGATGTTTAGTTCTGATATAGTTTGGTTGTCCTGAATGTGAATAGGTTGCGTGAAAACCTATTCGGCTGTTTCTAGTTTTTGTCTACTGCATTGTTCTTTCTGCCATCATTTGCAGAGCTTGCCTGTAGCGAAAGTGGGTCTCTTCGTGAGGAAGACCAACACTGCGCTTCCCATCGGCCAAGTTAGCCTGTGACACTAAACCAGGTTGATGCCTATGATATTATGCCCTTTGGGATGTTCGGTTCTGTAGTAGGGGAGGGGCGGGCGCTCATCCCTATTACTATAACTTAGCCCGCTACATAGACACTATTTATCCTTTTTTGCCAAACCAACCTTTATTAATTCAATCCATTGAACAATGTAATCAAAATCCTGTTCTGTCAAGTCTGATGGAGCACGCAAAATCACATGTCGCTTTCCCCTATCTATCGGGATCGGATAATCTGTAAAACCGGATGGAGGGTCTTCTCGCACCTCGTTGCCAATGCTACCAGATTCTTCAGGCTCACCGTCAGATTCAGTGTCTGCGAAATCAGCCAATTCTTCTTCTATCGGCTCAATTATGGCGCGGTCTTTCAACTGAGCAAATTCATATGTTTCCACCACCACATACGCAAATCGGCTAGCTCCCCTTTGGCTGTAATTTCGTTCGGCCATAAGCCATTTTTCAAGAGTCCCCCTCCCCGGAAGGTTTTCTTTATAATGACTCCATACTTTCTTAGTTTCAGGATGAAAAAGAGCTGCCTTTCGCAACAAGGCAATTGCGTCTTGTGAACCATCTTGATTCTGGTATATTTTTTTAGCTAGTTCGGAGGGGTAAAAATACCTATTTCCTTCCGACCTCTTACTTTCAAATATTCCGTATCCGAGCATTGAAGATATGGCACTTTGAGCCCGGTTACTATTAGAACTAAAGCCTATGTGTTGCGCAGCATAATCCATATGTGCTTCTGCGAAACCCTTGTTTTTTTCTACAAACTTTGCTAAATAGTCGATACAGGCCTTTAAGCTATAGTAGGGGTAATTCGGGCTTCGTTGGCGCTTGCTTTTTGTTTTAGGTTTTTGGCTGTTTTCGGTAGTCATGTATCACCTTAAATTTTCATTGACAACGCGAATCCAATATGCTATGATAAATGTGTCCTGGGTGGGACTTGAACCCACAAGCTGCAAGCACAGCAGCAACTCCCAAAGTTACTGTGTTTGCCATTTTCACCACTGGGGCATATGAACAGGCGGTCTTGGCTACAACATCGGTTCTCCCAAACCGATCAAGACCCAAGGCATTTGTTACGCGGCACAGGCATAGCTTTCACGGCCTGTGCCGCTTGATTCTCTTCTGAACATTTCTATCTCCTGTACTAGATTACGAGAATCCTAACACAGCACCGGGGTTTAAGCAAATATAAATACCTCCGCTAAACTTAACATTTTTTAATATATCTATAAACACTGTTTAGGGCTGAAATTTCCGCCCGTTCAGCCATTATACGGGGTGATTAGCAATAAAACCAGAATTGTACAGGGTCTTTATGGTTCAGATGACTGCCTTTCCCCTTGATTAAGCGACCTTACCCTGGTTTATAAGTACATCTTCCCATAAAACCCCATCTTCTAACCCCCTGGAGAGTGAATTACTCTCACAAACCCAAAACAGGATCAACCTCCGAAAAACAACTGCGCCGCGGCCCCCGCCAACAATGGAACCCCCAGCCCCAATCCCCAGCGGATGGCGGCGAAGCGCCAGCCCATGAAGGGTAGTTCGAAAGTGATGGTCAGCAATGCCTGGGTGGCCCAACTGGTAATGATGGCAACCGCCGGCCCCAGCCCGGCCCCAGATTGGTAGAGCACCGCGATCAGCGGGAAAACCACATAAGGTCCGCCGGGCAGCAGCATCCCGATGATTTCGGCCAGGATCAGCCCTTGCCACCCTGAATTGGGGCCGATCCACTCTTGCACAAGATTGGTGGGGGAGAGCACATTTACGTACCCGACAATGATGAAAGCGATCACCAGCAAGGCTGCGCTGCGGCGTAGGGTATGCCAGCCCAGGGCCGCTCCCCGGCGCAAACTGTCGTCGCCGCGCTGCCGGGCGTAAATGATCAGGACTGCGGCGATGACCCAAAGCGTGATGGTCGCGGTAGTCACGATTTCACCGCCTCGCGGATGCGCTCTATACTTCGACCGAAGAACACCTCAGCCAGAAATCCGAGCAGAGGGGGAATGATCAGCGTGACAGTAAAACGCACGATGGTCAGACGCGGCCCCAGCAAAGCAAATTCCAGCGGCAGGCGGGAAAATGACCACAGGTTTTTGGCGGTCACGAAGGCCACCAGCACCCCCAACCCGGCCCCGGTGTTCAGAAGCGCCCCTGCAATCGGGTAGTACACGTAGGGGCCGCCGGGAATCAGCGCACCCCCCAGGCAGGCCAGAGCCAACCCCCGCCACCCTGCCCCGGCTCCCAGCCAGCGTTTCACGGTCTCCTCGCTGACCAGAACTTGAATCAAACCAGCGGTCAGAAATGCGGCAATTAGCAGGGGAACTACGCGGATCAAGAATGTGCCGCCGGAGAGCAGGCCCTCGAAAGCCATATCTGAGCCGCCGCGCCGCCAGGCCACAACAGCCAGCGCAATGGCGACCACGGCGAGGGCGAGGGGGGTGTAATCGCGTTTTTTATTCATTTCGCCTCCCTCAATCCCCCCATTTTGAAAAACAAAATTGGGGGGAAGCACTT
>Ga0233414_10001134_pt1 | contig 10524 bp, 11 predicted proteins | sample Na_anoxic_10_MG_FD_189020 | JGI IMG/M metagenome (GOLD analysis project Ga0233414, IMG submission 189020) | Seawater microbial communities from Saanich Inlet, British Columbia, Canada - Na_anoxic_10_MG | ecosystem: Environmental > Aquatic > Marine > Inlet | place: Canada: British Columbia...
TGGTAATATTGGTCAAATAGAATTTTCTTTATCATTTCGCCAACTATTAAAAGTTATATCACAGCAACAATACCCAACACTCGGAATAAGAACAGCATTACCACCCGTGACTCGTAACGACTCGTTATCACCTGTAAACGGTAATAGCTGTATGATCTGTTTATCTACCATGCGTGATACACCTGTCACTCTTCCATGTACACATAATTTTCACAGAAATTGTATCACTACGTGGCTCAGACGTGGCACTAATTCTTGTCCGATTTGTAGAAGACGGATTGGTAGCGTTGTCAGAACGAGGCTGGGACTAACGCCATATCAAAGTAGTCGATATGTGTACAATGTTGGTCACACGCATAGAAGATCGACGACTACTAATAGCAGAAATACGACCCATCGTCGATCTTCAAGAGTCACGTCTAATCCTGGGACGTCAAATCGAAGAACTTCTAGACACCGAACGAATGATCAACGGTTGACATCACTTCCTAACTTGATTAGCTGACTTCTTATTGGCGCCACAGCACTTTTTATATTTTTTACCGCCACCACACGGACACTTTTGATTTGGACCAATTTTGTTTCTCCGATGAGGAACTCGTTTCATAGACTGAATACCAGCAGTAGTCTGGGTTACTCCTAATAAATTTTGAAGTTTTTGTATTTGCTGTGGTGTCATCTTTTCGGGATCACTGATACTATCTGCTAATTGTAATATAGGTTCTATTTTATCTTTTGGGAGTTTGTCTACGTCTATTCCCATGGATTTAAGACCGGCTTTCAGTATGTTATTGTTAGACATTTTATAACTAGTGTTTGTTTTTAGAATCTTTTTTCTCGATCTTTTCATCTTTGTTTTCTATTGGAAACCAAGATTCGTTTTCACAGTCGTAGCGATTAAGATTATAATCAGCTTTTTTAGGACTACTTTGACCAACTTTAGGAACATTTTTTTCTATTGTACTATTAATTACATCTGGTAATTTTCTATCATGAATGTGTCTCCGGATTATATGAAATACTCTTTTTCGTAACATTTTTTATTTTATCTAAGAAAAAGATGAAATATTTCAGTGCAATTTTATTAATATTTGCAACAATTCTTGGAATAGTATCTTGTATTCTACCTTACTGGAGTATGGGGAATACTAAACAAATTACAAGTGGGGTGTACAATCTTAACACTGGGAAAAATATGAATGCCGGTCTCTGGGGTTATTGTTATAACAATATCGGTTCCGGTTCTACTGCTCTCGGTAATGCTGGCTGTGGTACTTTTGATATAGATTCGTGGCCTACTAATGAAATTTCTAAAGGATTACTTGCCAGTAGATACTTGTCTATTATAAGTATCTCATTAACAGCTTTAACAGCGGTAATGGTGTATTTTACACAGAATAAAACAGCATACATTGTCATGTGCTCTCTCATCGCTGCATTAATTCTTTCATTGCTAGTTGTGTATTATGTTGTCCAACAACCTTTGTTGAGTTCTATGCATAATAATTATAAATGCCTGGGTGCTGAAAATTGCACAGGCGGAGTAAACCCTACTGCTACAGCCAAAAATTATGGTAATTTGTGCACAGTAACTAAAAGCGTTTGTCAAGTTTGTGGTACATCTGCAGCCGGAAACGCTGGAGTAAAAGAAAAAGACTTAGGCGATGACGAATGGGATGTAACTGCGAAGAAAGCTATTTCAAATCCAAAATACAATAAAGATGATGCATACGACGTGAGAAATCTGATTTCATGTACATCCGAAAAGGATTGTAAAGATTCATTATGTCTTAAAAAGAACGGTGATGGTCAAACCTGTTCAACAGACACAGCCGTCACAGGCAAACTTAAATGTACCAATGGTTATTGCGTGTGTCCCAAAGAAGCTTTAATTAGTATTACTGATCCAAATCGAAGTCAATATTGTACAAATGATACAACTGTTTCATCATCAAGTCTCAATCGTGGAGCTGCTGGTCTGTACTTATCTACAACCGCCACAGCACCCGATAGTGATTGTAGCCCTTCACCTGGTGCTTGTATGTACATACAAGTTGGAGCTGCTCTTTTAGTAATTGGATCTATATTTGCATTACCCGGAATTTTCAATAAAAAAAGTTCTAAAAGTAAATAAATAACAATCGATCAGATTATTTAGTTTGCTTTGTAATGACATTCCCCGATGTTTTTAGTTAAATAATTTCTTGAATGAACTTATTTAATATTTACTCTCCCATAAAATTTTGAATACGACCTCCCAAGTCGCCGACATTAGACATCATGAACATTAGAGGATCAGGTTCAACCGCACCTATACTCCAATATGGATCACGCATCAAACTGGTTGGTTGTGCGTGACAATTACTTCCCACAGAACAGGATGCGGGGTCTCTGTACACACCACGATTACCGGGAATGCCAGCTACCTTTACACAAGCACCACCACCAACTTTGGTACCAGGTGGGCAAGAGTATCCAGTGCGGAGAGTTGCTGAACCACAGTGTTTATCACATTCCGCCGCTGATTTATACATACCACTCCCGTCAAATACCTTAAGACACGCTTTAGAACCAAGCATATCGTTTCTATCAGGGTTACACATCCACGTCGGGTTGCGGAGACGTGCTGAGCCACATTTGCTATTGCACTCTTCCATAGTCTTGTATTGACCATTACCATCATCCCTGGCGATACAATCGGGACCACCACCGTCGTAACCTCTTCTTGGATTACATTCATAGGATCTTAGACCAGAAGGTCGTCTGGGTTCTTGACAAACAGGCACACCCCCCATATCTCCACCTGTGGGTTTGCATACAAGACCTGTCTGACAATTACCCCTTAAACCGGAACCTGGAAATTGTTGACCGGTTAAACATTGTTGTCCCAAGCTGGGTCTTCGTGATGGTGCTGGTCTTGGGCCAGGAGCTGGATTCATAGGCATACAGCGAGGTACTCCTAAATCACCACTAGTGGTACATTTAAGGCCTCGATTGCATGGCATACCGAGTTGACCACTACCAACTCTTCTACATGGACCCCCGGGTTGACCAGGGTTTGGATTTTTATTATTGTTTCCGTACATACTTTTTATTATGAGATAAAAAGTAAATTTTTTCTAAAAAATGGATAGAAGTCAGTGGAAAAATATAGCTGAAGATTTAATAACAATCTATAAAAAATTAGACAATATGACCACGGTTGTGTGCGACATCGAACCTAAAGAAACACCAACGGAAATTGCTCAGAGACCTGAAAATTTACCTCCAGCTGGTGTCAAAAGTTCTAGACCAGGTACTGCCCATCGAAGATGGAAAAATTCGTTAAGAAGTAATTATTCACAATTTTATTTTGATTAAATAAATGAGTAAAGTTTTAAAAACAGTTGCTAAATTACGAAAAGAAGCGTCTCGATTAAAGATCATCGGTCGTTCTAAAATAAAAACCAAAAAAGAACTTGTCAAACGAATTATTGACGAAGGGGGAAACGTATATAAGACTTTGAATCGCAGTGTGAAACGTAAGACGTCGCGTAAGCGTCGCAGTGTGAAACGTAAGACGTCGCGTAAGCGTCGCAGTGTGAAACGTAAGACGTCGCGTAAGCGTCGTAGTGTGAAACGTAAGACGTCGCGTAAGCGTCGTAGTGTGAAACGTAAAGTGTCGCGTAAGCGTCGTAGTGTGAAACGTAAAGTGTCGCGTAAGCGTCGTAGTGTGAAACGTAAAGTGTCGCGTAAGCGTCGTAGTGTGAAACGTAAAGTGTCGCGTAAATCACCGGTTTCGCACAAAAGTGGTAAACATACAAGATACGAAGATATTATAAACGCGTACATAAATGGTGATGATAAAGCTATTAATGCTCTTACAGTCAAGCGTAGAAATGATGTATTACATGGTGTTACTTTTCACGGTACTAAATTTGGAGAAGTAGAAAAATTCAAAACGTGCTTGGAAAAATCTTTAGGAAAAAATTGGGCTAAAAGAATATTAGATCCGAAGGATAAATTAAATGTCAATGGAGTTAAGCGTCTAGGAGTTCCCGGAAGGCAAGGTACAACTATTGGGTTAGAAGTTAGATGCTGCGGTAGTGCTTCTTGTAAAATGTACGCTATCAAAGTGACAAGAAAAGGGACGAGTTGCGGTGACGGTGCCACCGGTGGTATGGGATTTTTGAAGCAGGCTCGTATGCAGCAGCTAGCTTCCGAATATGGAGTCACGCCTCCGGTAGACGCGGTGTATTGCGGTGGTAAAAAAGACGTTTCTTTTATGGTGATGCCTGTGTTGGCGCATCGTCTAATAGATGTTTACAAAAAGGGTTCAACGCTTAGTGAAAAACATCAAAAACAGCTATGGGATTTATATAAAATTTTAGATACAAAGGTCGGTATTGTACACAACGATATAAATTGTCTAAATATTATGATTGACAGCAAAGACAATTTAAAACTTATAGATTTTGATCGCAGTAAGGTTATTGAGAAGAAGGATATCAAGAAGCGGGGAGTTTATATTAATCTAAATTTTCTTGAACTGGTTAATTGCTTTCGTATGTATGGAATTTCACCGGGTGAAGGGTTAGTAAAAAATTTTTTGAGAATACATGGTAAGAACGATGATTTTCTTAAAAAAAAAGGTGTAACTTTTAAAGGAGCGAGTAGTTTTATGGGTTATGTAAAACCACTAAGAAAACCTGGCATTGTCGCTTGGCGTGATTATTAAAAAGTAACTCATAATATATTACAAATTTTGTAACATATTAATAAATGTCTAAGAAAGTTTGTATCTTTGATATCGACAATACATTAACACATGGTGCTGATGCTACAACAAAAATTTGTTGCCCGAGTGGGGAGAAAAATTGTTTAGTAAGCAAATACCAACCTAATTGGCCAGCTGAGAAGTCTGGTACTTCCCAGTATGCACTTGATACAATAAAGAAATGTAAAAAACACGGATATGAGATAGCCATAGCTACGGCGGAAACCGGATTGCAAGTAAATCCTCAAAAACAAAGAAATTTTATTAGAGATTTGACTCATAAAAATCTTTATGATACTCCTATGATGCAAAATTCATGTACTGCTCAGGGTTACAATTATGATATGTGTACTGGTAATCCCAAGACGGATCATGTGTGTTGTAATACAGAATACACAGACAAAACTCGGATGTATTTGAATATTATGAATCATCTAGATATTGATCCAGTAGATTACGGAAATTCTATTGTATTTGATGATGACCAGAGTAACTTAGAAACGGCTAGAGGACTGGGATTCAAAACTTGTCAAGCCAGTTTAAATTGCGGGGGGTCTTATTGTACGCAGGGATGTGGAATTCCTATGGGTTGTAGTCATTTGGTGACAAGCACAGATGAAGATGATCTCGTCGGGGTTGTGTAATTGCTGGACCCCTCAACCACCAAGTCAATGAATTTTGTAAATTGTTCCCTAGATGTTGCCATCTAGGGACTAAATCGCGACTGGTGGTTTCGATCCACCGACCTTCGGGTTATGGGCCCGACACGCTTCCACTGCGCCAAGTCGCGTTTAACGCTTCGTACTGGGATCGAACCAGTGACCTCACGATTAACAGTCGTGCGCTCTAACCAACTGAGCTAACAAAGCAGTCCATACATAAAAATATGTATGGACTTAATAGCACCTACGGGATTCGAACCCGTGCGGATCATCACGACCCAAAGGATCTTAAGTCCTCCGCCTTAGACCGCTCGGCCAAAGTGCTGAGCTTCTAAGACTACTGATCTCCCTCCATCAGTCACTAGATTAAAAAATCTAGTGACTTTACCACCTACGAGATTCGAACTCGTGCGGATCTTACGATCCAAAGGATCTTGAATCCTCCGCCTTAAACCGCTCGGCCAAAGTGGTGAGTGTTTAAGACGTCTGATCTCCCTCCAATCAGTCTCTAGATTAAAAAATCTAGAGACTCCATCTCATTTGCCTGTTAACGGGATCGAACCGTTGACCACCAGATTAAAAGTCTGGCGCTCTACCGACTGAGCTAAACAGGCGTTCCGAATCCGGGAATTGAACCCGGTTCTTCCCTGTGAAAGAGGGATATCCTAACCATGTGGACTAATTCGGAATTTTGGTTTCGCGGGGGATTGAACCCCGAATACCAGCTTCAAAGGCTGGCGTGATGGCCATTTTCACTACAAAACCAAGCGCCTACAAGCGTCACCATACAAAAAATTGTATGGTGACTTGAATGAAATCTTGCGATTTCGTATCAACTCTCCGCCATCTGAGCTATCCCAGGCGCGATCCAGATCGAAGACCCTTCACACTTCTTCTTTCTCAATCTTTAAATTCAATTTTGTTTTTTTATTTATAACATCTTCAATGTTAACCCAGCCTATTTCTCGATCCATCCAAATTACAAATTCATCCCCGGGTTTCTTTTTGTTACCCCAACTAATGTTTTCAGAAGACCACATCGGCTGTAGATTGGTATAATGCCAACACTTATATTTTTCCTCTTCGATGGTGGGATCGAAACGAGACTGGGCCTTAAAGTGATCAATATGCCATTCACCTTGATTCTCCCAAGTCATACCTTCTTCGAACTGGCTTTCTAGATAGTCTAATAGCTCATTATAAGTACAACAGACATACTCTTCGGTTTTACAGGTCTTTGTATTGCCTTTAATCCAATCACAGAAGCCAGAACGTAGATTACATTGTAATTTGTAAACTGGGTCATTGTGATATCGATTCTTATGGTTTGCTTTCCTTTTTGCTTTTCCCTTTTCTGATTCTTTGTATTTTTTCAGAGCTGCTTTCCACGCTTCTGTTTGATAGTATTTTTTCTGACGTGCTTTATGGTTTGCTTTCCCCGCTTCTGTTTGCCTGTATACTTTCTTGTGTGCTTTCCAACACACTTTACACTTTGCTTTTCTCCCGTATTTACTTTTCCCTTTGTAATACTCACTAAGCAGTTTCGTTTCGCCACATCCTGTACATTGTTTCTCCATTCTTTTTGTTAACACAATTCGCGTAACAAAATTCAATTTTTAACATGCTTCTTCATATACTCTTCCCAATTAATTTTCGCTTTGGTCCCACCATCGTATTCCACTGCTAATTTCTCTGTAATCATCCAATCATTTAAGCAAAGTCCGTCGCAATGAATATCAGCAAGAACTCTACCATACTTTTCCCGCTTAATTTCAGTCAACGTGACCTGTTTATTAAGGCATTTTTCAGCTAATTTGTCTCTTGAGATAATTGCCATTTGAGTTTCTTTTTTCGTGATTCCTTTAATCTCTGGTGCATCTATTCTATTCAATCTCACACTAAACCTATAAAGTGGCGATTCCTTGTATGGGAGCTTACTAGCGATTGTTATAGTGTCCCCATCGTATACTTTAATTACTCGCCCGCCAGATATTGGTGGTACAAATGGTATGGTGTCCTTCCAACCTGGTATGGTGGCTGTAGAATAACAACAAAATCTTCTTATGAAATTCATTTATATTAGTAAATATCCTCATAAATCCACCGGAATGTTATTGTTATCACTAGGGGTTGTATCACCTATGATACTTGTTAGTTCTATTTCGCTCTCCAGAATGGATGTGTGATCCTTTTGACATAATAATTTGATAGATAAGTAAATATTACCTAGGATAGATAGTAAGCCAAACACCCCGATGGGAATTGTGTAACTTGTATTTTTTGAAATACAATCGGAAAAACTATTGAATGAATTGTTTTGCATTTTTTTTATTCAATCAATAAAAATTTTGATATTTAACTAAATGGTTGAAATTTTGTCATGTCTTCAAATTTAGCCACAAAAGGAGCTTTTAAATTTATTGTTTGTCCCTGTAACAACAAGTTTAAAATATTTACTTCCTGATCTATTAACTTTTTTTCTTCGTGTGTTATTTGTTTATAAATATATCCAAGTGTTACGTGGTATTTAGATAAGCCATCGTTTCTACCAACAGTGTCAATAATATTTTGCCTGCATTCATTCATCTGTTTTGGAGGTTTTTTAAACACTAGTCTTATGGCCGAACTATTATATACGATTCCTTTAACAGTTAATTTAATATTACCCCATTTACACGCATTTATGTTGTGAGCTATTTTATATAACAAACTGTCTATACAGTTGTAAGGATTGAAGTAACCAATTTGTCGTGATTGAGCTTCGTATATACCAAAATTAGCGCTGTCACGTAATCTTAAAACTTGTTTTTGTTGGTCTAGTAATGGTCCCCCATTAGCCCATATATTGTAAAGAGTTACGTGAAGTGAACTTAAAGGCAGTGGAGAAAACACGGCTCTCAAAATATTATTATGCTTTAGATAATTATGCAACATTGTTAGATCAGTAGCTACATTTGATATAACTGACCAACCGAAAAATATTCTATATGCACCATTTGTATTAATTTTGTGTGTGAATTGCATTATGCACTTTTTAAATAATTTTTCGTATATTTTTCATTTTTAAATAAAAGATGAGTAAAAAAGCATATTTACCTGAAGACTGGGGTATTAGCGAAAACAGTAGCACCCCCGGGTTTTTAGACAGGCACTTGCTATTCGATCGACAATGGAATTTGTGGCGTGAGTCTAATTTTAGCAAACGCTGCCCGCAACATAAATGGGAATGGTCCGAAATAAAATCCTCAGTTTTAGTAAAAACTTTAGTGCATAATGATGGTTCACATCAACAATTGCTGGATTTTTTACAAAACATAGTTATAAATATTTTTTCATTCTTAGACGGAAAATACACAATAAATGTTCAACAACCCACTAATTATTCAACAACTTTTGTCACGTTAAGTCTTCTAACAAGTACCCCACCGAGAGTGCAATACTTGATTATTCATCAACTAAATGAATATCTTAAAAAAAGAAGGGGTGAAGGACAGAAGAAAAAAACAAGGAGTTACCCAGTTGGGCAATCACAATTACGGAATACACCCGAAGACATTTGGTATAATTTTTTTGCTTTGTGGAATTTTATAAAATGGATATGGTTCAAGTTAATGTTTGGGGAATTTACACGGTTACAAATGTGTCATAGGTCTCAAGTACTAAATGGTCAAGCATATGCTTATATGACATTGATTAATATATTTCAACAAAGATTGTTATATTTTCATGATTTAATCAGGGGTAATCGTGTAGATTTGAAATCCAACGAATTTACAAAAAATAAACAAATGGGTATATCATCCATTTACGTAGACAAATTGCAAAGAACACCCCGTGTCAATAAGACCGGGGCGTCTTTTGGTGTAGTAGAAGCGTGGCATCATCCGGGTGATGTACAATGTAGAGTTCCATATAGGGGGGGTTATGGTTTGAATATAAGAAAATTTCGAAGTGAAGATAGTTATTATGGGTCTTTACAATGTGGGATATCTGGTAGCACACAATATGTTTTATTTATGTATTTATTGAGTATATGTGTTCAGGGATCGAAACACCCCATGGTAGACGTTAGAAATGTTATAACCAGTTGTGTTCTTATTTTAGTAGGCGACGGTGGACATAACATTAGAGAAATTATGGGCGGTTTAACAGCTAGTATAATTTTGTTAAAAAATATAATTGACGAATTGAAGAATAGTCTTAATGCATATCAGGGGGGTCTACATGAAAAAATAAGGCGTTTTGTTGCCGACTTGGAGAGGCGTGGTATCAACAAAACGCCTAGTGGCGTTATTATTACGGAATTATATAATCTCGTAGAAAGAACCCTCTTACCAACGCTTCCTTGTGGCACAAGACGTTATATTGTTTTTAAACACATATTAATATTTATGGCAAATTGGTCGAGTTTTATTGATGAATTTTATAAGTTTACTGGTAATGCAAATATAGTTGGATTATTTGCGGGGGATTGGATACCAAAAAGAACAATTGATGAAATTATCCCAACAGACCTCGGTGTATATACAAAAAGAAATGGAAGAGGGGTAAGCTACGTAGTGATCCCAAACCAGACAAATGCTAATAGTGTGCTAGCTCAAAGCGCTAAATTAGCGACATTTAAATATTTTTTTTCAGACAAAAATAAGTTGAGGTGGGCAGTTGCGGATGATGTATACAATGGTTATTATTTAACGAATGTATTTTTTGCCATGGAAAATAATAGACATTTACCACACACTAAGCCCTCGAGTGGTAGTCCATCACATGTTATTATGCCTGGTAAATACACCACCGAACAATTACAAGATTGGAAAATAAGTTCTTTTAAGCATGCTCCTAATTTAATGATGCAAGAGATCATTAATATCTTCCCCACATATGAGGCGATTAATAACACAGTTAAAGATGGTATGGATGCGATTATTCGAGATATTCGAGATATGCGAGGTGGTGGATGTGACACAAGTTCTGCAAACGCAAAAATACCTTTTGCATTTTCAATGAAGACGTCACGTAAACGTCGTAGTGTGAAACGTAAGACGTCACGTAAACGTCGTAGTGTGAAACGTAAGACGTCACGTAAACGTCGTAGTGTGAAACGTA
>Ga0233414_10001137_pt1 | contig 10496 bp, 6 predicted proteins | sample Na_anoxic_10_MG_FD_189020 | JGI IMG/M metagenome (GOLD analysis project Ga0233414, IMG submission 189020) | Seawater microbial communities from Saanich Inlet, British Columbia, Canada - Na_anoxic_10_MG | ecosystem: Environmental > Aquatic > Marine > Inlet | place: Canada: British Columbia...
TCGCCATCTCTCGGTGTATCGCCAAGGCTGAGCGAAGAGCCCGTTGAGGTGCGTCCTCTAAGGCAATGGGGGCGCCGAAGAGGGCCATGATCCCGTCACCGGTCATCTCATTGACCGTACCTTCATAGTCGTGCACCTTGTGGATCAGAATCTCGTAGACCTGATCCATAATAGAGTATGCCTCTTCAGGTCCCAAACTTTCGACAAGGGAGGTAAATCCCTCCATATCACAGAACATCACCGTGACCTGCTTGCGCTCTCCCTCGATTTTATCTCTTTGGGTAAGGATCTTTTCAGTGAGGCCTTTGGGAAGGTAACGCTGAATCTTGTCTAATTTCTCATCAAAAGAGAGGTCTTTAGTGGATAGTTCTGAGGGGAGGGTTAGGTTGAAGCCGCATTCACCGCAGAATTTAAACTGAGGGGGATTTGCTGAATTGCATTTTGGGCAAATTCTTTCTAGTTTTGCCCCACATTGGCCACAAAATTTTATCTCATCTGGATTATCAAACTGGCATTTTGGGCACTTCATTATTTATGCCCTCCGGATCTGAAGAAAGGTCGATTTAGGAGACAAAAAGATAGGTCTTTTGTTTCTAATAAAGTGGAGTATAGGCGAAACGGGACTTTGTGTCAATTCAGGGCAGATTGCCATATATTGTATGATATTGTATGTCTTTTCAGCACCATCGGATTTATGTTTTATATAGCAAAGCATCACTTATCTGAGATCGCTAAGAGTCACAAGATATGGGAAAAAGATGTGAGCCTTTACAGCTCTCGCATAGCCTCCTGACTCTTGCCAAATCAATAGTCCGTCCCCATCTTTTAGAATATTCCCTTGGCTTTCTTCTGTTGTACCATGCCCTCTTTTCGTCTCGTTCCTAGATAGGCCGCCCTGGGAACCAGGTAAACCTGTTTGTTTCTCTTAGAGGCCATAATCCGCTTTGATCCTCTACAGATCATCCAGATCCCGCTTTCTTAGCCCATTTCGGTGCCCTTTTTTCCAGAAAAGCGGTGATCCCTTCGACGCACTGACCGCTAAGAACATTTGATGCGGCTTTTTCCCTCTCGAATGCGAGGGCCTGATCCTCATCCATCGAAATAGTTGAATCGATAATTTCTTTGACAACCTGCAGGGCCATGGGGCCATTGGTCGTTATGCTCTCAACATATTCGGTTACACTGGCCCGGAAATTTTCTTTCGGAAAAATATGGTTTACTAGACCTAACTGTTTTGCTTCCTCGGCACCAATTTTCCGAGCAGAAAAGATAAGATCCTTTGCACACCCAGGCCTGACTAATTTCGCAAGTCGCACAGTGCCTCCTAAATCCGGTATTAGTCCCAGACGTGTTTCCTGAAAACAAATAACGGCACCCTCTTTGGCCACCCTGAGATCACAGGCCAATGCGAGTTCTGCGGCTCCGCTGTAACATATACCATTGATGGCTGCAATTGTCGGAAAGGTAAGACGGGCAAGTTTTGTAAGAACGCTTTGAATATAAGCAAACCCATCAACAAGTTTTTCTTTGCCCTGATTCTGGAGACCTTGGAACATGTCTGTAATGAACTTATCGGATGGCATGACGTCAACACCTGCCGAGAAGATGTCGGCGGGATGACCGGTTATCACTAACGCCCGAATCCTTTGACTGGATTTTAAGTCATCAAAATAGCTGTCGAATGAGTTCCAGCACTCGAAACTGATGGCATTCTTCTTTTCAGGCCGGTTGATTTCGATGAACGCTATTTCTTTTTCTTCACGATAGATTAAAGGAGCTTCATTTTCCGCCATATCGCCTCCAAGACCGTGGATTACCATTTTTTATAGTATACATTCGCTTAGAGCAGCAGTGCCAATTCCTTCTCGTATTTTTCCACCCACCCGTCAGCACCGCATTCCTTAAGGATTTCTATTGCTTTGCCCAGATTTTCTTTGGCTTTCGGTTGATCGCCTTTTCGTTTGAACAATTCAGCATAAAGGGCACAATCCCTGCCCAAATGCCACCTCATATCATTCCTGCTGTCCGCTTCTATGGCTTTCTTAATCCAGTCCTCCGCTTCAGATATGTGATGGTCGTCGAGATTCAATAAAACCTCGGCGATATACCTTGGCATCCAGCCGTCGTATATCCTATATCGGTTCTTTTCATAGTACCCATAAACCAATTCCAAATTAATATCTTTCTCATTATTCATTATCTTTGCTTTTACTAAACCTATTTTGCAAAGATCTAAAAAAGAGGACAAAAGGTTAGTTTGATCCAATATTGAGGTTGCTTCCTTATAATAATTCTTTGACTCCTGATATTTCTCCATTTCAAAGTAGGCATCGCCGAGATTAAATCGTGCAATAGAGTCCCATAAAGGATTATTGATGCGTTCACAAAAATCAGCGCCTCTCACAAGATGCCTTACCGCTTCTTTAAAAAAACCCCTACCATAACAAGAGATCCCTTGGGCGGTATAAGAAAGGCCTTTTGAATATGTGTCACCACTCTCCACAGCTATCTGCAGAGCCTCATTGCTATTCTGGTAAGCAAGATCAATCTTACCATGGAAATAATAATACACAGATATACTGCTTTTCATTGCTGCTATGCCCCAAAGATTATTGACAGCCTCGTTAATTTCAATTGCTTTATTGGTGTGAAAATATGCCTTTTCAAACTCACAGTTGAAACTTAAAGCGTTTCCCAACCAATAATTACCTAAAACAAAAGAAACAATATCGTTTACTTCTTCTGAGAGTTTTAAGGCGTTTTCTAAATTCTTAGATGCCTTAAGAACGTCATCTTGAACATAAATATCATATGTCCCTAATATGATGTATATCTGAGAAAGCCTCCTCTTGTAATCGTACTTCAAGGCGAGATCAAATATAGGATCAATAGCCTCTTTTGCTTCAGTAAAAGAATTAATTTGAGAGATATAAAGCCCAAGAATCGTTCTTGCATCAATGAGTTCTTTCTCCACGTCATCCGTTTGGGGCAATTTTTCAATAGATGCTATTCTCTTTTTTGCATATGTAATAGCATCATTTAATGAAGCTGCCTTTTCAGCTTTCTTGCCTGCCAACTTTGAATACGCAGCCGCTTTCTTGTAATTCTCACTCGCAATATAATGCTCTGTCAATACTTCATAATGCTCATGAATATTATCTTTGTACAAATCCTGGACAGCCTGGCCGATCTCATCGTGAAGTTCTTTTTTCCTCTTGGTCAATATGGAGTCATAGACCACATCAAAGGTCAGGGCATGTTTGAATATATGAGTGGATTGGGGAAAGATACCCCTTTCGTAAATCAGCTCTGAATCCCTCAAAGCGGACAGATGGGAAAGCAATGATTGTTCAGAGAAACCGGTCACCCTCTTTATTAGCTCATAGCTAAATTCTCTTCCGATAACAGAACCGGTCTGAAGTACATCTTTCGCACCTTCAGGTAACGAATCAACCCTTGCCATGATTATATCCTGGATCGTAGAAGGGATGGTTACGTCCTGGATATCTTTTGCCATGTGATATTTGTTGTCTTTTTTCTCTATGATGCTGAGGTCTCTGAGGGATCGAATGAACTCTTCTATGAAAAAAGGGACTCCTTCCGTCTTCTCCAGGATGAACTGCTCAACGTTCCCGTCCATATCCTCTGTACCCAAAAGGTGGCTCGCCATGGCCAGGCTCTCCCTGTTGGAAAGCCTATTTAAGTTCACTTGACTGTGAAAGGATTTTCCTCCCCACGCATGAACAAACTCAGGCCGGTAGGTGAATATCAAAAATATCTTCGCCCCCGTTATATTATTCAACAGATCCTTAAAGGAATCCTCGGAGCTTTTATCAATCCAGTGAAGATCCTCAACGGCTATTATCAGAGGCCGTATCTCTGAACCTTTAAGCACGATCCTCTTTAATGCCTCCATGATTCGGTCTTTTCTTCCCTCAGGGCTCATGGGAATTTTATCGATACCACTGTCTTTGACCGATAACAGCTCCAGAAGGTATGGAAGCGTAGAGGCTTCATCGACCCCTAATACTTTCAGTTGTCTTTTAACCTTTTTCGTGATTTCGGAATCTCCATCACCCTCACGGATATCAAAGGTTGCCCTTAGGATGTCTATGACCGGATGATATGCCACGCCTCTGCTGTAAGAGAGACATTTCCCCTCTAAGAAGGTCACATCCTCATTGGTCACAGCCTTTCTGAACTCGTACAAGAGCCGGGATTTTCCTACCCCAGCCTCAGCCATGATGGAAAAGGCCTGGCCCCGACCTGCCTTTGCCCTCTCAAAACCATCAAGCAAAAGCTCTAACTCCCGTTCTCTCCCCACAAAGGGTGTAAGGCCTCGCTCAGCACTAACATCAAACCTAGTTCTCCTGGAGCTGGAGGTGAGCACACAGTAGACATTGACTGGCTCTTCTTTTCCTTTGATTTGCTTATTTCCCAAGGCTTCAAATCGAAATAAACCCTCCGTAAGCTTGAATGTCTCCCCCGTCACATAGGTAGATCCAGGCTCTGCCATACTCTCCATCCTGGATGCCAGGTTGACAGTATCACCCACTGCCTTGAACTCAACCCGAAGGTCATTTCCGAGGGTGCCTACGACTACGGGACCGGTGTTAATGCCGATCCGCATTTTGAGGGGCGGTATACCCTCTTTCTTTTCCTTCATCCTATCGCTGAATCTGGCTATTTCCTGGTGAATTGCCAGGGCTGACCGGATTGCCCGCTGAGATGCATCTTCCAAAGCGATGGGGGCACCAAATAGGGCCATTATCCCATCCCCGGTCATCTCGTTCACTGTACCTTCGTAATCATGCACTTTGTGAATAAGGATCTCATAGACCTCATCCATGACAGAGTAAGCCTCTTCAGGGCCGAGCCTCTCGACCAGGGAAGTAAACCCCTCCATGTCACAGAACATGACGGTCACTTGCTTGCGTTCCCCCTCGATTTTATCTCTTTGGGTAAGGATCTTTTCAGTGAGGCCTTTGGGAAGGTAACGTTGAATCTTGTCTAATTTCTCATCAAAAGAGAGGTCTTTACTGGATAGTTCTGAGGGGAGGGTTAGGTTGAAGCCGCATTTACCACAGAATTTATCGCCAAGTGGATTCACTTTACCGCACCCGGGGCAGGCAAGCTCTAATTTATTGCCACATTCACTACAGAATTTGGCATCATCAGGATTTTCAGTTTGACAGTTTGGGCATTTCATTCTGGAAATCCACCATTAAAATTCATTCTCTATCAACAACGCCCCCTAGTTCCTTACTGAGTTCATTAATGATAAGGTGCTCGAAGTCGGCCAAAAAGGAAGTTTTTATCCAGTTTCTATAGTCCTCTTTTAAAAGCTTGCCTGTATCCCGAAGCATCTTCTTTGAATCGGCCTTCTTAATAGCATTTAGCATAGCTTGAAAAAATTTTGTGCGATTACCGAACGCTGTCTTTATGATTGCTTCATCTAAGGGATAGGCGCTTTTCAGGATGAACCATGAATCAAAAAAATCTCTACCAGCTTGTCGGTCAAGGAAAGTGAGAAGTTTTTCTGTCATCAAAAACGATGGTTCAAGGGTGAGCACCGGCACTCCCCTGAGGGCCAAGATGGCTGTTTTCAGTTCCTTTTCCCTGGTGGAGATTTCAATTTTAATATGAAAGTTTCTATCTGGCCCTCTAAATCTTAACTCCACAAGAAGGGTATAGAATTTCACTGCGTCGTCTGTTATTTCCCATTTCTTCTTTGCACAAAGGCCCTTTATTATGCCGATGAGCTCTTGGGGAGAAACTCCTGGAAGAGAATCATAATCTATGTCCTCAGAGTAACGGGGTAGATCATAGAAAAGCTTTAATGCGGTTCCCCCTTTAAAGGCTATCTGGGAACCGGCAATGGATTTCGCCAGGGCCTGGGCCACCTCTATGATGGTATTTTCCCTGTATTGGTTGAGAAAATCCTGCTTATTTGGCTTCATACTCCTGTTTTCCGAAAATATGAACTAGTTCTTTAACTCTATCGGGGTAAAAGCGAACGTAATATGCAAGCAGTTCAACATCAAGCTTGCCCATGTCTACATCCTCTGGCAGTAGCTCTACGAGCCCTTTAGTCCTCATATAGAGGGTGTCTAGAAAGGCCTTTTCCGGTAGGGCAATGTAAAAGTCTTCTTCCTTCACTTGACCGAAACGAATAAGGGAAGGTGCCAAATGCCGATAAACGAATTCGATATTGTCGGCTCTACATTGATAACTCCTTAGTGCTGTAGAAAAGATTATCTGTGGAACTTGAACAATCAATCCCCAGTAGTTGAGAGCTGATTCCAGGGAGATGACAGATGGCTGGCAAAGAGCATTGGCCAAAGAAAAAAGGGAATATTTACTGTTGACAAGAGCATAGAGATCGCGACGGAGGCGAATAAGAACCTTTCTTTTGACAAGCCTTGCCGCTATTGTTCGGGCGCTCTCTCTGGTTACACGAAAGATGGCCTGAAGGGAGGAAATCGTGAAAAAGGGACTCTCGGCGCTTAATAACTTAGAGATCTTGTTGTCTGCCATGACGATTGACGTTCTTAATAAATAAACAATTATGTTTATTTTCTTGTATCCTATTTTGAAGCATGTGTCAAGGGATATGTACAGTCATTATGTGCAACAGCCTACTGATCTATAGGTACACTTTGAAATGCAACCCCCCGAATCGGAAATGATAAATATTACGAAAGTGCAGCCAGTTCTTCTTCAGCTTTTTTTATCCATCCATCAGCACCGCATTCCTTCAGGATTTCTATTGCTTTGCTCAGGTTTTCTTTGGCTTTTGGTTGGTCGCCTTTTCGGTTAAAAAACTCAGCATAAAGGGCATAGTCCCTACCTAAATGCCACCTCATATCATTCCTGCTGTCCGCTTCTATGGCTTTCTTAATCCATTCCTCCGTTTCAGATATGTGCTGATCGTTGATATTCAATAGGATCTCACCAATATACCGTGCCATCCAGCCGTCAAATACCTTGTATTTATTCTTTTCATGGTAGTCATAAACCGATTCCAAATTGATGTCTTTCTTATTGAGCATTATCATTGCTCTTGCTGAGCCTATTTTACACAGATTTGAATAAGACGGCATAAGGCTATTCTGTTCAAGAGATGAGGCTGCTTCATTGTAATAATTTTGTGACTCCTGATATTCCCCTATATCAAAGCAGGTATCGCCTAAAATATATCGTGCAAAAGAACTCCATAAAGGGGTATTGATCCGTTCACAGAAATGAGCACCTCTCAAAAGATGCCTTACCGCTTCTTCAAAAAAACCTTTACCATAACAAGAGATACCTTGGGCGGTATAAGAAAGAGCTTTTGAATATATATCACCACTCTCCTCAGCTATCTGCAGAGCCTCATTGCTGGCCTGGTAAGCAAGATCAATCTTACCATGCCAATAATAATGCATGCCGATGTGGCTTTTCATTGTGGCTATGCCCCAAAGATTATTTACAGCCTCGTTGATTGCAAGTGCTTTATTGAAGTGGGAATATGCCTTTTCAAATTCACAGTTCATAGACAAAGTTGCCCCCAGCGCATAATTAACAAAAACAGAAGAAACAATATCGTTTAATTCCTCTGAGATCTTTAAGGCCTTTTCGAAATGTTTAGATGCTTCAAGAAGGTCCTCTTCAACATTAAAATTGTATGCTCCTACTATGGTGTATATCTGAGAAAGCCTTCTCTTATAATTGTACTTCAGGGCAAGATTAAATATTGGATCAATAGCCTCTTTTGCTTCAAAATAATAAGCCATTTGACCCATATAAAGCCCAAGAATCGTCCGTGCATCAATGAGTTCTTTCTCCATGTCATCCGTTTGGGGCAATTTGTCAATAGATGCTACTCTCTTTTTTGCATAGGTAATCGCATCATTTAATGAAGCTGCCTTTTCAGCTTTCTTGCCTGCCAACTTTGAATACGCAGCCGCTTTCTCATAATTCTCACTCGCAATATAGTGCTCTGCCAATACTTCATAATGCTCATGAATATTATCTTTGTATAATTCCTCAATAGCATCTCCGATCTGGCCATGAAGGTGCATCTTTCTCTTGCTTAATATGGAGTCATGGATCACATCCTGTGTCAGGGCATGTTTGAAGATATGAGTGGATTGGGGAAAGATACCCCTTTCGTAAATCAGCTCTGAATCCCTCAAAGCGGACAGATGGGAAAGCAATGCTTGTTCGGAATAACCGGTCACCCTTTTGATTAGCTCGTAGCTAAATTCTCTTTCGATAACAGAGCCGGTCTGAAGTACATCTTTCGCACCTTCGGGTAACGAATCAACCCTCGCCATGATCACATCCTGGATGGTGGAAGGGATGGTTACCTCCTGGATATCTTTTGCCATGTGATATTTGTTGTCTTTTTTCTCTATGATCTTTAGGTCTTTAATGGATTTTATAAACTCCTCAATAAAAAAGGGGACTCCTTCCGTCTTCTCCAGGATGAATTGCTCAACGCTCCCGTCCAAATCCTCTGTGCCCAAAAGGTGGCTCGCCATGGCCAGGCTTTCCCTGTTGGAAAGCCTGTTCAAGTTCACTTGACTGTGAAAGGATTTCCCTCCCCACGCGTGAACAAACTCGGGCCGGTAGGTGAATATCAAAAATATCTTCGCCCCTGTTATATTATTCAAAAGATCCTTAAAGGAATCCTCGGAGCTCTTATCAATCCAGTGAAGATCTTCAACGGCCATTATCAGAGGTCGTATCTCTGAACCTTTCAGCACGATCCGCTTCAATGCCTCCATGATGCGGTCTTTTCTTCCCTCAGGGCTCATGGGAATTTTATCGATACCACTGTGTTTGACCGATAATAGCTCCAGAAGGTATGGAAGCGTAGAGGTTTCATCGACCCCTAATACTTTCAGCTGTCTTTTAACCTTTTTCGTGATCTCGGAGTCTCCATCACCCTCAAGTATATCAAAGGTTGCTTTTAGGATGTCTATGACCGGATGATATGCTACACTACGGCTGTAAGAGAGACATTTTCCTTCCAAGAAGGTCACATCCTCATTGGCCACTGCCTTCCTGAATTCATACAGGAGCCTGGATTTTCCCACCCCGGCTTCTGCCATGATGGAAACGGCCTGGCCTCTGCCTGACTTGGAGCGCTCAAAACCATCCAGTAAAAGCTCAAGTTCCCTCTCTCTTCCTACAAAATGGGTCAATCCCCGTTCAGTACTGACATCAAAGCGTGTCCTTATAGTACTGGGGGCTATCGCACGGTAGACTTTGACGGGCTCTTCCCTGCCTTTAACTTCCTTTTCCCCCAGAACCTCAAATCGGAAGAAACCCTCTGTAAGCTTGAATGTCTCCTCGGTCACATAGGTAGATCCAGGCTCTGCCATACTCTCCATCCTGGATGCCAGGTTGACAGTATCGCCCACGGCCTTGAACTCAACCCGGAGGTCATTTCCGAGGGTGCCGACGACTACAGGACCAGTGTGAATGCCGATCCTCATTTTGAGGGGTTGTATTGCCTCTTTTTCTCGGTTCATTTTATCGCTGAATTTCGCCATCTCTCGGTGTATCGCCAAGGCTGAGCGAAGAGCCCGTTGAGGTGCGTCCTCTAAGGCAATGGGGGCGCCGAAGAGGGCCATGATCCCGTCACCGGTCATCTCATTGACCGTACCTTCATATTCATGAACCTTGTGAATGAGGATTTCATAGACCTGGTCCATGATGGAGTATGCCTCTTCAGGGCCGAGCCTCTCCACAAGAGGCGTAAATCCCTCCAAGTCACAGAACATGACTGTGACCTGTTTGCGTTCGCCTTCGATTTTATTCCTTTGGGACAGGATTTTTTCTGTGAGGCCTTTAGGGAGATACCGTTGGATTTTGTCTAATTTCTCATCAAAGGAGAGATCTCTGGGGGTTGGCTCAGATGGAAGGGTTAGATTGTAGCCGCATTCACCACAGAATTTATCGCTGGGAAGGTTTTCAGCGCCACACTGAGGGCATACTAAAAGGAGTTTTGCACCGCATTCACGGCAAAACTTCCTCTCAGCAGGATTTTCAGCCTGGCATTTTGGGCATTTCATTGTGGATAACTCCTTGTTGAGGTTCCCAATTATTCAGACCGTTAATGATTGGATCTTTAAAGAGCCACGGCTTACTATGCCAGACTTAAAGTAGGGTTAATTTTAGCCGACAATAATTTTACCTCCTAACAGAGCAGCTCTGTTCCGTTAGGAGATGAGCGGGCACATTTTGAGGATTTTATCCACGAAAAAGATAGCAATTATAGATTTTGGGAATTTCTCTGCTAAGAATACAAAACGTTAAAGAAAAAAACAACCCGAATTGTTACTAAAAAAAATACAAAATGAAAATAGCATTTGGGGACGTGAATGGGGCCATGCCCCCCAAAAAAACGGCGGATAAACCCTGAGGCGGATAAAAATAACGGCAGGCCAGCCCGCCCTGGCCTCCGGCTCCGCTTCCAACCAATAGGGCTTACAGGCCGGTGAGAT
>Ga0233414_10001138_pt1 | contig 10494 bp, 9 predicted proteins | sample Na_anoxic_10_MG_FD_189020 | JGI IMG/M metagenome (GOLD analysis project Ga0233414, IMG submission 189020) | Seawater microbial communities from Saanich Inlet, British Columbia, Canada - Na_anoxic_10_MG | ecosystem: Environmental > Aquatic > Marine > Inlet | place: Canada: British Columbia...
TCGGCTCTTCGGGGTGTCACCGCCAGTGACTGAGCATGCCGGGATGTGGACTGCTACGCTTCGTCCATGAAGCTTTGTTGGATTGCCTTGGCCGACGGCCTGCACCATGGAGTTCAACCCCGTCTGTGGTTGCGATGGGAACGACTACGGCAACCCATGCGCTGCGGCTAGCGCCGGCGTCCGCGTCGATTTCGAAGGAGCGTGCGCGGCCCCCTAATTAGGGGGCTATGCTCTCAACAATAGGCTAGAAGCGGAGTGTGGAACTCTGGTTGCTCGCGCTTTGGGCTCTTTCGGGCGCCGCGCTGCTGTTCACGCACCTGCTGATGGCTTGGCGTGTGCTCGCGGGCCCCTTGGCCGCGCAGTGGCGCTACCTCGGCTTCCTCGTCCCGGTGCTGACGCCCGTCGTTGCATGGCGCGGGGGCAACCGCCTCGGTCCGATCACCTGGGTTCTGTTCTTGGTGATCTACCTGTCGGCGCGCATGGTCGAGGTCTGATGTCCGAGCCGCAGCCGCATCCGTTCGTGACCATCCGGGTTCGGCCCGAGCAGCTCGAGCTAGCGCAGCTGCGGCTCTGGGAGCTTGGAGCATCCGGTCTAGAAGAACGCGATGAGACCACGCTCGTGCGCGAAGAGGCGCCTGGTCAGGTCGTCGTCATCGCCGCGTTCCCCGATGAAGTCGGGGCGCAGTACGCGTTGAAAGAGATCCGCGACGAGTACGAAGCCGAGATCATCTACGTGCCACGCGAAGACTGGGCCACCGAATGGCGCCGTGGATTTGGTGCGCAGCGCATCGGGAAGCGCCTCTTGTTGCATCCCTCGTGGGAGGCGGTGCCGAGCGCGCCAGACGATGTGGTCCTGACGATCGATCCGGAGAACGCGTTCGGAAGCGGTGACCACGAAACGACCAGGCTCGTGTTGCGGATGCTCGAGGAACGGGTTGCCGGTGGCGAGCGCGTGCTCGACGTGGGTTGCGGTAGTGGTGTTTTGTCGATCGCTGCGCTCTGTCTCGGTGCGGCTTCCGCGGTGGCCGTCGACATCGACGAGGACGCTGTCGTCGTTGCACGCCGCAACGCGAAGGTCAACGGCGTCGCTCCGCACATCGAGGTCTCTGCCCGTCCGCTGCCAGACGTTGAAGGCGTCTACGACATCGTCCTCGCCAACATCGAAACCCGGGTCCTGATCCACATGCCCAGTCAGCTCCAGGCGCGCGTCGCCTCCGGTGGCTTTCTGGTAATGAGCGGCATCCTGCGTGCCGAGCGAGATGAGCTGCTCGCCGCCTACGCTCCGATGCGGCTCGAGGAATGCCTCGAAGAGGGCGAGTGGTGCGCCTGTTTGCTGAGGCCGGTGGGGCCGTGACGGTCCGCAGGCTCTACGTGCCTGATCTGCCCGAGGCGGGTGGAGTGGTCACCCTCGCAGAGGCGCCGAGCCGGCATGTTCGGGTGCTCCGTCTTCGGGAGGGCGACCAGGTCGTGCTCTTCGATGGCAAGGGCCACGCGGCGCCGGCCAGGCTCAAATCCGTCGGTGACGAGGTCGTGTGCCAAGCGGAGAGGCCTCGGGCCTCGGAGACGAAGCGCGCGCGTGTCGTGTTGCTGCTGGCAGTGCCGAAAGGCTCGAAGCTCGACGACTGCGTGCGCATGGCCACCGAGCTCGGTGTCGACGAAGTGGCGTTGATGCTGACAGACCGCACCGTCCCCCGATGGGACCGGAAGCGAGAACGGTCGCGTGTCGATCGACTAACGCGGATCGCTAGCGAAGCCGCCGCTCAGTGCGAGCGAAACGATGTCCCGGTCATTCACGGCCCTGAGCCCTGCGCCGCCTGGTTGGACGCGATGCCCGGGAATGCGGCAGGGGTCGTCTTCGGCGCACGAGCTCAGGGAGCGCTGGCCTTCGATGGAACCCCTGAACAAGTATGGTGTGCCGTGGGGCCCGAAGGTGGATTCACCGATGCAGAGATCGCATCGTTCGAAGAGGCCGGTTTTGCCGTTGCAAGCCTCGGAACGTGGGTCCTGCGGGTCGAAACCGCCGTGCCCGCCGCGCTGACCATCGTGCGGGACCGGCTCGAGTCGCTTTGACAAGCTCGTTGACACGCCGACAGAACCAGCGCCACCATTGCACCGGATATGTCGGTTCTCGCCTCTCTCCTGGTCCGTGACCAGGCGATCGCTGTCGATCGGGTCCAAGAAGCGATCCAGGAGCAGGTCATGCGTGGCGGTAACCTCGACACCGTGCTCCTCGAGCTCGACTGCCTGCGCGAGAACGAGATGAACGCGTACTGTGCGGCGGTCTACGGACTGCTCCCGGCGACGCGCGACGAAGTGATGCAGACGCCGATCAGCACTGTCCGTGTGCTGCCCCGAGAGTTTGCCGTGCGGCACCGGTTGATTCCCGTTGCGCGCACTGAAGATGCCGTCGTGCTCGCCGTCGATCGCCCATTACCGGACGCCACCCTTCGCGAGATTTCCTTCGAGCTCGGGATCGACCCCGTACAGCGCATCGTTTGTTCGGTCCGGGTCGAGGCGGGGTTGGCTCGCCACTACGACATCGAGATGACGGCGCGGATGCGTCACCTCAACGACCGGCTGGAGGCCGCAGACGCCGGCTCGATTCCCTACGTCGCCCCCTTCCAAGGTGTGGGAAAACGCAGCTCCCTCCCGCCGAAGAAGCAGGTCTCCGGCTCTTATCCGCGCATCGATTCCTCGATCCCTGCGCCGGTTGGCATGGCCGATACGGAGCCTCCTCCCGCCGTGCTTCCTCAAATCGGCTCTTCGGTTCCCGCGGGTACGTTTGGAGACTCCGATCGACCGAGGCCTCACCGCAAACGCTCGGAGCCCCAATCGGGCTTTCTGAACGCAACCCGATATAGCCTTCCTCCACGCCCACCAGAGGTTCTAGGGAGGCCATCGGCGCGACCTTCGGCGCCGCCTGCCACGAGCAATCGCCAGGCACCGACCGGGCACCACCAGTTGGTCTCTGATTGGCAACCGGCGCCAACGCCTCCCGAGGCGGCAACCGGTTGGCAACCCGCACCCCGCCCCCCGTCGACACCGCACCGACGTTCGGTGCCTCCGGACCCGAGGCGTGACAACGACGGGAGCGCGATGACCCACGACGTCGTGTCCCTCGGTCCGCACGCGCCGTTCTCCGCTCCACCCAGCGGCGACAGCGATCCGGCAATGCGAAGGTGGGGGCCAGCGCCTCCCCCGGCCGCGCCCGACGGCCCGCTTCCGAGTGTCATCGTCGACGTCGGCGACGAGGTCGAGCAATTGGTTGCAGCGCTTCGCGACGCGGGCCCCGAGGACGAAATGGTGATCCTTCCCTTGTTGGCGGTCGGCGAGGCAGCGCTCCCCGCCCTTGCTCGCGAGTTTCCCGGCAGGCTCTGGTTCGATCGCAACGAGCCCCATGCACGGATTCCAGCGGGTAGGGATGTGTCGCCGATCGCGAGGACGTTCGTCGCCTTTGGGCAGCGATCGGTTCCGTACCTGATTCCGCTGCTCGACGACGGGGATGCCGACACCCGCTACTATGCCACCGTCCTCGCGTCCGAGTTTGTCCATCCCGACCTCGTGCAGCCCATCGGGCGTCGTTTGTTCGATTCGGACCCCGGGGCTCGTAGCGGCGCCTATCGAGCGTTGAGTGTCCTCTACGCCTGCGAAGTCGAGTTCATGCAGCTCATCGAGCGTCTTCGGGCCTCGGCACGTGACGGCCGAAAGCTGCAGCCCCAGGTGACTTCCGTCGAAGCGCTTGGGAAGCTGCGAGACGCGGATTCGTTCGAGTTCTTCGTTTCATTGCTCGAAAGTCCCGAGGACGCGGTCGTCCGCGCCGCCCATGCGAGCTTGGTGCGCCTGAGTTGTCAGGACTTCGGTACCCACAAGAAGAAATGGAACGCCTGGTTCGACAAGCACAGTTCCCGGCATCGGGTTGAATGGTTGATCGGCGGGCTCATGCACTCGGACGAGCGTCTTCGACGGCGCGCCAGCGACGAGCTCAAGCATCTCACGCAGGAATACTTCGGGTACGAACCCGGGGGCTCGAAGAAAGAGCGCGAGGCAGCCCAGCAGAAGTATCGGGTTTGGTGGCAGCGCGTCGGTTTTCGAATGTTCGTTCAGCCGGAGCCCAACGGTTCTGGTCATGTGCACCGCCAGTGATAGACTTCGACCTCGTCGAATGCGAATCCCGAGGCTGCTGACAATACTGGGCCCTGCGTCCGTTCTTTACGTTCTGGCGGCGCGGGCCTCTTCGAACACCGCGTCGTCGCCCGAGTGGCTGGTGGCGCTGCTGGCGCTCGGCCTCTCCCTGACTCCGATCGCCGTGCTGGGGGCAAGGCCGAGCGGGCGGGGCGCTTCGAGGCTGGCGCTGATGGGGGTGAGCCTCGCCATTGCCATTGCCTCGGCGCGCACAGCTTCGCCTCTCCTCGATCGGACGCATGACGTCGCATGGTTGGTCGTGGCCCTGCTGATGCTCGATCTCGTCCTGCCGCGCGAGACCGGGCGGCTGGTTCGATCCGGCGTTCTCGGAGGGTTTGCCTCGGCGGCGCTCCTGGGCGCCGGGTTCACGCAAGCGGGTCTGCTTCCGGCTTCGACCTTTGGCGTGGTGGTGGTCGGGGGGATGCTCGCGATCGGCGCGCTTCACCAGATCCTGCTCGTTGGAAGGGGGCATGTCGTCGAGGGCGCGTTGTCGGGCGTCGCGCTCGTGAGCCTTGCTGTCGGGCTTGCGTACTCGTGGTTCGGTCCGTTTGGCGGCATGTTGGCGACCACCGTCGAGTTCGGGGTCGCCTCGTTGCTTTGGCTCGGGCACCTCGGGTGGCTCGATCCGCGATGGCGGTCGTTGCGTCGCGTCGGTGTGCCCGCGGTCGCCGCATCCGCGTTGTGCTTCGTAACGACGTTCGCGTTCGTGCCAGATGCTCCGCTGCAACGCTGGCAGCTCGGACTCCTCGCGCTCGGCTCGGGAGTCCTTTGGTGGGTGACGTTTTCGTTCGCGCGACGGCTCTCGAACCGCGCGGTCTGGAGCACGTCCGGCCGACTCGCGGACAGTGCCGAAGCTGTGCGTCGCAAATTGGTTGGCGGCGCCACGCTGGAGGACCTCGCTGCGGAGATTCTCGTCCCGTTGCACAGGGCATTCGGCGATGCCAACGGCTTGCCCGAGCTATACACGCTGGAGCCACCGCTCCGAGCCCGGCTGGATGTCGGAGATCGGTTGAATCTCAAGTCAGCGGAGGCCCCCGCCGCGGTCACGCGGGTCTTGTTCGCCGACGATCACCACGGCATTCTCGATCTCGCAAGCCTTCGCGCCCAAATGGTCCGGGAGCCCTCTGTCCGAGGGGCGGTGGACGCGATGGAGAGTCGGTCGATCGGCTGCGTGCTGCCGTGTGTTCACCTCGACCACATCGAGGGATTGCTGCTTCTGCCTTTACTCGACCGATCGGAGACTCTTTCGCGCCTAGAGCTCGCGGAGCTCCGCCGGTTGGGGGATTCGCTTGGAGGCGCGCTCGCGTCGGCGCTCGCGCAACGCCGCGCGGACACGCACATTCATGAACTGTCCTCGTTGAGGCGGGACGCTGAAGACCGGATCACGGCGCTCGAAGGCGAGGTCGAACAGCTCCGCGGGCAGTGCGATGTGCTGGGGCGCGGACTCGCCGAGGATCAGACTCTGCACGTGGCGTACAGCCAATCGATGAGGCGGGTGCAGACTCGCGCGATCGAGCTTGCTCCGGTGGCCGATCCCGTCTTGCTCATTGCACCTGCGGGTTCTCCCGTGTTGCCGGTGTCCCGTTTCATTCACGATCGCGGGCCACGGTGGGAAGCGCCGTTCGTCGTGGCGGATTGCTCCGCGGCGCCGCCGGATCAAGTGATGAGCCTGCTCTTTGGCTCCGAGAGCGAGCGCCACACCGGTTGGTTTCAATCCGCTACGGGCGGGACGCTGCTCCTACGTGACTTACCGGCCTTGTCCAAGCCTGCGCAGACGCGTCTCGCCGCAGCGCTGGTGGCGCAGAACACGGCACTGGATGGCGACGAAGGACATCGACCCATTCGACCCCGAATGATAGCGACTTCCCGCGCTCCATTGAGCGAGTTGCGATGGCGTGGTGCGCTCGAGCCCGACCTTGCGAGTTGTTTCTCCGGTCCGGCTCTGACGATTCCGGCATTGCGCGAACGGCGTGAAGACGTGCCCTCGCTCGCGCTGCTCGCCATCGACCGGGCATGTCGCGTCTTGGCGCGTGACCCGGTGGGCATCGAGCAGCAGGCCATGGGAGCATTGGTCGACCACGATTGGCCCGGTGACGTGGCCGAGCTCGAGCTCGTGATCGAGCTTGCCGTTGCAAAGGCCTCCACCAAGACCATCGCCCTCGGCGACCTTCCTCCGCTTGCGTGGCCAAGCGCCGACGAGGGGGCATCGTTGAGCGGGACCTATCTCGAAGTAGAGCGACGTTTGCTCGAGCGGGCTCTCCTTCGGTCTGGGGGCAACAAAAGCGAAGCCGCACGGATACTGGGGCTGAAGCGGACCACGTTCCTCGACAAGCTCCGGCGCCATGGCCTGGAACAGCGCGCGGCGGGTTGAGGCCATGCGTTCGATCGTGCTTTGGGACGTCATGGGCACGCTGGTGCACGATCCGTTTTTCGTCGAGATGCCGGAATTCTTCGGAATGACGTTCGACGCGATGCTCGAAGCGAAGCATCCGAGCGCATGGGTGGAGTTCGAGCTTGGCGAGCGTTCCGAACGGAGTTTCCTGGACAACTTCTTTGCCGACGGTCGCGACTTCGATCGACGGGGTTTCGTGAGCACCATTCGCTCCTCGTACCGATGGCTGCCGGGCCTCGAAGAGCTTCTGGCGGAGCTCCGTGCGACCGAGTCTACCATGCACGCATTTTCGAATTACCCGGTTTGGTATCAGCTCATCGAGGAACGTTTGCGCCCGTCGCGATTTCTCGATTGGACGTTCGTCTCGTGCATCACCGGACGGCGAAAGCCGGACCCGGCGGCGTACGCGCACGTGCTAAATCAGCTCGGCGTGCCGGCCGAGCAGTGCGTGTTCGTCGACGATCGTTCCAGCAACTGCGAGGCGGCACGGCAAGCCGGGATTCGCTCCGTGCTATTCGAAGGGGTTGGACCCCTGCGTGCGTCGCTGCGTGACGCAGGGGTCTTGTAACTAGTCCAAGTGGTGCTTCGCCCACCAGCGCTGGTAGTTCTGCTGGGCGGTGACGAACTCACCACGCTCGGCCGTTTCCGACAGCTCTCGAGAGAAACGCGTCAGATGCCAGAGCTCACGCGACGCCAGCAGGCGAATGTTGGCACGGCTATCGCCGAGCCCTTCGATGAGCCATTGGATGCGAATCTCCTGGCCGCGCTCTGAGAGCCACCGGAGCCAAGGGTCGCGAGAAAAGCCGAAATCATGGGCCGTGAGCACCCTGAGACCCACTCGGCATGCGGTCGCGATACCCCGGTCGGCGTCCGACAAGAGGTCCACGAACAGCGGCGCCGACGACTCGTCTCGCAACTGTGTCAGTGCCGAGATTGCGCGGCGCCTCACCGCGAGCGGCAGAGCGATGTCCGATGCGCACCGTCGCAGCTCGGCTAGAGCGCTTCGGTACACGGGTTCGTGCTGGTACGCGCTCAGAAGATGAAGAGCGACGCGGCGACACTCTCGGTCCTCGTCCAGCGAGACCTGCATGAGTGGCTCGATGAGGCGCGTGCTCGTGTATGCACCGCAAATGACCGCGGCGTAGTATCGGACGTTCGCGTTCGGGTCCCGCATCAAGCGCTTGAGGTACGGGATCGCCTCGACTTCGAACGTGGCAAGTGCGGCCGCGCTCGCAGAGATCTCCTCTGGGCGCTGAAGGCGTGAGTCGGTGGCGAGGGAAGGGCGCCACAGCGGGCCTGGGAAGCTCTTGGCGAGCTCTTCGAGCGCGAAGTTGCCGAGCGGGAGGAGCCGCCTCACCACTGGTGCGATTTCGTCTGGACCGAGTTTGACGAGCCGATCGACGAGGGAGCGCGCGTGTTCGGCTGGGGTCTCATTGGGCGCATCGTGGGTGCGCGAGCCTTCCTCGGCCGGTGCGGGCGCCCTTGCGCGGACGCGGGACCCGCTATCCTCGGCACCCTCGCGCGGGCTCCCTGGAAGGACACCTGCCGGAAGCGAGTGCTTTCGCCTTTGCCCAACCATCCGACGGTTATACCAGCACCGCGACGCTTTTGGCGCGACCGGCTAGTCGCGGCCTGTTTTTGCAGGCAAACTGCCGGCCCATGTACAGGATGGTCGTGCGCGAGCTCGGAGGTCCGGCCTCCCTCCGGCGCGAGGAGCTGAACCTGGTTCCGGCCAATCCGGGGCAGGTCGTCATCGATGTCCGAGCCGCGGGCTGCAACTTCTTCGACATCCTGATCACGCAGGGCAAGTACCAGGTCCGTCCGGAACTGCCGTTCTCCCCCGGCGCGGAGGTGGCAGGCACGGTCCGCGAGGTTGGCGAAGGGGTCGAGCGATTCTCGGTTGGCGACCGTGTGAGCGCGCTGTTGGAGCACGGCGGTTTCTCCTCGACGGTGGCCTCGCCGCGGGAGCGTGTTTTCCCCATACCTCCGCAGATGACATTCGAGGAGGCTGCCGCGTTGGGTCTGGTCTATCAAACGTCGTACGTCGGCCTCGTCCACCGGGCGAACCTGCGAGAGGGGGAGACGCTCTTGGTGCACGCTGCGGCTGGCGGTGTGGGGCTGGCGGCGGTTCAGCTCGGCGTCGCGCTCGGTGCGCGCGTCATCGGTACCGCCGGTACTCCCGACAAGCTCGACCTCGTGAAACAGAACGGCGCGGATGTCGTCATCAACTACCGGGACGAGGATTGGGTCGAGCGGGTGAAGGAGCTGACTGACGGACGCGGCGCCGACGTGATCTATGACCCGGTCGGGGGAGACACGTTCGACCTCTCGACGAAGTGCATCGCTTTCGAGGGCCGGATCCTCGTCATCGGGTTTGCGAGCGGGCGAATTCCATCGGCAAAGATGAACCGCGTGCTCGTGAAAAACTTCTCATTGGTCGGACTGCATTGGGGCCTCTACTTCGAGAAGAATCCGAAGGTGCTTCAGGAGGCACAGGAAGCGCTTTCGCGCCTCTATGCAGCTGGAAAGATCGCGCCCCTGGTCTCGGCGACCTATCCGCTCGTCGAGGCCGAAGCCGCGCTTGATGCGCTGGGTAGCCGAAAAACAACGGGCAAAGTGGTGCTGATCCCCTAGTGTTGGGCGGGATCACCGGTCGGAAGCGCCGCTTCGCAGCGTTCGATGACGGCATCGATCACGCCTGCATGACTGCCGAGCGGGGCTGCTATCGCAAATATCACCCCGTCGTGCGGCTTGGCGGCCTCTGCGATCAATCGCGGCAGGTCCTCGGTCGCGTGCCGGCCAGGCGCGAGCATGAACGGATGCACGACGACCGTGGTCGCTCCCTGCTCGACGCAGCGAGAAAACCCGTGTGCGATCGTTGGCTTCGCGATCTCCATGTGGGCGGGTTCCACGATGCTTCCGGCGCCGAGGCGCTGCTTCACGAGCGCGGCGACTTCATCGAGCAGCGCGTTGGCTTGGGCGCGCCGGCTACCGTGGTCGACCAAGAGAACCGCGCGGCACTCACGACCTTGGCGGGTGTCTGCTTCGGAGCTGCCCATCGGGAGTATCTGGGCCTCGCCCTCACGGGTGTCAAGAACCGTCGCAGGCCGAGCGGTGTCTTAGACACAGGCGGAGAGCGCGCGCTTTACCGATCCCAGGTATGAGCCGCCGAACAAGTTCACGTGCACCAATAGTGGGTAGAGCTGGTAGAGAGAGACTCGCTCGCCGGCGCCTGGCGCGAGCGGCCAGGCCTCGCGGTATGCCGCAAAAGCGCGTTCGCCGAACCCGCCGAACAGCCGCATCATCGCGAGATCGATCTCACGATGCCCACCGTAGACTGCGGGATCGAGCAGGCAAGGTTGTCCCGTTTCATCGACATGGAGGTTCCCGCCCCAGAGGTCGCCGTGAAGGCGTGACGGGGACTCTTCGGGACCGACGCGCTCGGAAAGAACGCGGCGCAGCCCGTCGAAGCTCGAGCGCGTTCCCTCGTCGATCAACCCGTGGTCGGTCGCGAGGCGCAGCTGCGGCTCGAGTCGCGACGCCCAGTAGAATGTCGCCCAATCGTCCGCCACGGCGTTGGATTGCGCGAGGCGCCCGATGAAGTTGTCGTGGTCGAGCCCGAATGTTGCCGCGCCGAACGCATGCAGCGCCGCCAAAGAACGTCCCAGCGCTTCGTCGAAATCCGGACGGCGCTTGGCGGGCGTCAGCAACTCGAGCGCCAAATACGCAGGCCGATCGTCCGACACGGCGAGAACTCGGGGGATGCGAATTGCGTCCGCTTCCGCGAGCCAGCGAAGCCCACGCGCCTCCGCTTCGAACATGCCGCCGGGCGGGTTGGGGTGCGTCTTGACGAAGATGCTCGTGCCCGTGCCGAGCGAAACCTCAAATGCCTCGTTGATATCCCCTCCGCTCAGGCGCTT
>Ga0233414_10001140_pt1 | contig 10486 bp, 9 predicted proteins | sample Na_anoxic_10_MG_FD_189020 | JGI IMG/M metagenome (GOLD analysis project Ga0233414, IMG submission 189020) | Seawater microbial communities from Saanich Inlet, British Columbia, Canada - Na_anoxic_10_MG | ecosystem: Environmental > Aquatic > Marine > Inlet | place: Canada: British Columbia...
CGGCGATAATCATTCATAATAGGCTTAAAGTACACAGAGTTCTTTCAAAAAAACTGCACAGGTAAATGATTTAATTTCATTTAAAACTATCATTAAAATAGTCCTTAATCCTGAGGATTTTACTCACCCCTCCACGGCATACTCATATATATAGCTCTCAAATCCACCTAATTTTATTCAGGTTAACACCATACCTGGCTGCAGCTTCTTTTAGTATATTGTCGCTTTATAGTTCTATAATTTTTTTCCATATACCACTCACTAATCAAAGCTTTATTGATTTTAATTTATTAACATAATAAATATAGTTCTCCAGTGAAACTTCAGGTGAAACCATATCATCAAGTGCCGGTATGAAACCTCCGTCCTCAATAAGAGGCATAAGCTTATCAATTTCCTCATCAATCGCTTCGGGTCCCTTGGTAAGACACCTCCAGGGAATACCGCCATTCATTTTCAGCTCTTTGCCATACTTTTCCCTTAAAACAAAAGGATCCATATTGGGCGAACATCTTTCTACAGGCCATAAACAATTTATTCCGTGGTCCATAAGCATTGGAATCATCACATCAATATCACCGGCTGTCCATAAGCATATGTTTCTAATCTGATGCCGTTTAACTTCTGCAATAAGTGTATCTTGATAAGGCAGCCAAAACTCTTTGTAAACTGCAGGAGGCATATGCGGGGCATTATTATATGCAAGGTCCTCCATCAAAACAAAAATATCAATGTTAACCCTTGATAGATACGGTTTTATCATTCTGAGTGTAAAATCATTCCAAAACGAAAACATTTCATGAATGAGTTCAGGCTGATCATAAAAAGCCAGCATGAACCTCTCCATCCCCATTAAATAGAATCCCAGTCTAAAAAAGTGTGGAAATATCTCTAGCTTTACAGGGTTTCGCGAATCATTTAACCTAGCAGCAATATCATCAATATTAGTCGGTATCCGTATATCCAGGTTTCCCTCATATCTGAATTTTATACGCTTCCAGTCATCGATATTTTTTACCTGATGCTCCAGATATCCATAATACATAGAAGGAGCACTCTTCATCTTTTTAACTTTCGCCCCGTATGTTGTATCCGATTCTATAATACATTCATCGTCTTCATAGAAAACCTGATGTTCAAACATAGGCTTAGGTGACAATGAGACCGGCACCTTGATAAATCTCCCTATTCCCAGCACCTCTTCAAGAGAATCTTCTGTATTCAATCCTTCACGAGCCCATCGCTCAATAGCTGTTTTTTCATATGGTTCAACTGCAAGTACTGGTATACTAGTAGCCGGCTGATAACTCATTATACGTTTAAAGCATTCTCTGTTATTCATAAAGGCTCCCTATTACAGTGTCTTTCTCACAATATATTTTTTCTCAAGTTCCTTATATAAATCAAATCCGCATTTTTCATATAAAGGGAATGGACCATGATAATTCATGTGGATGTTTTTCTCAATCTTTGCAGGATAAGCTTCTACATAATCATATCCGTCTTCTTGTGCATCACTGCATGCCCGTTCAAGTAATTTAGTTGCAATCCCTTTCCTTCGCATTTCAGGAGCAATTACATAGCAGGTGACAGATTTAATTTTGCTGTCTTTATTATCCTCATCCCACAATTCCGGATGCTTCTCCGGCTCCAGTGATTCATATCCTGACTTGTCATTGGTATTACACCATCCGACAACAACTTCATCGACATAAGCAAGATACCCCTGTAGGACACCTTTTCGTATAAAATCCGAGGCAAGATTACGATTGTGTTCATGAATATCAACTCCGGGTGCCCGCAGACTTTTATCAAATTCATCGTTCCAGTGAAAAAAGACACAGTAGCAGGCCGACCACTCCCTGTTATCGGTAAAAGCCCTGTTGTCGAAAAAATCAATATAGTCTTCAATCAGATCCGTATTTAATTTCTTAATTTGCACTTCCAAAATAACCTCCTCTATATATCCCACCTGTACCTGCACTTAACTTTTTTACCCATTTGATACATTTCAGTCCATTCAGGCATATCAACAATCTCCAACAATTCCGATCCTATATACTCACATGTTTTTCTCGATGCTGAATTTTCCGGATCACATGTTATTATAAGATGATCATGACCATGCTTCCGTGCTAAATCCTTAAGAAGCATACAGGCTTTTGCAGCAAAATAATTCCCTCTGAATTCTTCAAAAACACCATAGCCAATATTTCCGCCGTAGTGTATATTTCTGTTATACCCTACCCTAAAACTTATTATTCCTGCTTTGGTACTGGTTCCATGAGGGCAAATATCAAAAACATAACATGGAAGATATTCTTTTTCAGGAACAGCTTCACGGGTTTCTGATAAAATTAGATCAATCTCTTTTCCTTCAATATTATTAATGTTAAGAAACTTAAACATTCTTCACCTCAAAGCTTCATATAGTATGTAAGTCGCTTAAGTTTTTTATTAAAACCTGCTTTCTCATAGGCTTTTTGCGCCGGAATATATGCATCCTCATCCATGGTGGCTACTGTAGCTGCAGTCATGCCTTCCATCATGAAAACCCCCAGGATAAAATCATACATCATTGAACCAAGTCCCTTGCCCTGGTAATCAGGATCAACTGCATTATTGCAGATAGTACCCACTTTTCTTTTAAAATCAATATCACAGGTTATAAATCCTGCGATTTTTCCCTCAAAAAGGACTATATAAGCATGTTTTTCGAGATTCCCTTTGAAGTATGGCTCCATGGAGTCAGCTTTGGCTTGCTCCCAGCCCGGAAAAATATTCTCAAATAAACCTTCGCCAAGGATTCCCCTATACTCATCATAACCTTTTTGCCATGCCCGGACGGCAATCCCGGTGCAAACCGGGAATACTTCCATATCCGCCGGAATGATATTCATCTCTTTCATGACTTACCTCCGATAACCTTGTCCGCTTCCATAAGGATTTCGTTTATTTCCCTAATCTGCCCATCATTCATCGGGCATCTGTTCGGTGAATTATTAATAAGGTCTATTGCCTTAGTCCTGGCTTTATCAATCATTGTGTGAGGATCGCTTAGGTAGGATGCAGATGTCCGTCTGTCTATGAGTTTAGGGAACCAGACGGATTTTTTATAATACTCATATGTATGTTCGGTTGACAGATAGTCCGCGCCCCGCGGGGCGGTTTTTCTGATGGTTTCCATTCCAATTGCTTCATCTGATATATCGATTTCATTTAGCATTTGTTGTACATAGTCACGGATTTCAATATCAAGCACCATTTGCACGGGACTTGCAGTATCAGACTGCGATAGGACACCGCCTGCACCGAAGAATCTGTCTCCGCACATGACTGCAGTAGTGAAATCAATGCTTTTTTCTATCACGGACTGTACCCCGACCGTCGCCGCAGTGGTTGTCGGTGGAATCCCGGTCCTTGCCGGGGAGCCGAACATGTAGTAACCCATATCCCTTCCCAGCATCCTGTGGATATTGCTCTCAGGTCCCGGCTGGCAATGAATATTGGCCGTAAAGTCAAATGTATTTGTTGACGATACATATCCGCAGACATAGTCATCCATTGCAAGGGAAATCACATTAGCGCCTATTACTTCCGCAACCTGCTGGACCAATGCGCCAACAGGTGTTACCGGACTGCTTGCACCGCTGACAGGCATGATTGTTATCTGTACTTTATGCCCAAGCAATTCCCTGCTTATCATCGTTCCTTCAATTGTCTCCCTGCAGATACTGAACGGAGAATTAATCCAAAGCTTATGATAGCAAACCTCCTGACCTACTTCCGCGGCCTTTTTAGCATCACCGAGGACCGTTGTAAGGATTCTGTGCATGTACGGAACCGCTTCTGCTGAAAATGGAGATACTCTCCATGGTTTTCCACTGTTCATTGCTATAGTTGCAAATGCATGAATATCGGAAGTCTTTACATTAACATCCTGCGGAAGAACACCAGGATGTGTTCTTCCCACCCCCATTTCATCCAGCATCCTGTGGTATGCGGCGAGGTCTTCCCTGGTTGCAGGCCTTAATGAATTATCCTCAGGCACATTCCAATAGGTCGCCTGTCCTGACATGTACCAATCAATTTTATCTGAAACATGGTGTGGTTTTTTTATCTCTTCTGCTCTGAATGCCCTTATTCTGTCGATGGAGTAATCAATCACATTTTGCGGAATACTCATATGCCCATTGCTTATTACGCAACCAAAATCAGCCATGATCTGGTTGAATTCTTCTGTTCCGTCCAGCTTAAAGCCTATTTCGCTTATAAGTTTCAGCCCAAGGTTGAAAAACTTATCAGCATCTTGTTCTGTCAGAATCAACTGCCTTTGCGTTGTCAGATGCCTTGTAAAATCACTCATTTTCAAAACCTCCGATTTTATTAATTGAATCTATTTCCCTTTTTAAATACTCCCAAAGCTGCTTTGAACCCCCGGCAACTTTCTTATTAATTTCAATAACTTTTGAATATGGTATTCCATTCCTGTTCCAGTCTGCTCCTCTTCGGTAAAGATTCTGAAGAAGGGGTTCCATGCGGTCCAGGGCCATTGCATAACGAGCTTCCGGGGTTTTTCTGTCCTCGAATTCTCTCCAAAGCTCAAAATATTCATCACCCTGACCATCGGGCAGCAGACCGAATATCCTTCTTGCAGCTTTTTCTTCAGCTTCTACATCCACCTGAGTCTTGCTATAGACAATGATATCTCCGGTATCGATTTCTACCAGGTCGTGGATAAGCATCATTTTAATGACTTTCAGGGTATCTATTTCAACGTCAGCATATTCTTGTAGAATCAAAGCCATCATGCAGATATGCCAGGAATGCTCAGCATCATTTTCATACTTATCAGCATGAAATAAGCGTGTCTTCCTGACAATGCTTTTTACCTTGTCAATTTCATAAATAAATTGAAGTTGTTTTTCCAGCCTGTCCATAATTCACCCCCGAACAAGCGGTCTGACAGGCTACACTGTCTTCTTTTTCCAGAATCCATGGAAGTATCCGATCAAACCGAATGTACATATTATTATATTACTGAATATGATGGCGAACCAAACAGATTTTTCTGCAAGCCCGGTAAAATTTTTCATCAGGAGAATCATCGGTATCCGAAGAACCCAAAGCCGGCCGATCATCATGACTGAGGAGAATTTCGTATGCCCGGTGCCCTGATAAACGCCTATAAGGCTCTGGAAAATTCCCATCAGCGGGAGAGACAGGGTAATCATATACAGGAAGAATGTTCCCTGTTCAATTACCACGACGTTGTCAGTGAAGATACTTATTATTCCCTTTGCGAAAATAGCCATGACTACCCCGCCGACAAGTGAAAACAACATCGAGTATATAATGCTCCATTTGAATCCTGATTTAACCCTGTCAATTTTATCTGCACCCAGGTTTTGCCCCGCAACCGTAGTGAGTGCCCACCCGATTCCCATTAGCGGCATCAGTATTACGCCGTTGACCCTGCTGCCTATTACAAAAGCCGTGAGGGTATTTTCACCGAAGGATTTTACCAAGACCGTCATAATGGTAAAGCCTATGGCAGCCGTTGCCTGCCCGAATGAAGCCGGCAGCCCAATGCTGAGAATCTTCTTAATCGTTTCCTTATGGAAGATTAAATCCTTCCATGCGATTTTTATACCAAGTTTTCCAAATGCTACTAAAAAGATTACAGCGATTGCGATTAAGCTTCGCGAAAATGTAGTTGCTATTGCAGCTCCTGCCACACCCCAACCGAATCCCCAGTCGAAAATGCATATCGGATCAAGGATTATGTTGATTACAACCGATACTGCACTGATAATCATTGGAGTAACCATGTCGCCCCTGGCATTTTTTATAGAATTGAATGCAAAATACAGGTACGAGAAAGGCATCCCCAGCATAATTATTCTCATATATGTCAGTGAATAAGTGTATAATTCCCCATCCGCACCCATTAATTTTAATATGACCGGGGCCAGAAAATAGAACAGAAGGCTGAAACCAAGTCCGATTACTGACATGAATGAGAATAGCTGTCCCTCTGCCTGCCGTGCTTTTTCCTCGTCATGGGCACCCACATATTGGGAAATCATGGACCTTCCTGCAACCGATAACCCCAGTCCAAGCGATATTACCAGAAAAACCAGGTTCCATACAAAACCTGTAGCAGCTACTTCTGTATCACCCAGTCCGCTGACGAAATAAGTGTCGGTTATGTTGTAAACTGTCTGTATAAGATTATTCAACATTATAGGCAACGCAAGTTTTATGAGAACTCTCCTCATGTCGCCGTTGAGAATTAAATCCCTCTTTTTTTCATCCATTAAATTGGTATATCCCCTATTCTGATTTCACCAAATACCCCCACGAATAATTTGGTTGTTTTTATTATTTTGAATTCTTATAATGGTTTATCAGGCACCCGTCGAGGATTATGCTGCGTTCGCCGTCAGTCATACCCGGCAGTTTCAGTTCAAGTGTTCCATCCCTGCCGATAATGTGAGCTTCTATGGTTTTAGCTCCGGATTCAACCGCTTCCCTGATGCCTCTTATATATATGTAGTCGCCGGTCTTCAAACCAGGATTCTCATCAATTGTAAATGGCAGCATCCCCCAGTTCACAAGATTGCTCCTATAACGTTTGGTTGCGTAGTCCAATGCGATATTCGCTTGTCCTCCCAGAACCTTCTGACATGATGCGGCCTGTTCCCGTGCCGAACCGTCTCCTGGTTTGTTTGCATAAACAAAACTGCCCACTTTTGTATTTTCCAGACCTACTCCCATGAACTCTTTTAATTCCCCCGATTTTCTTTTTTCATCGAGTTCGGCCGTCTCCTTGGCTCTTCCCACATATCCGGGATCCTTGCGGCTAAGTGTAAACTCAGCGAGTCTGATGGGATTTGACCTATAGGATGACGTTTCTCCTGAAGGAATCAATTCATCCGTGGTAGTTATGGCATCATTTATAACTGAAGCCGCCATGAGGAGCATATTGTCCTGCAGAGGGTCCATTTCAGGCCAGTCCTTTATATTCGGACCAAATTTCAATTCGGTTTCAGTTTTTCCAGGGTACCCGTAATAAACCCTATTATTATATATATCTCCGTTGAAGGTATATTCAGGTTGCTTTTCAGCATAGTCAATTTCAGTTGCTGGTGTCAGCTTCCCTCCGTTCGCGGCTGTGGCGGCAACGCTTCTAGCATCCATTAATGCAACCCCTGCCATCTGGCCTTCACCCGGCTTAGATCCTTCGCGGCTTGGGAAATTCCTTGTAGTATGTCTGATGCTCAGTGCATTATTCGCCGGCACATCACCAGCACCGAAACATGGTCCGCAGAAAGCAGTTTTTATAATAGCGCCGGCTCCCATTAGTTCATTAATTGCCCCCGATGAGTTTAAAGCATAGTAAACGGGCTGACTCTGGGGATAAACACTTAGTGAAAATTCATCGTGTCCCGTGCTGCCGTTTCTCAGAATATCAGCAGCGGCTAATATGTTCTCATAGGTGCCTCCTGCACATCCTGCAATGATGCCCTGGTCAACCATGATATTCCCATCAATAATCTTATCGCTTAGTTTGAATACGGCTCTATCGTTTGAAATTTTAATTGCTTCCTTTTCAATCTCACCAAAGATGTCGTATGCATTATCGATAACTTCCCGTACAGTATATGTATTTGCGGGATGAAACGGCAGTGCCATCATAGGTTCAATGGTTGACAAGTCAATTTCAACCACTTTGTCATACAATGCGCCATTGCCGGGTTTAAGCTCTTTGTACTCATCCTCCCTGCCGTGAATCCTATAGTACTCCCTGACTTTATTGTCAGTCTGCCATATTGAACTTAGGCATGTGGTCTCGGTTGTCATGACGTCGATGCCATTCCTGAAGTCCATGGATAAGCCTGCAATGCCGGGGCCTGCGAATTCAAGCACCATGTTTTTTACAAAACCACTGCTAAACACCCTGCCAATAAGGGCAAGAGCAACATCATGGGGACCAACGCCGGACTTTGGTTCGCCTGTAAAATAAACAAGGCAAACACCCGGATATTTTATATCGTAAGTCTTATTTAAAAGCTGCTTGACAAGCTCCGGTCCGCCTTCACCCATCGCCATTGTGCCGAGGGCTCCGTAACGGGTGTGGCTGTCTGAGCCAAGTATCATTTTACCGGTTCCGGTCATCATCTCACGCATGTATTGATGAATGACAGCAAGATGGGCCGGGACATATATTCCGCCATATTTTTTTGCAGCGGACAATCCGAAAAGGTGGTCGTCTTCGTTTATGGTTCCGCCTACCGCACAAAGGCTATTGTGGCAGTTTGTAAGGACATAAGGCAGCGGGAATTCCGTAAGTCCACTCGCACGGGCTGTCTGGACGATTCCGACATAGGTTATGTCATGGGATGCCATGGCATCGAATTTAATTGCCATGTTTTCTCTATCCCCGCTAGTGTTGTGGTTGGACAATATTGAATAGGCCATTGTCCTTTCGCTATAATCGGCATCCGGTTCAAGCATGCAGGTATTGCACTCCATGTCCTTTGCAGGAACTATGGCATCTTCAAATAAATATACTTTCTCATCGCGTAGTTTAACCAAAACACTACCTCTTTCACTATGATTAGTATAGTATATTATCAGTTAAGGTAAATTGAAAGCAGGTTTTTATGATTAAGGATGTGATATGGGATTTTGACGGCACTTTGTTTGATACTTACCCTGCAATTGCAGATGTTTTCCTGGAAACATTCCGTTACTATGATATTGAAGAAACCCGCGCTGAAGTCCTGCAGCTGCTTCATCAATCATTATCGGAGACTTATGATTTCTTTTCTGCAAAGCACTCTATTGAACGCGCAGACCTCCGCTCTAAATTTGTTGAAACCGAGGAGGCCATGGATGTATCAAAAGCGCTTCCTTTTCTTGGAGCGGAGCTAATACTGACCCATGTCATTAAAAACGACGGAATGAACTTCATTTATACAAATCGAGGTGCATCTACTTACTCTTTTCTAAAACACGCCGGTCATATGAAATACTTTACTGAAATAGTTACCCGCGAAGACGGCTTCGGCAGGAAGCCCTCGCCTGATTGTATTAATTATTTCATTGAAAAGTATTCGATGAACAGGGATGAAACCCTCATGGTAGGCGACCGTGAAATTGATGTGCTTGCAGCCCATAATGCAGGCATTAAGAGCTGTTACTTTAATTCCCACCACATTCCCATCGGAACATCAACCGATATTTACATCGATGCTCTTTTTGATCTCCTTCCCTACTTAAAGTAAAAAATTGTCTATACGGATAATTTTTCACTTTTGACTGTATAGGGGGTTTTTGATACTCTTTATGCGGAGGAGCATTATGAAACAATGGCACACCACCCAAGTAGAAGAAATATATAACATGCTGGAAACCGGTGAAAACGGCCTGTCCTCCAACGAAGCGGAACTCCGTCTTGAAAAACACGGGAAGAACGCACTGAAGGAAGAAAAAGGGCCTACTCTAATCGGTCGTTTTATAGCACAATTCAAAGATGTAATGGTGCTGGTCCTTTTGGCAGCGGCTATCATTTCAGGTGTTCTCGGAGAACTTACTGATTCAATTATAATACTTTCAATCGTAATAATTAATGCCATAATCGGCGTTGTACAGGAAAACAAGGCTGAACAGGCCCTTGAAGCATTGAAAAAAATGTCTCGTCCCTATGCCAGGGTCATACGAGACGGCGAAACAAAGAGTATAAAACGCGAGGATATCGTTCCAGGCGACCTTGTGGAACTTGAAGCAGGCGACTATGTGCCGGCTGATCTCAGGCTTATTCAAAGTGCAAGCCTGAAAATCCAGGAATCAACCCTGACCGGTGAAAGTGCTGCAGTAGAGAAAACCATAGATGCGCTGGACGACCCTGAATTAGCTCTTGGCGACCGCAGGAATATGGCATATTCCTCAAGTATCATCACTTATGGGCGCGGCAGCGGGATTGTTGTTTCAGCGGGCATGGATACTGAGGTCGGCAAAATCGCGGAATATATTTCCGACGGTGACATCGGCACTGAAACACCTCTGAAGAAACGATTAAACGCAACCGGCAAAATACTTAGCATCGCGGTTCTATGCGCAGCTATTCTCATTTTTATAACCGGCATGATACAGGGACGCAACCCGTTTGACATGTTCATGACATCCGTAAGCCTGGCTGTAGCCGCAATTCCTGAAGGCCTGCTGGCAATTGTCACAGTCGTCCTTGCAATCGGTGTTAGAAAAATGTCTTCTAGAAAAGCAATCATAAGGAAGCTTCCGGCAGTGGAGACCCTTGGGAGCACACAGATTATCTGTTCAGATAAGACAGGCACACTTACTCTAAACAAGATGAATGTAGAAAGAATATATATCCCGGGCAGCACGGTAAGGAGTAATCCTGCAAAGGCTAACAGTGAGAATACAGAAATACTTATGAATATAATGGTCCTGTGCAATG
>Ga0233414_10001141_pt1 | contig 10485 bp, 9 predicted proteins | sample Na_anoxic_10_MG_FD_189020 | JGI IMG/M metagenome (GOLD analysis project Ga0233414, IMG submission 189020) | Seawater microbial communities from Saanich Inlet, British Columbia, Canada - Na_anoxic_10_MG | ecosystem: Environmental > Aquatic > Marine > Inlet | place: Canada: British Columbia...
GGCCTTGCCAATGTAGAATTAGAAGATGATGTTGCTGCCGTACAATATCTGGACATAGATGCTGGAACATACCTTAGGCTGACTGTGAGTGATACCGGCTATGGCATGACCTCTGATGTAATAGATCGTATCTTTGAGCCCTATTTCACCACCAAAGAGAAGGGTGTTGGAACTGGATTAGGATTGTCCGTTGCTAATGGGATCATTGGTAGTCATGGTGGAACAATCACGGTTTACAGTGAACCGGGAAAAGGTTCAATTTTCCATGTGTATTTGCCCTTGATCCAGGAGGAGGCAATTAAGCCGGATATTGATACAGATGGCACCATTCCCACCGGGAATGAACGAATTCTTTTTATTGATGATGAACCTACCATTGTGAAAATAGGAAAGCAGATGCTTGAGCAATTGGGTTACGAAGTCAATCCCAAAACAAGCAGCATCGAAGCATTGGAGTTATTTCGCACAAAACCGGATCAATTTGACCTGGTGATGACCGATATGACCATGCCTAAAATGACAGGTGATAAGTTGGCTAAAGAACTCATGAAGATTCGTTCTGATATCCCCATTATTCTTTGTACAGGGCATAGCGGTCGTATTTCCGAAGAAAAGGCAAGGAGCCTTGGTATTCGAAAGTTCGTTATGAAACCTCTTGTGATGAGAGACCTGGCAAAGACGGTTAGGAAAGTTTTAGATGGTTAGCGAGAAGCTGCGCAAGCAGCTTAAATCAATTCAGGTGGTTGGCCTGGGACAGGCTTGTGTAGATTATTTGGGTGATCTCCCCTCTTACCCGCAAGAAGATGGCAAAGCTGAACTAAATAACCTCCATATTCGTTGTGGAGGCCCTGCCTCAACTGCCCTTGTCTCCCTCTCCCGCCTCAGTATTTCAACCTCATTCTTAGGGTCTATATCAGATGATCCTTTTGGTATTGAAATTCTCAAAAACCTCCAAAAAGAGAAGATCGATGTATCTTTTCTAAAGATAACACCAGGTTATACGTCTCAGTTTGCATTTATTAGCGTGACTAAAAAGAATGCCAAGCGGACCATCTTCTGGCACCGGGGCACTGTTCCCCATCTCAGGCCAAAAGATGTTGACCTCAGCCTATTCCCCAATGCGCGCATCTTACATATAGACGGCCTGATGGTTGATGCATGTATGGAGGCAGCAAGGCAGGCAATAACATCTGGCATGACCGTGGTTATGGATGCAGGTACTATGAGGGAAGGCTCCAAAGAGCTGGCTTCTCTCGCAGATATACTTATTTCATCTGAAACATTTGCAGAACCCCTGGTAGGACCTGAAGCCGCTCATAAAACCTCACTTCGGGCACTTCGTAAACTGGGTCCTAAACAGGTAGTTATTACGCTCGGATCTGAAGGAAGTATTGGTTTGAATGATAAAGGGATTTTCCGCCAGGCGGCATTCCCGATCAATGCCGTGGATACAACCGGCGCAGGAGATGTGTACCATGGAGGCTACATATACGGGTTACTACAAGATTGGGAAATGAGCAAATGTATGCGCTTTGCCTCTGCGGCAGCAGCCCTTAAATGTACGAAGACAGGTGCACAGACCGGAATCCCTGATCTTAAAGCCATCAACAATTTCATATCATTATCCTAACCGTTCAGCAGTACCCTTTTCAGCTTTTTTAAATACCTGCTTCACATGGCCCAAACATTTCTTTATTTCCCACGGCTTAAGCTCCAAACTGATCGTTCCATTATACCCTATTACATTTAATTCTTTAACAATCTTTTCAAAATCAATAATTCCCTCCCCCACGGGGAGATGAAGATCATCTTTCGGAGAATCTCCTCCAAGGTTATCATGTATGTGAATATGCCTTATCCTTTCCGGATATCTTTCCATAAACCCAAAGCTGGTATTTTCCTCTGAGAGGAGCTGGGCATGCCCAATATCCAGTGTGAGGTACAAAAGTGATAAGACATTGAAAGCCCTTGTTAGATGTGTCGCAGTTTCACTTAGATTTTCAAGGCAGATTGTGATCCCAAGGGCCTCGGCCCTTACTATAAGCCTTTCGAGTAGGCCAATTTTGTATGAAATAGCATCCTCGCTCACAAAGCGGGGATCCAGCCAGAGATGAACTGTCAAAAGCTTCATATCAAGCTCTGGCATTATAGAAAGGATATGCCTCAGCTTTGGCAGGTATATATTCTTTAGGGCTTTTATGTCATTTGGGTCACCTTCCCTGGGGCCATGACTGAGATAGAATATGCCTAATTTCTCCTTCAAGGTTTTATAGTATGCTTTATGTGAGGAAAATTTTTCAGGATCTGAAATCGGGATTTCTGCAAATTGGAGACCTAACCCATGAAGTAACTCCACATCTTCAGGAGTGTGGGCTGTGCCTCCTAATTGGATTTTATCTTTTGACATTTTCAAGTGCCTAAAATTTTAAGTTACTAAAGTAATCTAAAGTTATGGAAAAAAAATGAAAAAGATGAACATCGAACATCGAACGTCCAACATCGAATTTTGAATGGGAAAAAATGATGAAAAAGATGAACATTGAACCCCGCCTGCCCTAGACCACGATCCGGGACGGAGGAATGACAAAAAATGGTGTTTTTCGACTTTTTACGAATTCATCAACTTTAGGCACTTTAGTTCACTTTAGTCACTTATACCAATTTCCTGCACCAAGATCATAAGCCTTTTTTAAGATAATTAGTACATTAAATAAAACAAGTTATGCTACCAATCTAAATTAATACTTGAATATCCCGTTTTCGTATATCACTACCTTTTTACCAGAACCAAGGTGGGCAATAACGGTTTTGTTTTCAGTGTTCACCAGATCCCAATGGAGGGCTGAATCATTGAACCCAAGTTTCCTCTTCATCTCTTTGGTAAGTTTCCCCGGGTCTCCATCATAGGTATCGGTATAGGATGATCCCACAGCCAAATGACAGTTCCCAAATCGACCTCCATAATTCTCATCATAAAGGGTATTGGCCATAAACTTATTTATCCTTGAAAACCGTTTGTCGGTCAGAGAAAACTCCCCTACCCTGCAGGCCCCTTTATCCATTAAAAGCTGTTTTTTTGTAAATTCTACTCCTTTTTTTGCCTCAGTCTTGACGACCGAGCCCTTCTTAAATGTAAGCCGAACCCCTTCCACATAATTCCCGCTCCTGAAAGATGGCTGGTCAGCAAAATAGACCCCTTCTGTCCCCCGCCAGTCTGGAGAGATAAAGATTTCAAAACTGGGAATATTGTGGCCCGAAACCCCTAACCACCTTCGCTTTTTCCCAGGTTCGACCTTCAGGTCAATAGTTTCTGATCCAATATGGTAATATTTCACATCCATACTATTCAGCCATTTTTTGACATTCATAGCTTCCTTATAAATGTCTTTCCAGGCCTGAACCGGGTTGGCCTTGTCCAGGTAACAGGCCCTAATAACCTGGTTGGTGTACTGTCTTAATGAAAGTTTTGCCTGTTTTGCCAATTCTTCAGTAGGCAGCATACAAATCGTCCAGCCAAAGATACCAACTTCTTCCCTTTTCCGCATGATATCCAGTAATGGCTTTCTTGCCACAGCAGCTTTTCCAATCTTATTTGGATCAATGTTGCTTAAATGAGTCAACGATTCAGGGGCACGAAGATAGATTCTGCCATTGAGGCCTTTGCAGATTTCTTTTTGCCCTGGTGCCAAAAAAACAAGCTGTTTATTGTTGGCCTTTTTATAGAAATTGTGCTCCATAATGGGTGTTTCTCCTAATCGCAACACCGGATTCATTCCCATATCCAGTAATTTTCCCTGGAGGATTTCTGCCAATTTGATGGCTGGAAGATCAAATTGGACTAAAATAACTTCATCTTTTTTGAAACTTTTCTTTCTCGCAGTTTTCAGCCCCCATAATAGGACATCCGAGTACTTATCCATTTGTCTTTTCGTTAGCATCATTTTCCTCCTCAAAATTTTTCAATTATTATATTTTCCAAAGGTTCTGTTGTAACAGTTCAGTTGTCTTTAGAGTTTAGATTTCATAAATTATGAGAGCACGCATGAGATCGAAATCTTGTCTACCCCGTAATCCTGTCAAAAACCTTCTATTTTGGAATCATTGCAAGAATATTTTAAAATCCTTCGGAATCTGAGAGCGTACCTTCCCATTAGAATAAAACCCAAGCCCCAAAACCTTACTTTTTTTGAGAACAAGGATCACATAACCCGTATCCACGTCCAGATCAACTTGAAGCTCTTCTCCATCCAATAGTCTTGTCAGTTGTTTTCCATCAATCTCAATCTTTGCCTTTGTAGCAGCATGGCCAAAAATCTGGATCATCCTGGTCGTTGGTTTCAAAAAGGCGCCGACCTTCCTGAATCCCTTTAATCCAAGGCTTGATACTTTGAGTTGGGATGAGCTCATTATGTGGGAGACATCTTTTAAAATCAACCAGCTTTTCTGTCTCTTGAACAAGAGATAATCGTCAAATACATTTTCAGGAATCCCAAACCGGCCTTCTAAGTAGGAAAAAAGATAGTGCCGCTCATCATGTTTTGCAAATTCTGGCCATGAAGAATCCCACCGAGTTGATGCGGTGGGGATAGAACCTGACGGCCCTTTTAATCTGTTCATCATACTCCTCATCTCTCCATCCGGATATCCCTGGTTCATGATCCAAACCCACATGAATGGATAGAAGTTTTGCGTCTCTCTTTTTCAACAGAAAATTGACAACTGATTCATTCTCTTCTGGATTGTAGGTGCATGTGGCATAAATCATTTCACCTTTCGGTTTAAGTAAATCAAATCCTCTTAGTATGATCTTTTTCTGCAAATCAGGTAATTTTGCCTTCCTCTTTGTTTCTCTATAAGTAATGGATGCCTTTGTCTTTCTAAACGTCCCCTCTCCTGAACAGGGGACATCGGCCAGGATATAATCAAAACTCTGTTTCAGCGGAAATTCCTGGGCCTGATAGCCGGTTACAACGGTGTTAAGTACGCCTAACCTGGCAAGTGTATTTCCCAAAGGAATATGTCTGCTCTTATATAGTTCATTTGCAACAATTAGTCCTGTATTATTCATTAATTGGGCCAAATGTGAGGTTTTCCCTCCTGGGGAAGCGCACATATCAAGTATATATGAATCCTCTTTCGGAGAGAGGGCGGGCGAGGCAAGGCAGGAAGTAAGGGCCTGGGTATGAATATAACCCAAGAAGTACTCTAACAGTTTTCCAGGGTGATTCAATTCCTGCGCAATATATAAAGAATCATCCTGTTCAATGGCTCTTTCGAGACGAATTCCTTTTTCTTTAAATAAATGAAGCAAAGACCATGGTTCTATTTTCAATTGGTTGATCCTAAGGTGGGCAGGAACAGGTTTGTGGAGCAATTCCTGAAAGAGATGGAATTCTGGGATGATCTCGCGATAGCAATCAAAAATAGGCTTCATTAATCCTCCCTGTCCCCCGCACTATGTGCGGGGAGCTTCGACAAGGGATGCAAAGAAATCTTATTGAAAATATGTTATTTCGTCAATAAATAATGATGCTCTTTTGCCCCTCTTCTTCTCCGAGGCGCAGGCCCCTTATCTGAAGGCTAAACCAATAGCAGGCAGGCAAGCCGGAGATCATCAGGGAAAGGCATTTAAGCAGGCCATTCTGGCATGACTCCGTAACCATTCATTTGTTTACATTATTACCGATTATATGTTAAATTGAGATGTTATGGCAAACATCCTTGATTACCATCTCGTTAGAGAAAGAATGGTCAAGACCCAGCTAATCCCGCGCGGTATCAACGATAAGCGAGTATTGCAAGCTATGGGAAAGATCCCCAGAGACCGCTTTATCGAAGAGGCCCTTAAAGGAGAGGCATATAATGACCATCCATTACCTATTGGCCACAAGCAGACAATATCTCAGCCTTATATTGTGGCACTTATGACCGAAGCACTCAAGCTTACCGGCAATGAAAGGACCCTTGAAATTGGCACCGGCAGCGGTTATCAAACAGCTATCCTGGCCGAGTTATCAGAAAAGGTTTATACAGTTGAGAGGATCAGATCTCTACTGGTCAAGTCAAGAAACATCCTGGCCGAACTGGGTTATAATAACATCCTGTTTAAGGCCTTTGACGGTACCTTGGGCTGGAAGGAACATGAGCCCTATGATGCTATTATTATCACGGCAGGTGCACCAAATGTTCCCCAACCCTTGCTTGACCAGCTTGCAGAAGGTGGGCGACTTATCATTCCAGTAGGGAACAGGTTCAGCCAGGAACTTATCAAGATGACTAAGAAGAGAGGGAGATACATCCAGAAAAATCTGGGAGGCTGCCGTTTTGTGGATTTAATCGGCGTTCACGGCTGGAAAGATTAGATTTTTTCAAACAATGACAACATATCTTTTTTTAGGCCTTCAGGGACAAAAGGGAGCTTCTCCTTAGGAAGCACTACAAACTCACCAAAACTTCTAACGAGGAGGTTGCCATTATCATCCAGAACCTCCCCCCTCGCTTCTATTTTACGACCCCCTGAGCTATCCATCAATTTACCCTTTACTGTTAATGGAATTCCAACTTTTACTGGTTTGATGTACTTGACATCCATTTTTCTGGTCACAAAAAAAACTTTTTTAAAATAGATAATCGTCCATGACATAATTTCATCAAGAAGGGTGGATATGATACCGCCATGAACCAAATTCTCCAATCCCTCATAGGACCTTCCCAAGATAATATCCGAACAAACAGCATCACCAAGACGATAAAATTTAAGATTAAGTCCAATGGGATTGGCTGTTCCACAGGCAAAACAGTTGTGACCTTGAAGTTTTTTAATTTCGATTTTTCCCATTTCTGGCATAAACTCCTTTTAATACACTAAACCTGGACATTAGATATCTCGTTTTCTCTTGCAAAGCAAGTTGTTATCTGCTTTCCGCATCGCCGAAAAGCCTTAGCATAAAAAAAGCCCCCCGTTAAACGAGGGGCTTTTGAGATAAATTCGGCAGCGTCCTACTCTCCCACGCAGTCTCCCACGCAGTACCATCGGCGCTGAAGAGCTTAACTTCCGTGTTCGAGATGGGAACGGGTGTGACCTCTTCGCTATTGCCACCGAAAACTTTTAACTGAAAATATAGAGCATGCAACCAAAGGGTATAAATAGAAAAGTTTATGGCCAAGCCTCACGACCTATTAGTACCAGTTAGCTAAATACGTTACCGCACTTACACACCTGGCCTATCAACCTTGTAGTCTTCAAGGGGTCTTCAGCTCCCCCGACAAGTCGGGGGAAAGGGATATCTTATCTCGAGGTTGGCTTCCCGCTTAGATGCTTTCAGCGGTTATCCATTCCGAACATAGCTACCCAGCTATGCCGCTGGCGCGACAACTGGAACACCAGAGGTTCGTCCATCCCGGTCCTCTCGTACTAGGGAAAGATCCTCTCAAATATCCTACGCCCACGAAAGATAGGGACCGAACTGTCTCACGACGTTCTAAACCCAGCTCACGTACCGCTTTAATTGGCGAACAGCCAAACCCTTGGGACCTGCTCCAGCCCCAGGATGCGATGAGCCGACATCGAGGTGCCAAACCGCGCCGTCGATGTGAACTCTTGGGCGCGATAAGCCTGTTATCCCCGGAGTACCTTTTATCCGTTGAGCGACGGCCCTTCCATACAGAACCGCCGGATCACTAAGACCTACTTTCGTACCTGTTCGACATGTCTCTCTCACAGTCAAGCTCCCTTATGCCTTTACACTCTACGGCTGGTTTCCAATCAGCCTGAGGGAACCTTCGCGCGCCTCCGTTACTCTTTAGGAGGCGACCGCCCCAGTCAAACTACCCACCAGACACTGTCCCCGACCCGGATAACGGGCCAAGGTTAGAACCCTAAACTAATAAGGGTGGTATTTCAAGGTTGACTCCATCCCGACTAGCGTCGAGAATTCATAGTCTCCCACCTATCCTACACATACTAGCCCAAAGTCCAATGTCAAGCTGTAGTAAAGGTTCACGGGGTCTTTCCGTCTTTTCGCGGGTACGCGGCATCTTCACCGCGAATTCAATTTCACCGAGTCCCTGGTCGAGACAGTGGGGAAGTCGTTACGCCATTCGTGCAGGTCGGAACTTACCCGACAAGGAATTTCGCTACCTTAGGACCGTTATAGTTACGGCCGCCGTTTACTGGGGCTTCGGTTCAATGCTTCTATCCGACAAGTCGGACATAACAAATCCCCTTAACCTTCCAGCACCGGGCAGGCGTCAGACCCTATACATCGTCTTGCGACTTAGCAGAGTCCTATGTTTTTAGTAAACAGTCGCCACCCCCATTTCTCTGCAACCTCCTTCGGCTCCAAAAGCAAGTCTTTTCACCTAACGGAGGCACACCTTCTCCCGAAGTTACGGTGTCAATTTGCCGAGTTCCTTGACCAGAGTTCTCTCGAGCGCCTTGGGATGCTCACCCCGCCTACCTGTGTCGGTTTGCGGTACGATCACCAAATCTCCTCGCTAGAGGCTTTTCTTGGCAGCATGGGATCAACCAGTTTATGAGATAAAATCTCTCCTCATCACTTCTCGGTGTTGAATAAGAGAACGGATTTACCTGTTCTCTCCACCTACAAGCTTGAATCCGGACATCCATCACCGGAATGGTCTACCCTCCTGCGTCCCCCCATCACTCAAACGGTTATTTGGTGGTACAGGAATATTAACCTGTTTTCCATCGCTTACGCCTTTCGGCCTCAGCTTAGGGATCGACTAACCCTGAGCAGATTAACTTTACCCAGGAAACCTTAGGCTTACGGCGAGCGGGTTTCTCACCCGCTTTATCGTTACTCATGTCAGCATAGTCTCTTCCATCCAGTCCACCAGTCCTCACGGTCTGGCTTCAGCCCAGAATGGAATGCTCCCCTACCATCGCCTGAATCCGAGGATACAGACAATCCGCAGCTTCGGTAATGTGCTTAAGCCCCGTTATATTTTCGGCGCAGAATCACTTGACCAGTGAGCTGTTACGCTTTCTTTAAAGGATGGCTGCTTCTAAGCCAACCTCCTGGCTGTCTCAGCATTTCCACTTCCTTTCCCACTTAGCACATATTTAGGGACCTTAGCTGGCGGTCTGGGTTCTTTCCCTCTTGACCACGAAACTTATCTCCCGCAGTCTGACTCCCACAATAAAAGTTAACGGTATTCGTAGTTTGGTTAGGTTTGGTAATCTGGTAGGACCCCTAGCCCATCCAGTGCTCTACCCCCGTTACTTAATTTGTGAGGCTATACCTAAATATATTTCGGGGAGTACCAGCTATCTCCAGGTTTGATTAGCCTTTCACTCCGATCCACAGATCATCCGGGAAGTTTTCAACCTTCTACGGTTCGGGCCTCCAGTCGATGTTACTCGACCTTTACCCTGTCCATGGATAGATCACCTGGTTTCGGGTCTACTCCATGCTACTAAATCGCCCTATTAAGACTCGCTTTCGCTACGGCTACACCTGACGGCTTAACCTTGCAGCACAGAGTAAGTCGCTGACCCATTATGCGAAAGGTACGCAGTCGAACTTGAAATTATAAGGGCAAGCCCAATATAATTTCAATAGTTCTTCCACTGCTTGTAGACAGACGGTTTCAGGTACTATTTCACTCCCCTCACCGGGGTACTTTTCACCTTTCCCTCACGGTACTAGTTCACTATCGGTCGCCGGCGTGTATTTAGCCTTGGGAGATGGTCCTCCCAGATTCCCGCAGGGTTCCACGTGTCCCACGGTACTTGGGGACCCTATCCAGCAAGTTCAACAGATTTCGCTTACAGGACTATCACCTTCTATGGTCAGCCTTTCCAGGCTGCTCAGCTATCCATTGAATTTTTGACTTGCCGAGGGATCTGCAAATCCCTCCGATAAGGCCCCGCAACCCCGAATATACAAGGCTTGCAGGCTTTAACATATATTCGGTTTAGGCTGTTCCCATTTCGCTCGCCGCTACTTTGGGAATCGCTATTGCTTTCTTTTCCTAAGGGTACTTAGATGTTTCAGTTCTCCTCGTTCGCCTCTATCACCTATGTATTCAGTGATAGATATTCCGGAATTACCCGGAATGGGTTCCCCCATTCAGAGATCTTCGGCTCAATGCCTGCTTAGCGGCTCGCCGAAGCTTATCGCAGCTAACCACGTCTTTCGTCGCCATCCGGCGCCAAGGCATCCACCGTCTGCCCTTAATAGCTTGGCCATAAATATTTTCCATTTATGCATTTTGAGTTAACTATCTCAGGCACCTTTGAAATTACATTACTCTGTATTCAGTTTTCAAAGAACAAATCGGGCTTTCGCCCTGAGCTCAAGGCTCAAAGCCAAAAACTGAAAGAACCACAAAAATTATAAACCTTCAGTTTTGGGCTTTCAACCTTGAGATTTCATCTGGTGGAGGTGAACGGGATCGAACCGATGACCTCCTGCGTGCAAAGCAGGTGCTCTCCCAACTGAGCTACACCCCCACGGAATT
>Ga0233414_10001143_pt1 | contig 10473 bp, 6 predicted proteins | sample Na_anoxic_10_MG_FD_189020 | JGI IMG/M metagenome (GOLD analysis project Ga0233414, IMG submission 189020) | Seawater microbial communities from Saanich Inlet, British Columbia, Canada - Na_anoxic_10_MG | ecosystem: Environmental > Aquatic > Marine > Inlet | place: Canada: British Columbia...
CCTTGATTTTCGCCTTAATGGTGCTGTCGGTAGTCGGGACGTCAATACCCACTCTGATCCTGGTTATCGCGATACTGGATTCTACGCGGGTCTATCGTTTGTCACGGGCCCTCGGCATGGATATCGAAGTCATGGACTACGTTGAAGTGGCGAAACTTCGCGGTGAAGGGCTTTGGTGGATCATACGGCACGAAATCCTGCCGAATACCTTGCCGCCTTTGCTTGCGGAATTCGGTATGCGTTTCTGTTTCGTATTTCTGTTCATTGCTGCCTTAAGCTTTTTAGGCCTCGGCATTCAGCCCCCTACGGCGGATTGGGGGGGCATGGTCCGGGAAAATGCAGGGGCGATCACCTTCGATATTCTTACACCGCTATGGCCGGCGAGTGCGATTGCATTTTTGACGATAGGCGTCAATCTTATTGTTGACTGGTTTTTGCGCCGTACCAGCGAAATGCGCGGTTAATTTTAACCTGTTTGAATATAATAGATTATTTTGCCCATGACCAATCTTCTGACTATAAAACAACTGAAGATAGAAGCGCTCGATGATGAAAAGTGGAAGCCGATTGTAAACAACATCGATCTGACTCTAGATAGAGGCGAGGTTCTTGGCCTGATAGGAGAGTCGGGCGCTGGAAAGACCACCATCGGGCTCGCTGCCATGGGCTATACCCGGCCAGGTTGTCGGATCGTATCCGGCTCGATTCTCTTTAACGGCACGGAATTGGCCAACGCTTCGGAAGAAGCCAGACGAAAATTAAGAGGCGCACATATCGCTTATGTAGCGCAAAGTGCTGCGGCTTCCTTTAATCCGGCGCATAGGCTCATCAACCAGTTCGCTGAAGGACCGGTTCAGCACGGCCTGATGAATTTTTCCGAAGCGGAAAAGAAGGCCAAAAACCTTTATCGGCGTCTTGAACTGCCGGAGCCTGACAGAATTGGCTATCGCTATCCACATCAGGTGTCCGGTGGTCAGTTACAGCGTGCCATGGTGGCCATGGCCATGGCCGGCAAACCCGATATCATAATTTTTGATGAGCCGACAACAGCACTGGATGTCACGACACAAATCGAAGTTCTGGCTGCCATCAAGGAAATTACCCAACAGCGCAATACATCGGCCATCTATATTAGCCACGACCTGGCCGTTGTGGCGCAATTAGCTGATCGCATTATGGTGTTGCGATATGGCAATCTGATTGAAGAAGGTGTAACAAGGGATCTTTTGGATGATCCAAAAGAAAAATACACCAGGGAGCTATTGTCCGTCCGCGCATTCAGAAAAGAAAAGTATCAACCCGATAAGGATAGGAGTGTTATTCTGGAAGTTCGAAACGTCTCAGCCAGTTACATCAAGGGTATCAAGGTTGTTGACAACATTAATCTTAAAATCAACCGTGGCAAGACTGTGGCGGTGGTTGGAGAATCGGGCAGCGGCAAAACCAGTTTGGCCAGGGTGATAACCGGCCTACTCCCGCCTTTGGAGGGCAAAATCATCTTTGACGGACAGGAATTAGCGCCGGCTTTAAAATCACGTGATCGCGAAAGCCTTAGACGGTTGCAGATGATCTATCAAATGCCGGATGTCGCCCTCAACCCCAGACAGAAGATAAGGAAGATCCTCGGACGACCACTCACATTTTACTTTGGCATGACCGGGAAAGAAAGAGAAAATAGGATTATAGAACTTTTAGAAATAACTGAATTACCAGAAAGATTTACTGAACGTTACCCTGGGGAGCTATCAGGGGGAGAGAAGCAAAGGGTGTGCATCGCCCGTGCCATAGCGGCAAAACCCGACCTGATTATCTGCGATGAGGTAACTTCTGCCCTGGATCAGTTGGTAGCCGAGGAGATATTGAAACTATTGCATAATTTGCAAATAGAAATGAATGTATCCTATCTTTTTATTACTCATGATTTGGCGACTGTGAAAGCGATATCAGATGAGATGGTTGTCATGTTGGAAGGAAGAATTGTTGAACAAGGTGAGAAGCAGGAAATCCTTACGCCCCCGCACCATGAATATACGGAATTATTGCTCTCTTCTGTGCCGGAGATGAACCCTGATTGGCTTGATAGTCTTTTGGAAAAACGTCAAGCTATTCATTAACCGCAGGAATGAGGTTTAAATATACCAATAAGATGGAAAAAGCCCATGAAATCTGAAATTTTGCCAGACATCACGTCACACATCGTAGAAAAAGCAAAAGATGTCATTCAAATCAGAGAGATATGAGCCATCACAGTCTAAATAATTGTAGGTAAACAAAAAAAGTATTGATCATGAGCAACTTAGAAAAAATACCTTCGAGATGAAATCATCGCTATAGCAAGAACATTAGGAGCGTCTTTGGAATGAAATCATTGAAGAATAGCGAAGCTCACACCGGGAGGGCAGCATATGTCATTTGAGCGTCTTTTGAATCCGCGTACCATTGCCGCATTTGGCGGGGCGAATGCGCAAGAAGTTATTCGCCAGAGCGATCTCATGGGGTACAAAGGAGAAATCTGGCCGGTCCATCCCAAGAAAACAGAGATCCTGGGACGCAAGGTCTACCGCTCGGTGGAGGATCTTCCGGGAAGCCCCGATGCTGCCTACATAGGCGTGAATCGCTATCTCACTATTGATATCGTTAGAGATCTCGCTGCGCGGGATGCGGGCGGGGCAGTCTGCTATGCTACTGGTTTTGTCGAAGCGGGTGAGGAAGGCGCAAAACTCCAGGAACAACTTCTGGAAGCCTCGGGTGACATGCCCCTGGTCGGACCGAATTGTTACGGTCTGCTCAATTATCTCACCGGGGCCATGCTCTGGCCCGATCAGCAGGGCGGACAGCGGGTCGACGAAGGTGTGGCCATCATTACCATGTCGTCTAACGTAGGTTTCAACCTCACCATGCAGCGTCGCGGCCTTCCCATCGCCTACATGGTTTCCCTGGGGAACAAGCTGAAGTTCGATCTCCATGATGCGATTCATACCTTCGCCCGACAGGATCGGGTCACGGCGCTTGGGCTCTTTTTGGAAACGATGCCTGACCCGAAGGCATTCCAGGAGGCAGTCAACGTCGCCCGAGAGCTGGGTAAGCCCATCGTGGCCATCAAAGTCGGTCGCTCCGAGCTCGCTCAGAAAATGGTGGTATCGCATACAGCATCCCTCGCCGGTTCCGACGATCTGGTAAGTGCCCTGTTCGAGCGCCTTGGAGTGGCTCGAGTCGGTTCTCTGGAAACGCTCATAGAAGCGCTGAAGGTGCTGCATGTCCTCGGCCCATTGAAAGGTGGGCGGATCGGAGCCATGAGCACCTCAGCCGGTGATCTCACGCTGCTCGCCGACGCCCTGGGGCCAAGCCTCACAATGCCTCCGCTTTCTAAAAAGGTGACTGACAATTTGCGGGCCACCGTGCACGAGCGGATCGTGGCTGCCAACCCCTTCGATTTCCAGATGTTCGACTGGGATGATGAAGAACAGAATGCTAAAAACTTTACCGCCCTTTTATCTGAAGACTTCGATGTGGCGCTGTGTTTGCTTGATTACCCCAGAGATGATCGATGTGACCAGTCGACCTGGGGAGGGGCTGAAAGAGGTTTTGTCCGAGCGGCGCAGCAGACCGACACCAAGGGTGCGGTATTGACGACCTTTGCAGATACGATTTCAGAGCCGGCGGCGGCGCGTTTGATGAAGGATGGCGTTGCAATGCTTGCCGGTATCGAAGCGGGGATTGCGGGTATCCAGGCAGCAGTCGATGTAGGCGCTGCCTGGAGTCGACCTCCCAGTTCACCATTACTAGCGAGCTTCGATCAAGGGCGGGACGGTACTGTCAAGGTATTGAGCGAGGCCGAATCCAAGGATCTTCTCGCACGGAATGGCATACCGGTCCCTTCCGCACAAGTCGTTCGCAGCGCTGAAGAGGCGGCCGCGGCGGCCGAAACGTTGGGCTATCCAGTCGTCGTCAAGGCATTAGGCCTTGCGCACAAGAGCGATGTTGGGGGCGTCAGGCTTAATCTTGGCAGCGCAAACGAAGTGTCGGCGGCGGTGATGGAGATGTCCGGTCTCTCAGAGTCCTATCTAATCGAGAAAATGGTCGAGGGAGTAGTAGCGGAACTCATCGTCGGTGTAGCCCGTGATGAGCAATTCGGCCCGTATCTTTTGGTCGGTGGCGGTGGAATTCTGGTCGAGATGATGAAAGACAGCGCCTCACTCCTGTTGCCGACAACCAGAGAGCGGGTGTTGCATAGATTGGGTCAACTAAAGTGTGCACCTCTCTTTAGCGGTTTCAGAGGGGCTCCACCTGCCGATCTGAACACAGCCGCTGATGTCATTTTGGCGGTTGCAAGTATGGTAGAGAAGGACCCGTCGTCCATTATCGAGCTCGATATCAATCCATTGATGCTCTTGGCCGAAGGTCGGGGGGTGGTTGCGGCAGATGTCCTGATCAGCCTGAACGTGAATCCTTCGAGCGAGCATGCAGTGTGACCGGGTTGGTGAGAGTAGTACGTGGTAAGGCACGAAACAAAGCGGAGTGCCGTCATAAACGGCGCAAACGCCACTCCGCTCACGCTTCGTGGCTAACTACGAGCAAGACTTAACATTGTCAAGTTCTATACAATCAACCAGATCGAAAGCACCAAGAAGTGATGGGCCAAATGGTGGCTCGATTCCCCGGTGGAAAGGAACAATGGTATGAAATCTGAAGGAAATAAAATCGAGAAAACTATCCTCGAGAAGGCGAAAGAGGTGGGGGCTTCGTTGGCGGGAATCGCGACCATCGAGGATCTGAAGGCTTCTCCTTCCTATGAGGTCTATAGCAAAAAGCCGTTCTACGAAGAATACGATCCTGAATCGCCTGATTACTTCGAATTTAAGGGTGTAGAATGGCGCGAAGAGCACAAATCAGTGCTGGTGTGGGCTTTGTCCCATCCAGCCTCCGAGCCTGTCCTGGATTGGTGGAGCATGAAGGTCAAGGGCTTTAGCCCTGGAAACGGTGTGATGAGGATGCAGTCGAGAAAGCTGCGAATTTGGATGGGTGAAGAACTCGGAATCAAAGCCTTTTCGCTACCGTACCAAATCGAGTATGGGGGGGCCTTCCTCAAGGATGCCGCCCATCTGGCTGGGCTGGGGGTGATCGGCAAAAACAATCTCCTGGTCACGCCGGAGTTTGGACCGCGTGTCCGTCTTAGGGGTATCTTCATCGAGGCCGAGCTTGAGCCAACCGGCCCTCTTGATTTCGACCCGTGCAATGGCTGCGACATGCCCTGCCACAAAGCCTGCCCGAGAGATGCTTTCCGAAGCGGATCCTTTGGGAGGCCGTACTGCAAGGACGAAAACGATGAAAGATATGCCAATGAGGAAATGCTCGATGGTTCGATCATGGGGATCGAGGAGCCCAGTATGGTTATGAAGCCTTGCCGTTTTTGCGAGTTAGCCTGCCCTGTAGGGAAAAAACAGGAAATTGGTTCCTAAAAAGATCATTTAATGTAAAAGGAGGGTAACTATTCAGCCACCAAGGCACAAAGACCCAAAGAGAAGATGAAGATGAATATAAATTAAATACCGGAGTTTTCTCATTAATTTAAATGTACCACGCATTAAAAGGGTATTATAAAGAATAATTCTATAATCTTCGTGTCTTGGTGCCTTTGTGGCAAGATACCTGAGTAAATACAAAGGAGGTATTTATACTAATGAAAAAGAAGTCAAACAATAAGGCAATCATTACAGCGGCCCTCACAGGGGCCATTCATACACCAACCATGTCCCCCTATCTACCGATTACACCCCAACAGCTCATTGATGAAATTCTTGCAGTTCATGAAGCGGGCGGTGCAGTTGCCCATTTGCATGTCAGGGATCCAAAAAATGGTATTCCAACGGCAGACCAGGATGTTTTCAGGGAGATCGCTACTGAGGTCAAGAAACATTGCGATATAGTCCTGTGCACTACAACAGGCGGTAAATTCGGTGAGCCTGTGGAGAAAAGGGGAAAGGTTGTTTCAACTTTAAAGCCGGAACTGGCGTCATTAAACGCTGGTTCTTTAAACTTCGCCCTTTTTCACGTTGTGAGCAAATTTAAAGACTGGAAATACGAATGGGAAAAGAAATACCTTGAAGACACTGAAGATTTCATTTTCCCAAACACTTTTAAAACTATGCGGCAATACATGGCTATCTTTAATGAAATGGGAACCAAACCGGAATTTGAAATTTACGACGTGGGCATGATCAACAATCTGGCCTTTCTAATCGAGGCCGGTTACGTTAAAAAGCCGGTATACCTGCAGTTTGTCATGGGTGTCTTAGGAGGGATTTTTCCTTCAGTAGAAAATCTCGTATTCTTACATGAAACTGCAAGGAAGATAATAGGTGATTTTGAGTTTTCCACGTGTGTCGCGGGTAGGGCTCAGCTCCCTCTCTGTACACAATCGCTGATTATGGGGGGAAATGCGCGGGTTGGGTTAGAAGACAACCTTTATCTGGAAAAAGGGGTGTTGGCTAAAAGTAATGCCGAGCAGGTGGCCAAAATCATACGGATTGCCCGGGAACTCGGAATCGAACCAGCAACACCCGATGAAGCCAGGCAAATATTAGGGCTTAAAGGCCTCGACAAGGTAAATTTTTAACGGAGCAGGCTGCAATAAAAATTCTATGCCCTTATTTCCCTTGCATTGGGCAGTCATAACTTTTTCGGCCTTTTCCTTTAAATCGAAACACTCCGTACTGCAAATCCGTTCACTACCATAGGCAGGAGGTTTGGCAATAGATTTATTGCCTTCAACTTAATGAACTCTTTGCTTTAAAGATTTGCTCGGCGTGAATTTAACAGACTTGGGATCTGGATTTTCTCACCTGTATTTGGGTTTCTCCCTTCGCGGGCAGCTCGCTTCACAACTTTGAAACGCCCGAATCCTATTAGAGAAATAGAATTCCCTTTTTCCAGAGTCGAGGAAACATCTTCGATGACCGCGCTAAGTGCCTCTCCTGCAACCTTCTTGGTAATATTTGTTGTCTCGGAAACCAATTTCATAAGATATTCCTTGTTTATTTCTTTCAGCCTTTTGCAATAATTTGCTGGATAGTCGGTTTACATCATAAAATTACTTGGTTTTCTTCAGGCTCGCCAGTAATGTATCAATTCGCTCATGGTTTTCTCGTGTCCCGATATAGGTTCTAAAAAGCCATTCCTGCATCTTCATCGCCCCACTGATATCCTGGTTTAAGATGGTATGGCTGAGTTGCTTTGTTTCTTTCAGGCATTCTCGATTATAGGAAGCCATATTTCGGGCGATCTCCATAACCGATTCGAGCAGTTTTCCTTCCGGAAATATGGCGCTGACATAGCCCATTCGTTCCGCCTCTTGTGCATCATAAATTCTTCCTGTTAGTGCGACTTCTTTGGCACGGCCCAAACCGATGATTCGCCACAGGGGATCCAACAAGGGGCTCAATGAAAGCACTATCTCTCGTTGCCCGAATTTGGCACGTTCCGAAGCATAACGAATATCACACATCGTGGTAAGGTCAAATCCTCCGGCAATGGCCGGTCCGCCGACAGCCGCTATAACAGGTTGATTGCAAAACATAATCGTGCGGTAAGCCCGGTGAGACAGGTCAATAAACCCTTCATTGGAAACTTTCTCCAGGGTCCTGATAAAATTTAGGTCAAAGCCCGCGGAAAAATATTTCTCTCCACCCGTAAATACGACTACATTCACATCACCCATGCTGCTTATTTGAGTAAAAAGGGCTTCGATTTCTTCCAGCACCTCTGGAGACAGGGCATTTCTTTTTTCAGGACGGTTAATGGTAACCAGGCCAACTTTATTTTTAACGGAAAGTTGAAGATATTTCAGATCCATATGCTCCTCCTAATTTAGTGTAGCGTTTTTCTGTTGAGCGGATATTGCTGGAATAAGTGAGTATTATAAGCGAGACGTCACTTTGTGTCTATTTGTACGCGATTTCCAACAATTTTATGGCTTTCCGGCATTCGGAAGCCGAAGGATATTTATTTCATTCAGAAAGTCCTGCGGAGCCGAATAAACCAAAGACGCCCTATATTGTAATGTATTTTTGCTTGGCACACAAGCCTATTTATTGGTATACTTCCCCATCAAAAAGGGACCTTTTATCATTCATTTTTAGGGGTTAATTTAGAAACAAAAAAAGGAGGATCAGGGGTGAAAATATTGCGCCTTGATATGGAACAGAAGAAAGCAACGTTTGAGGACCTTCCGGAGCAGTGGAGGCTCGTTGGCGGCAGGGGTTTAATTGCCAAAATAATGAACAAAGAAGTGCCTCCTGATACCGATCCTCTTGGTCCAAAAAACAAGTTGATTATTGCTGGCGGACCTCTGGCTGGTACAATCGCTCCCCAGTTGGGGCGGATTTCAGTTGGGGGAAAAAGCCCCCTAACACTTGGGATAAAGGAGTCAAACGCCGGCGGTCCAGCGGCCCAGAAATTGGATAAGTTGGGTATCCGAGCAATTGTAGTGCAGGGCATTCCAAAAGAAGCAAAATTTTACTGTCTCAAGATCTCAAAGGATGAAGTCACTCTCATGCCTGCTGATGACTATGCGGGCATGAAGAATTACAGGCTCGTAAGTGAGCTTTATGATAAATACAATGGGAAACCGGCTATAATCTCTATTGGTATTGGTGGCGAGAGGAAATACAAGGCAGCTTCTGTTTCCTTTACTGACATGTTGGGTGACCCTTCAAGAAATGCCGGCCGAGGTGGCTTGGGTGCACTGATGGGATCCAAGGGACTGAAGGCAATTATCATTGACGATTCAGGCACATCCCCAGTAAATATTGCTGATCCCGTGCTGTTTAAGACGACAGTCAAATCCTGGGTGGACACCTTCAAGCATGACGTTGGCTGTGGGTTTTTCTCAAAATTTGGAACCCCCTTTGCAGTTGCCAACTCAAGTAATCAAGGGACAATGCCAGGGGATAACTACTACTCGGGTAGGCCTGAGGAATTCAGTAAGGTCAGTGGTGATATCATCCAGAAAAAGCTTTTCGAACGTGGTGGCAGAATGCATGGCTGCATGCCGGGATGTGTTGTTCAGTGTTCAATCATCTACCCAGATGCCGAAGCAAAAGCACTGGTCTCAGCCTATGAATATGAGGCAATCGCGCTCCTGGGGACGAACTTAGGCATTACTGATCTGGATGCCATCGGACGGCTGAAATTCATCTGTGATGACTTGGGTATCGATTTGATAGAAATAGGGAGTTGTCTGGGTGTGGCAGCCAGCGCCGGGATGATGAAGATGGGTGATGTGGAATCGGCGATAAAACTCCTGATGGAGATCGAGCAGGGAACAGAGTTTGGCAACACCTTAGCGAGTGGTGTGGTTAGTACGGCAAAGGCTTTGAACATCAGCCGGGTCCCTGCTTTCAAAGGGCAGGCCATCCCTGCTCATGACCCGAGGGCTGTGAAAGGGGTTGGTGTTACCTATGCCACAAGTCCCATGGGAGCAGATCATACCGCGGGACTGACATACCGGATTCCACTGCAAAAGAATGGACAGATAGCCAACTCCCTGAGGTTTCAGGTTCAGGCAGCGACATGCGATACTCTGGAATATTGCATCAATTCCATCCCCGGAGGACAGGCTTCGCTTTATAGGTTCTTGGCGGAGTTGCTGAATGCCCGTTATGGGCTTAGCTTGACGGATGACGATGTGGTTGAGATAGGAAAACAAACCTTAAAGGATGAGCTGAAGTTTAATGAGGGCGCTGAGTTCAGCACAATCCATGAGCGTTATCCGAGTTTTGTTCGAACCGAAGCTCTGCCTCCGACAAATCATGTCTTCGACGTGGAAGACTCTGATTTGGATAGCCTCTGGGAGAGGCTGGAGTCCTTCAGGGAACCCAAAAAGGCTTGGGAAGTTCGTCTCCCTTCTCTGCCACCTATGTTATTTGGAGCCGGTGTCATCCAAAGGCTGGGTGAGCGGGCGAAAAGACTCAACATTAAGAAGATCCTTTTGATAGCGGATCCGGTCATGAAGAGCCTAGGACGAAGCGACGAAGTACAGGGGATTCTGGAAGACAGTGGAATTGCCTCGGTTGTGTTCTCTGAAGTGGAGCCCGACCCACCGGTCGAGGAAGTAGAGAAGGTAGCTGAACTGTACAAGACAAAAAGCTGCCACGGGGTCGTTGCCGTAGGGGGAGGCAGTTCTTTGGATTTGGCCAAGGCGATTGCCCTGAGGGTATCTCAACCTGGAATCTTAACGGAATATGAAAGCATAATGGGAGGCACAGCAAAGATCAAGCCTCCTCTACCGCCGGTAATTTGTATACCAACGACCTCAGGAACCGGTAGCGAAGTCAACCAATATGTGGTTATTACCGATAGGCAAAGGGAGGTGAAGTTCATGGTAGTGAGTGATTATCTCATCCCGAGCCTGGCCGTAGTTGACCCCAATTTATGCAAGAGCATGCCTCCAGGACTAACTGTGGAGTCAGGGGT
>Ga0233414_10001144_pt1 | contig 10467 bp, 12 predicted proteins | sample Na_anoxic_10_MG_FD_189020 | JGI IMG/M metagenome (GOLD analysis project Ga0233414, IMG submission 189020) | Seawater microbial communities from Saanich Inlet, British Columbia, Canada - Na_anoxic_10_MG | ecosystem: Environmental > Aquatic > Marine > Inlet | place: Canada: British Columbia...
GAAACTAAAGGTATTCTGGAAATTACCCAGCAAATGCCAACCCTATTCCGGTTGGAAAAGGAACTCAAAGACTCAAAAAAATTCTTGGAGAATATCCTGAGAAGCTCTATTGACGCCATAGTTACGGCCGATGCAAAGGGGTATATAACCTATGCCAATCGGGCATTCAAAGAGCTCGTTGGGTTGCGTGGCCACCAGATTGTAGGTAAACATATATCCAGCTATTATAAAGACGGCATTGATCAGGCTCGTCAAATCATGAATAAACTCAAGGAATTTGGGCGAATCCGAAATTATGAATTCGACTTAAGAGTTGGTGATAGAATTATCCCTATTAGAACATCCGATACCCTCCTGTATGATGACTATGGTGAAATTGTAGGAACTATGGGTGTATTTCATGATATTTCTGCCAGGAAAAAGTTATCGGAAGAATTATCTAAAACTCAGGCGGAATTGATCCAGGCAGCTAAAATGAGGGCCATTGGTGATTTGATAGCTGGTGTAGCCCATGAAATAAATAACCCACTTATGGCTTCTGACACCGTTCTCCATTTATTGGAAAGCCAAATAGATGATAATCCTAAGCTAAAAAAGAACGTAACCCTACTCAAAGAATGTAACAGGAGGATCCAAGGTATTGTTAATAATCTAAAGGAATTTTCGCGGTATGCGAAATTTGAATTCACTGCCATGGATGTTAATGATGCTGTATTTGCAGTCTTGGCGATAGCTGGGCAGCAATTGCTCAATCAAGGCATAGAAGTGGAGCTAAAGTTAGGTGAAAATTTACCCCGATTATTGGGTGACAAAAATCAGGTTGAACAGGTTTTATTAAATTTCATCTCCAATGCTCGGGATGCCATGGAAGAAAGCTCACGAAAATTATTGACTGTCCAAACTAACCTGAGTCGGAAAGGGCAGCAAATTGAACTTAGAGTAAGTGATACCGGTTTGGGCATGACTTCAGAACAGATTGAACAAATATTTAATCCTTTTTTTACCACAAAAGACTATGACAGAGGTACTGGTCTCGGTCTTTCCATTAGTTATCGGATTATTGATGCCCATCAAGGCAAAATTGAGGTTAAGAGCCAATTAAATAAGGGTACAACATTTATTGTAAGACTTCCAACTATCCAGAACTCTGGAGGTAACAATGCCTTATAAGATATTAGTAGTTGATGATGATATATTAGTGCTTGAGGCCCTTGAGGAACTCCTTAAATCTTCAGGATATGAAGTAAAATGCGTTACTCGTGGTCAAGAGGCATTGGAGATATTGGATCAGGAACAATTTGACCTATTAATTTTGGATGTAGTTATGCCCAAAATAACGGGTTTCGATGTCTGTAGAGAAGTGCGAAAACGAGATGATGAAATGAGTAAGGTCAAGATAATCATGCTTACGGCAAAGACCGAAGGGAAAGACCCTGAGATTGAAGAGAAGTATGGTTGCGACCTGTATCTCACCAAACCGATTGATCCTGGTAGACTGAAAGAATTGATTCACGATACATTAACATTTTCATGAAAATAGTGAATTACCCCGCCCAATCCCCTCCCACCCCCGCTTAAAAACGGGATCTTCGACAGGGGGAGGGGGAATTAAAGGGTGTTCTGGCATAATTGCATAAAGGAAAGATGAATTGCATTCCATTTTTTATTATTCACATGAATTGGCCCGCTTTGATTTTGGTCCAGACCATCCGTTTAAGCCTGAACGTGCCCAGAAAACTGTCGACCTTTGTCGACGCTACGGGGTATTGGATCTGCAACACATGACCCTCAAAACCCCTCCGTCTCTTGAACAGGAAAAGCTTCTTCTTGCCCACAGTAAAGATTATCTTGACGCACTTCAACGTGTCGGAAAGGGAGAAATATTTAAGGATATGCTCTCTTTTGGGATCGGTACAGAGGATAATCCACCATTAAAGGGAATCTATGACTGGTCCAGAAAATGCGCGGGTGCTACCTGGGAGGGAATGGTTGAACTGTTGGATAAAGATACTGATATTGTATTTAATCCTCTTGGAGGGTTTCATCATGCCCTCAGATCTCATGCAGGAGGTTTTTGTTATATTAATGATATCGTAATTGCCATTATGGAGGCACTAAAGCATGAAGTAAAAATTACTTATCTGGATATTGATGCCCATCATGGAAATGGTGTTCAAGAGGCATTTTACAATGATGACAGGGTCCAATTCATATCCATGCATGAGTCTGGAAAACATAGCTATCCATACAGTGGGTTTGAAGAAGAATCAGGAGAAGGAAATGGTGAAGGATTTACCATAAACATCCCATTACCTCCAAAAACAGATGATAAGGTTTACCTTGAGATCTTTCACAAGATTGTCATTCCCCTTATCAAAGGTTTTGGGCCAGATGTTTTAGTCGCACAATTGGGTGCAGATTCCCTTATATCTGATCCACTCACCGGCCTCATGCTTACCAATAACTCTTACACCGAGATTGTTCAGGAGCTTAAAAAACTCTGCAGAAAAATCCTTGCTACCGGTGGAGGTGGTTATGACATCTATCGTACAGCTCGATGCTGGACACTTGCCTGGGCCATATTAAATGATGTTGAACCAAAAGATGAATTTGCAGGCTTAGTAGGTGGAATGATGTTTGGCCCTGAGATGGAGGTGAGCAGTCTGTATGATAGGCCCTATACTATTACAGGCCCGGAAAAAGACAGGGTTCGTCAGGAAGTGGACAAGACGATTAAGTTTCTTGTTAAGCAGCATCAACTATGAAAGATTTGCTTGACATTGACCTTTTGAGACCTTTGAAAAACGTCTCCTTTTTGGAAGAGACTTCTATATATGATAAAGTTCATCACCCAGAACCCTGATCCAGTTGTCCTCCATGACCATTAAAGCATCCTTAACAGGACCTACACCCAGAATCAAGACAGTAATATCACCTGTTCCAAGGCAAGGATAAATATTGTCGACGTTTATATTGGCCTCTTTTAATGGCCTCAAGACGGCATTTAGGCCTCCAGGATGATGTGGGGTCACGCAGGCGATCACGTTCCTAACCTTTACTCCATACCCGGCTGTTTTTAGGATATTGATGGTTTTTTCAGGGTCATTAGATACAAAATAAAGTCTTCCTTCGCCCTTTTGCGTCGCGACATAGAAAGCTATAATATTAATTCCGTTAGCACCCAACAAATCACTGACTGCTGATAGGGTCCCTGGTTCATTTTTTAACAAGAGATCAATTTGTTTTACGGTTTTCATCTATCTTAGGCTCCTTTTAAGACGTATGCAGCTCCTTTGTCCAGACCCTTTCGGTTCAACTTCATAAGGGAGGCCTTTTTGCCCTTTACTATCTCAGTCAGTCCGTTCATGATGGAATCCAGGGTGGTTAATCCAGCCTTAGTCACAAAGGCACCTAACATAATCATGTTAATAGTGCGATCACTACCCAATTTCTTCGCAATATCATTGGCAGGAATTTTGACTACCTCTACATCATCCCTGGTCAGGTCCCTATCCACGAGGCTCGAATTTTGAATAATGATGCCTCCTTCCGTGATAGTGCCTTCGTATTTGGTCAGAGATGGCCTATTCATGATCACTGCATAGTCGGGAGATGAAGCTACTGGTGAAAAGATTTCTTCGTCTGATACTACCACCGTACAATTGGCAGTCCCACCACGCACCTCCGCGCCATAGGAGGGGAGATATGTCACGTTTTTCCCATCCCTCATGGCAGATACCGCAAATACGTAACCCATCATAAGGACGCCCTGACCCCCAAAACCTGCAAAGACGGTTTTTTTTAGCATAATAAAACCAGCCCCTAACTCTTCCCCACTTCGTCTTTGATGACCTTAAGCGGGAAGATTTTCATAACAGTTTCTTCTACCCATTTGGCTGCATCCACAGGCGGCATTTTCCAGTTTGTGGGACAGGGAGAAAGAATCTCAATCAATGAAAAACCCAAACCCTCCATCTGGACCTTAAATGCCTTGGTAATCGCCTTTTTTGTTCGCCTGATATTTTTTGGGGAGTTTACCGAGGTGCGTTCGATATAAACACTGCCTTTAGCTATTGCTAACATTTGACTCAGGTCAAGAGGAGCTCCATCCCGGGCCCAATCTCTGCCGCCAGGTGTAGTAGTTGATTTTTGGCCAAGAAGTGTCGTAGGCGCCATTTGGCCTCCTGTCATGCCATAAACACCATTATTGACAAAGATAATAGTGATTTTTTCACCTCTATTGGCAGCGTGAATGGTCTCGGCCGTTCCAATAGCTGCTATATCGCCGTCACCCTGGTAAGAAAAAACAATCCTGTCGGGTAGAATACGCTTAATACCTGTGGCGACTGCAGCTCCTCTACCATGAGGTGCTTCTCCCATATCTATATCAAAATAGTTATAGGCCAGGACTGCACATCCAGCAGGTGGAACCCCGATGACCTTTTCACCAATATCCAACTCTTCGATTACCTCCGCAACCAAACGATGGATAATGCTGTGTCCACAACCGGGGCAGTAATGAAAAATTGCCTTCTTGAGATATTTTGGTTTTTGGAAGACCTTTCGTTCCATTTCTTAGCCCTCTTCCAGATGTTGACGGTGATAAAGGCTGTTGATTACCTTGGAGATTTCATCTGGTGTGGAAATGATGCCACCTGGCCGTCCGTAAAAGTGTACATTGCTTCTCCCTTCTAAGGCCAGCTTGACATCTTCCAACATCTGTCCGGTGCTCATTTCAAAAACGAGGAAGTTTTTCACGAGCCTACTGATTTCCAAAAGGGCCCGTTTGGGGAAAGGAAAAAGGGTAATAGGGCGTAAGAGGCCCACATTAAGACCTATATCGCGAACCTTTTTTATAGCTCCTTTGGCGATCCTTGCTGCGGTTCCATATGCGATTACCACCAGACTGGCATCTGAAACCATGAATGTTTCGCTACTGGTGATTTTCCTGGCGATGCTTTCGTATTTTCTTGACAGTTTCCAATTGTGTTCTTCTTCCATGGAGATATCCAGGAGAAGAGACTTGATAATCCGGCTTGGTCTCCCTTTAGCTCCATCAAGTACCCAAGGTTTTGGAGGTAATTCATTGAGATCAATGGGGTCCGGGAATTCAACTGGCTCCATCATTTGCCCCATCATGCCGTCTCCAAGAATGATCACAGGGGTTTGGTATTTGTCTGCGTATTCAAATGCCTTTCGAGTCAGATCAGCGAGTTCTTGTCCTGAGGCCGGTGCTAAAACAATCGTGCGGTAATCACCATGACCACCTCCTCTGGTAGCCTGGAAATAATCACCCTGGCTAGGAGCGATATTTCCTAAACCAGGTCCACCTCGCATGGTATTCACAATCACCGCCGGAAGCTCCTGGGCTGCCATGAAGGAGATTCCTTCTTGCTTCAGGCTTATTCCAGGGCTGGAAGAACTGGTCAGGGCTCTGGCACCGGCCATAGATGCACCAAGAACCATGTTAATAGCGGCCAATTCGCTTTCTGCTTGAATAAAGGTTCCGTCTTTAAGTGAAGCCATTGCCTCTGACATATATTCTCCCAACTCATTTTGCGGGGTGATGGGATAGCCGGCATATAGTCGGCACCCGGAACGCACGGCGGCTTCTCCGATAACGTGACTTCCCCTCATCAATACTTTTTTATCCACGGAAAACCTCTATTGCAATATCAGGACAAATAATTGCACACAGGGCGCAGCCTGTGCATTTATGGTCTTTCTTTTTGTTTTCAGTCTCTGTAAACTTGGCAGGGTAGTAGCCCTTATGGTTTAGAGTATCAGAAACTTTGATTAAATTTTTTGGGCAGACTGAGATACACAAGTAACATGCCTTACATAGCTCGCTGTCTAATGCTATTCTTCCTGTTTTCGTCTTTCTTGACATTATACTGTTCCGCTTTTAAAGGTCTTACATCCTGAGACCTTTGAAAACCCTCCCCTCTCGCCCAATTTCGGCGTCAGGCTCAAATTTTAATCCTCGAAATACTCAATGTATTCCTGCCTGTAGCTCTGGCAGATGGTACTGGGGCGGTTAAAATTTTCGCCTTCCCCTCCGGGGCGTAGGCCCCACGGGCCGGAGGCTTGAACTTGAACGAAATTGAACATTTTTCAAAGGTCTCATCCTGTGACAGGAGTTAAACAGTGGCCTGAATTCAATTTCTTATAATAAACCTATACGTATAATTAAAAAGATTTAATTCTGTCAAATTATTTTTTATCAGAGTAAAAATTGATGAACTCTTGAAAAATCGAAAAACACCATTTTTTGTCATTCCGTCCCGGATCGTGGTCCGGCATGACGATTTCGAGACTTTTTACGAATTCATCAAAACATACATCAAAACTTACTTGACAAATCAGATGATTTTTCTATAAAAGCCTATACGTGCAAATTTTCACATACTCTTCTTACCCAAGTTCAGTGAAGGAAAGATAACTATGGAATTTAAAAGAGAAAAAGTTGTTGCATATTGTCTTGCAGCCATACTCTTTGTTGTGGGTGTAGTGTGCTATGCGGCCTTCCCTGAGAAGACGCCAGAAGAACCGATCAGAATCATGCTCACAAACACAGGAGGAAATGTGCTTTTTGACCACAAGGAACATGCATCGGAGAGCGGATATGGCCTTGAGTGTACCGATTGTCACCATATGTTGGAAGATGAAGGAGATAGACCTAAGACATGTACAGAATGTCATGAGGTAGATGGGGAGGATCCCATGAAAAGGTCAGATTCACTTCATATGCAGTGTATTGATTGCCACAAAGATGATGGGACAGCCCCAGTAGATTGTTCTGGATGTCATGCTTTTTGATTGATTGTTGATCACAATGAGTCAGCAAAGGGAAGAAATTCTCTCGAGCGTAGGAGGTAAACATGATAAAGAGACCGTTTTTCGGTTTAGGAAAACCTAATCTGAAATATCCTGTAGTTGAGGCTCAGAAACAGGATACTGTCAAGGAGATACCAGTCCCAGACAGGGTTACTCTTTTTTTGGCAGACCCTTATGAGATAAGTGAAGATGTTTCTGTCAAGGTGGGTGATAAGGTCAAAATAGGGCAGAAACTGAAGCTCAAGGAAGACGACATAGCCTATGTCATCTCATCAGTCACTGGAACAATTGCCGGTATTTCTCAGTATGACGGTTACCTTGGAAAGACCTATAGGACAATTTCAATTGATACAGCCGACAAGGAGAAATCGGATGGCCAAAGATCCGTTCTTGAAAATGCCGATGAATTCTTGGACTGTCTCCCCTGCAAACCTGATTTTGCGTCTTTTTTAGACTCCCAGTCCACTTTAAATACAATAATCATAAATGGAGCTGATAAGGATCTGTTAGTTGGAATAAATCAGTTAATCGTTAAAACAGAATTTGAAAGCTTGAAGTCAGGTATTGAATATTTGAGAGAAAATACTGGCGCAAGCAAGATCATGATGGTTGTAAGCCCGGAGGTCTCCTCCCAGGCAGAAAAAACCGGTGCTGATGTGAAGGTAATTAAATCTGCGTATCCCAACGCACTACCTGAAATCATTATGAAAAATATCCTGGGCACGGTCGTACCAATAGGCAAGAGCTGTGAGGAAATGGGGGTCGGGTTTATAAACGCCGAAGCGGTTTTGGCTATAGCAGATGCTATTACAAAAGGACAGATACCTGTTAATAAAATGATGACGGTTATTAAAAAGGATTACACCACAGTCAATGTTAGTGCCAGGATTGGCACGCATATAAAAGAAATCCTGGATGCCTTGGATATTGAGATGCACCATGGCGATAGACTTGTTTTAGGCGGCCCAATGATGGGCCAGGCCATCTATTCTGAAGATGTACCGGTTTCCTGGGATACGGATGCGATTATGGTACAGGGTAAGAATCAGCTTAATCTAAGCTCCGACAGCCAGTGTCTTAACTGTGGGGAGTGCGTGAGGGTTTGTCCGGCCAAGGCCCCTGTTAATATGCTGGTTCGTGTGCTGGAAAATGGCCTTTATGAGGAGGCTGCCAAAGAGTATGATCTTCTCTCTTGTATTGAATGTGGCCTTTGTAGCTATGTGTGCACTGCGCACATCCCGGTATTCCATTATATTATGCTTGGCAAGTATGAATTTGCTCGGATAGAGAGTATGGAGGAATCCAATGCTTAACCAGAAGTTGTTTGTTGGTTCACATGCACCTTATTGGCACAATGGAAGCAGTATATCAGGAAAGAGCTATCATATCATGCTGGCAGCTCTTCCTGCAGTTATCTTTGGGATTTACCAATATGGTGTGCCAGCGGTCGGGGTTTTGGCATTTTCCATATCATGTGCCATGATCTGGGAACTTATCATGAATATCCTGATGAAGCGGCCTGTCAGTATAGGAGATGGAAATGCTGCAGTAATTGGGCTTTTGTTCGGCATGTTATTGCCAGCTACAACTCCCTGGTGGGCCGTAATAGTAGGAACCTTTGTGGCGGTTGTTGTAGGGCAACAGATTTTTGGCGGTATGGGCTGTAATCCGCTTAATCCACCCCTTGTATCAATTGCCATAATCATGCTCTCCTGGAAGAGTCTGCTGGATTTTAATGCAGCTCTTGTAAACTATGATTTCGATTTCAATATGATATACCCGTTAGCGGCGGTTAAGGGTTTTGGAGCATCAGCCGTTGCAGATTACACCACGAGCGGACTGCTAATGGGCCAGCAGTCTGGCGGGATAGGGGCAACATTTGGGCTTGGCCTAATTATTGGGGGCCTGTATTTAATGCTACGCGGTTATATTCGTTGGGAAATATCTTTGTCATTTCTTGCAGGGGTTTTTGTGACTGCACTTCTCTTTAATGTTTCTAACCCTGATAAATATGCAGACCCTGTTTTTCATTTATTAACCGGGTATACACTGATAGGTGCGTTCTTCCTTGCTACTGAAGATTCATCTTCACCTGTTAACTTTATTCCAATGCTTATATATGGGGTTTTTGCCGGTATTTTGACGGTCCTCATTCGAAATATAGGGGCTTTTGTGGATGGTGTGGTATTTGCGATCCTAATGATGAATATAGCCAATCCACTTCTGGACAAGATCAGACCAAAAGCCATGGGAAAGGGAACTAAATATGCGTGAAATGATAAGACTCTTAGTCACTATTGCCGTTTTCAGTGCTGTTTCAGGAGGATTGCTTACGGCTATCCAAAGTGGGACCAAGGGACGGATTGAGTATCAGCAACTTAAATTTGTCAAGGGACCTACAATCCAGCAAATTCTGGAGGGTTGTACAAATGATCCTCTTGTAGACCGTTTCAAGCTTGAAGATGGGAAGGGACAAAGAGATTTCTTTGTAGGCGTGTTTGATGGCAAAGCAAATACGGTTGCACTTGAGTCGTTTGGGAAAGGTTTTTCCGGTGATATTGGTGTTATTGTTGCCGTCAATACAGAAGATGATAAAATTATTGGAATCGGTGTTACAACCCATAGTGAGACGCCTGGTGTGGGATCAAAGGCAAAGACCGAAGCGGGATTCGGCGCACAGTTTAAGGGACTGCCCATCAAAGAGCCGTTCAAGGTAAAGGCTGATGGTGGACAGATTGACGCCCTTAGCGGAGCCACTATTTCGTCGCAAGGAGTATGTGGTGCTGTCGTTGATTCGGCGGAGATCTATGCGCGGCTAAAAAAAGATATAATGGAAAGATTGAAGGCATTCAAGAAATAGGGAGACAATGACATATGGCAAAGAGCACTGTTCAGGAATTTACTAAGGGGCTATGGGCTGAAGTTCCTCCGTTTCGTCTTGTCCTTGGTTTGTGCCCTATTTTGGCAGTGACCAAGACTGTAGAAAATGGGATTGGAATGGGAGTAGCTACAACCTTTGTTCTTGTGTGTTCAAACATACTTATATCTCTGCTCAGAAATGTGATACCAAAACAGGTAAGGATAGCTTGCTTCATTATTGTCATAGCGACATTTGTCACGATCGTTGAACTTGTAATGCAGGCGTTTGCATACCCCTTGTTCCTAAAGCTTGGGATTTTTATCCCTCTCATTGTGGTAAATTGCCTTATTCTTGGCCGTGCAGAGGCCTTTGCCGCCAAAAATGGGGTCGTTGCCTCTTTCGCGGATGGTTTGGGAATGGGAATAGGGTTCACTATATCTTTGATCGCTCTCTCAATATTTAGGGAAGTTCTTGGAAGCGGGACATTTTACAACATACCGGTGTTTGGTGAATCTTTTATGCCTTTTACATTTATGGTAGAAGCACCTGGGGCCTTTGTCTGTCTCGGCCTAATGCTCTGCATGATGAATATGCTTGGTAAAAAATAGAGATTGATTCTACATAATCTTAGGGTAAGGAGAAAATAGATGGGCGATTACTTTTTACTGGCAATAAGCTGTATATTTGTCAACAATATTCTCCTAATGCAGTATCTGGGAAACTGTCCATTTCTTGGGGTATCCAAGAGGATAGAGACTGCACTGGGCATG
>Ga0233414_10001145_pt1 | contig 10465 bp, 11 predicted proteins | sample Na_anoxic_10_MG_FD_189020 | JGI IMG/M metagenome (GOLD analysis project Ga0233414, IMG submission 189020) | Seawater microbial communities from Saanich Inlet, British Columbia, Canada - Na_anoxic_10_MG | ecosystem: Environmental > Aquatic > Marine > Inlet | place: Canada: British Columbia...
GAATAGTCCTTAGAAACCTCATTAAATTGCAGACCCATATCTTTTCCAAGGAAAAGGCTTCCCAAAATATTTGACGCTACCATCATATGACCAAAAGGAATACAGCCCCGGTTCATACATTGGCCACCGAAATTTTCACACTCTATTATGGCTACATGGCCTCCAAGCTGTGCTGCCCTAATAGCAGCTGGTGCCCCTCCAGCACCCCCACCTAAAACTACTACATCGTAGATTTCTTCTGTCATCTTTTATTCCCTCAACGTATTATTAGTACATGATTTTCTGTTATCTCTCTTACGACCGTCCAGCACTTCTTGAATCTCTGACAATCAGATCCCTTATGACTATCTCCCATCTATCTGTCACTACAAATTATCAGATTTAGAGATTGTCTTTTCTGGCTTGCCAGGATCGCAGGTGTCGCTAGGACAGACGCGATCCTCACGCTAATATTTCACTTCACAACATGTTTGTCGGGTTGAGTAGCTTATGATTGAGTACCGGGTCCAGAGTTGGTTTTATCTCCAGATCAACCAGTTCCTGGATGGTCAGGTCAAAGGTAGCCATCACCGGCGCCGATCCAGGCAGAAGGTTACCACAGCGCATGTTGCCCTCTTTATCCATGATGATGGCGTGGAAGTGCAGGAATACGTTGCCGTCCTCCTCAGTTCCAAACATGCCCCAGCCAAGGCCCAAATCCACGGGTCCTTCCATGGTATAGGTGACAAGGATTTCTTCAATCGGCCTGGTCAAGTCTGTAGTCCTGCCCCAAACGACCGTAGCCGAATTGAGCGAGCCGATGCCGTTCACCGTGCCGGACTTAAAGCCATTTTCCTTAATCAGTTCGACGATGGAGTTGAACGCATCCTTGCCGCGCTCGATCCGGGCGGCCACAACCCGCCCAGGCTTTCCCACACCAGCAACCCATTTTTTTTCTGTCATAACAAACCTCCTTCTAGTAGCATCTTAATCTTTCTTCCGTAGCATCCTAAACTTGGGTACTAAGTTCCCCTCGGATCTCTATCGGTGAATATTGGGTGACATTAAAAAAGCGGGCGACTATCCCATGCCCTTTAGAATCTTCATTGCGGCCTTCTGAACCGCCATCCCCTCATTGACCCCCAGCCTGGTAGCCAGCTTGTTCGCTGCCGAGACAAGGCCTGTTTCCCAGGCGTCTCGGGCATCTCCGATCATGGCGGTCATGCAATCTATGGCGGCCGCAGGAATGCCCGCACTATCATATACGGGCAAACCGGAGATTCCTTGATTATTCTTCCCCTTGCCAGCATCGTTTAGCAAAATGCTCTTGAGTTCCAAGTCTTTTACCCACTCGAAAGTCGTATGGGCGCAGTGAGACCCGCTCACGACCACGCAGCCACGATGGCTCTCATTTAGATAACTGATCGTGTCAGCCAGAACAATTCGTCCCATATCGTCTTCATATACTACCGGGGTGGCGTAGGAAACACGACCGGACTTCTTGGCCGTCAGCATGATGCGAGCAGCATCAATAACCGTCATTCCAACCTGCACACCTGCTTCCTTGGCCTTATTGTTGACGGCGGAAATGATGCCGGAGTAGTAATTGTCGTCACCCTCACCGATTTTGGCGGTCATGCAGTCTACGGTTGCTCCCAAAATACCCATTGCCTCCAGGACAGGCAGCCCCGATATCCCGGCATTAGTTTTTCCTTTACCAGCATCGTTCAGGATAATCCCGAAGGGAAGATACCGGGAGACATGCCGAGCTGGGGACTCTGCTCCATGGGAACCAGCCACTACCACCTGCCCGGTCTCATCCTGTTCCATCTGGGCGGCAGAATCCATGGCTATGACCTTTCCCCACTCCTCTTCCTGAACAACTTTCTTATCCTTCTCCATCGCGAATTCCTTACTTCAATCAAAACAATTTTTTCTTATTTTCATCCTTCAAGCCCATCTGGCCGCTCTTAACATTTCAGGAACATCGCTTCTTTATGCCATTATGATTCGCAACACCTCAATTTATGACTAGAATTCCTTATATTTTTCCCTCCTCCTCTTTATGGGGAAAGGTAATGAGGGAGCCAAAGGACTACACCGGGCAAGTACATACAAATAGCCAGCACAATAAACAGGGCCAACAAGAATATTGCAGACTCCTTTACTACGTCTTCAAAAGTACATTTAGCTAGGGCCGCTGCGAGGTATAAGATGATACCCACAGGTGGCGTGACAAGCCCGATCATAAGAGTCAGAACAATCACCACGCCAAAATGGATAGTGTCTATTCCCACGGCGTTCGCTACAGGGATTAGCAAAGGAACTAGCACGATCAAAGCCGTGATTGGATCCAATATGCATCCCCATATAAGAAAGAAGGCCACGATCATTGTCAGAACAACCCACTTATCACTCGAGATAGCGGTGAAAAAATTTACTAGTAGCTCTCCGGCTCGCATATCAGCTACCAGATAGGCGAAGAGCCCTGTTGTTGCAATAATGATGAGGATCAGCCCCGAGTTAAGCATGGAGTCCTTTAATATCCGGGGCAGGTCTCTCAGTTTGAAGCCCTTATAAACAAAAAGGCCGATCAAGATTGCATACACTACGGCCACTACCCCTGCCTCTGTAGGGGTCACAATACCCGTAGTTATTCCGCCAACGATGATAATCGGCATCAATAAGGCTAAGAACGCATCTACGAATGATTTAATGAGCACCCTGAAAGAGGCCCTTGTTTTTGAGGGATAGTTCCGGCGCAGACTGATGAAATATGAAGAAAACAGAAGGAAAACCCCCATGAGTATACCAGGCACCACGCCAGCTAGAAACAGATCTCCGATTGATGTATTTGCCAACAGGCCAAATATGACAAAAGGGATGCTTGGCGGAATGATTGGCCCAATGGTGCTGGAGGCAGCGGTTACGGCAGCCGCGTATGGGCTGTGATAGCCTTCCTTCTTCATGGCAGGAATCAGCACAGATCCCACGGCTGAGGTATCGGCCACTGCCGAACCACTCACTCCAGAAAAGATCATTGAGGCTACGATGTTCACATGGGATAATCCGCCCTTTATGTGTCCGATCAGGGCTGAGGAGAATTTCAGTAAACGGTCAGTTATTCCGCTCTGATTCATCAAATCCCCGGCCAAAAAATAGAAAGGGATGGCCAAGTAGGCAAAGCTACCAATTCCCCGAATGTATGACATGGCCATAAGGAAAAGAGGAACTTCGTAGATAATCGCAAATATGATGCAGGCTAACCCCATGCTCAGAAAAATGGGAACGCCCAGTGCCATAAAGCCGAAAAGTGGCCCGATGAGGACTGCAAATTTAAAGATCTCCATGCTGTGCCCCCCTAAATTCGGAAAACAAGGACCGGATTACGTAATAGGCCAGCAATGCCGCACCCACAGGAACGGAATAAAATTTTATATTGATCGGGAGGGGGAATGAAATAAATGTAATACCTGCCATGGCTTCGATCGTGCCTTTACTCGCATAGATGACAATTAGCAGGAAAAAGAAAACGACAACCACCATCGAGAGACGAACAAGACGACGGTATTTCCCCGGCAGCCTGTCCACCACAACATTCACCATTAAGTGCCGGTTATCCTTTAATAACAAACAGGCCGTGGTCCACGCCGTCCAGCACAAAATGACAATGCTTAACTCCTCAACCCAGCCATAGGAACTCCCGAAGACGTATCTGCCGACGACCTGTCCGAAGGTGAGGACCACTAAAACGGCGAGGCTCAGCCCGACAAAAACTTGCAAACAACGATCTACGATCTTGTGAAATCTCTGCAACGAGAATCCCCTTCAAACAATGCGTTTATCCCATCCCGAGCCGTGGTTTTTTAGTTGCCGACTCGGGATGGGTCGCTTGTTTACATGTGGTTCATTTGATGCTCTGGATTTTGGCATACAGGCCCTTGGGCCACGCCTTGCCGTCCAGATCTTCAATGACCTTTTTAGAGGCATCAATCCAGGACTTGAGCGGAGGCATGACGATGGTCATGCCGTTCTCACGGCAGCTATCAAACCATATCAACGTTGATTCTCTTAGTCTTTGATTCCCAAACCCCCGGGCCATCTTGGTTGCCTTGACAATCACCTCTTGCTGGGTGGGGCTCAAGGAATTCCATCTTTTTTGGTTCATCCAAACGCCTTCAGAGGACCGAACGTGGTCAGTGGCTGTATAGTGCTTCTGAACTTCCCAGAGCTTCATGCCAGCCACAACCTCGATCCCATTGTCTTGGCCGTCCACTACTTTCTGCTTCATGGCGTTGTACATCTCGGGAACAGCTACGACGGCCACTGAAGCACCCCACCCTGTTAAAACCTTATCAATTGCAGTGACTGTTGGTGTACGTAATCTTTGACCCTTGAGATCATCAGGAACCAAGACCATTTTGTTACGGGTAGTGATGACCCTGGGAGACCGATCGCCTAACAAACCGATCCACTTAATCCCGTTTTTCTCCTCCAGCTCTTCCATCATTTCCTTGAAAATTTGTGATTCACAGAATTTTTCAAAGTGTGCTTGGTCCCGGAACAGGTAGGGGGCGAACATAATAGAAAGGCCTTTAGCGCCGCCCACCATAGAAACTACCACGACGTCAGTCTTAAAAAGATCGATCGACCCCTTTTTCAATTGGCCGAACATCTGCGGTAGATTTCCAAGTTGACCGCCTGGGAAGAGATTGACTTGGATTTCACCCTCGGATAGTTTTTCGACACTTTCCTTGAATTTAACCCCCACTTCGTGATTAATTGTTCCAATCGGGGGTACGTAAGCAAATCTCAAGGTAAGTGCGTTTGTTTCGGCAATGCCTATCGCAAAGGTCACTGCCACAATGACTGTAAACGTAAGGATGCTTTTCTTTAAGTTTTTCATTTTTCCTCCTCCTTTTTGTTAGTAGGTTATCCATTAGACCAGAGTTTTGATGGCTGCGCCTATTTTTGGCGCACGGCTTTGGCATAAAGGCCTCTTCAACCAATCATTAGCCTCCAGCCAGGAGCAACCCCCCATCCACGGAGAGAATCTGGCCGGTTATATATTTGGCCTCGTCCGAGACGAGAAAGAGCGAGGCATACGCGATATCCCAGGGCTCACCCATCATCTTCATGGGCACTCTCTCATTACGATCCTTTCGCATTCTCTCCATGTCTCCATCATATAACCTCATGATCTCCTTATAAATTATGGGGGAGTCAATCATCCCCGGCATGATGCAGTTCACCCGGATCCCCTTGTCTGCCATCTCAAAGGCCAGGCAGCGGGTGAAGGTATTAACCGATGCCTTGGATATTGTGTAGATGAATAGCTTCGGATACGCGTGCAGGACTGAGCCCACCGATGAAATATTCAGAATCGAGCCGCTTCCCTGTTTCAACATTTGTGGTATCACTGCCCGGCAGGTATGGAACATGCTTTTCACGTTCACATTCATCACCAGATCCCAGTCCTCCTCATCAACCTCTAAGATCCCGCCCGGCTTTCGCGCACCGATCCCCACATTGTTGTGAAGAATATCGATCCGGCCAAAGGTCTTTAGGCATTCCTCCCCGATGGCATGACAGTCCTGAGCGCGAGAGACATCCGCTTTAAAAGTCGAACAGGTTCCCCCTTCTTCTTCGATCATCCGCTTGGTGTCCTCTGCGGCTTCAGTTTTAAGATCCACAGCCATCACGGCGGCGCCTTCTCTGGCGTAGACAATGGCCGCGGCCTTTCCGTTGCCAATCGGCTCTCGGTCCGCTGGACCGGGAACAACGCCCGCCCCAGTTACAATTACCACCTTTCCTTTTAACCGATCTCCCAATGTTATTACCTCCTTTCCTTAAGACTAGATGATTATAAGTTTACCAGCACCTTTCGGACGGCCTCCATGACCTTTTTCTTATCGGGTAAAAACATTTTGTTCAGTGGTGTACTAAAGGGGATCGGTATATGAGGAGGTGCCACTCGTACAATAGGGGCTTTGAGATCCGTAAAGGCTTCCTCAGCTACCATGGCTGCCACCTCAGCCCCTGATCCTCCGAATTTCCATGCCTCATGCACCACCACTAATCGGCCGGTTTTCTTTACCGAGGCCAAGACTGTCTCTTTATCCATTGGCGACACTGTTCGCAAATCCACGACCTCAACCTCTATGCCCTCCTTGCTCAAATCCTCGGCAGCCTCTAAAGCGTGGTGGACCATCATGGCCGTAGCAACTACAGATACATCATTGCCCTTTCTCTTCACATCAGCTATCCCCAGGGGAATGACGTATTCCTCATCCGGAATCTCCCCTCGGATGCCGTGGTACAAGTTCATATGTTCAAAGAATGCCACAGGATTGTCATCTCGAATGGCCGATTTCATCAACCCTTTCGCGTCATAAGGCGTCGACGGCATCACCACTTTTAGGCCAGGCACATTTACAAGCCAGGAGTGATAATCTTGCTCGTGTCCTCTGTGCGGCCCCACCCCGTACATCATCCGAAGGACCATAGGAACTCGTGTCTTCCCCGCTGAATAGTACCACATGCCCGCTGCATCACAGGCCAAGGGTTGCATCGCCAAGGATAAGAACTCTCCAAACATAATCTGCACTACCGGGCGCATCCCCATCATAGCAGCTCCGACGCAAGAGCCAACCATCGCAGATTCCGATATCGGAGTATCTATCATTCGACCCGCAGTTCCAAATTCCTCCCATAATCCCTTGTGAGACATCAGTGCTCCACCCCATGCGCCAATGTCCTGCCCCATGAGAAAAACATCCTGATCTATGCGCATCTCTTCCGCAATGCCCTCTACCAATGCTTCCTGATAGGTCAATTGTTTCATTGAGCTACACCTCCTAGCTTGTTGGGAGCGAAGACATCATCGGCTCCGAGCCATTCCTCCCCGGGCCATGGATCTTCCTCGGCTTGTTTTAACGATACAGAGATTTTCTCCTCCATGGTTTTACGGATTTCCTCAATTTTTTCGGCTGTCAATACGCCTGCCTTAATTAATTTTTTCTGAAAGTGGTCAATTGGATCTTTCTTTTTCCACTCCTCTACCTCCTTAGCGGAACGATAAGTGGCTGGATCAGCTATCCAATGGCCAAGCACACGGTAAGTCAAAGCCTCAATCAATGTTGGCCCCTTTCCTTCCCGGGCCCTCTTCACTGCCTCCTGTACGGCCTCATGCACCGCTCCCACATCGTTGCCATCCACCTCGACACCGGGTATGCCATAGCCCACAGCTCTATCTGCTACCGAACGACACCCCAATCCTTTGCGAGCGGGTGTGGAAACGGCATATTGGTTGTTTTGGCAAACAAACACGGTGGGCAACTTAAGGACCGCGGCCATATTGATGGCCTCATGGAAATTTCCTTGATTACTTGTGCCATCCCCGAAGGTGACAACTGCAACGTTGTCAGTCTTCTTGAGTTTCGCCGCCATAGCCGCACCGATGGCAAGAGAAATGCTAGCGCCCAAAGCTCCCGAAAACATACCTATGATGTTCAATTCAGGTGGCCCCCAAATATCACCCCTCCAACGCCCGTGGTTGTAATTCGTATCTTTTCCCATGATACCCGCGAATAATTTTCTTAGAGGCGCACCACGCATGTAGGATACAATGATGGATCCCCTAAAATGAGGTACGACAACGTCCTCATTACGCAGATTGTAAAATGTTCCAACAATGACAGCTTCTTCACCCTCGGCAGGATGGTAGTTCCCCTTAAATTTAGCAATGGCCGCTTCGAACATCCTGCCCTCCAACATATACCGGTAGATAGCCAGTAAATCCTCATTTGTTAATGCCATCTCTTAATCCTCACTTTCTTTTACGTATTAATATTAGGGATGCCTATCTTTCATCTGTTAATAATTTTATCCTCTGTGGAAAACCCAATAGAAACAAGACTCATTTGATTCTCAGACCATGAGCCCTGCTCAACCTTTCTCCTCTATTCTTGCAATGACCTCGCCTATCTTAACGACTGTATCTTTTGGGTAAAGGATTTCAACTACGATTCCCGAAACAGGCGATTCAACCTCGGTATTCACTTTATCGGTCATTATTTCCACCAGAACCTCATTCTCCTGAATAGGGTCCTTCACCTCCTTACACCATTTAACGATGGTGGCTTCTGTGACATTTGGCCCCACCTCCGGTACTTTGATATCAACTGTCACCTGTAAGCTCCTCCTTTCTTTCTGAATTGCCAGGATATTTTGTTATTACTCATATTCTCATCCACTGGTCACTCTTGACTCAAATAAATACCCTTGCCCTTTTCACATTCAAATTCCTAGCTCTATTGTGGAGGAATTCTCCAAGAGCTGGGAAATAGTCTGAAGGAAAAGGGAGGCGGGCAGACCGTTAACGATCCGGTGGTCAAAGGTCAAACTCATAGAGACAACCCATCGGATAACGATCTGGCCGTCTCTGACCACAGGTGCCTGCCTGATAGCTCCAGTTCCCAAGATGGCGCATTGTGGCTGATTGATAATTGGGGTAGTCCACCTGGATTCTGGCAGCATGCCTACGTTTGTTAGTGTGAAGGTCCCCTTTTGAACATCATCCAGTACGAGCTTTCCGATCTTCGCTCTTTCCTGCAAATCGATCGCCCTTTGGGCGATTTCGACAATATTCTTCCTGTCTGAATGATGAATGACCGGGACAATCAAATTGCCATCGGGCAAAGACACGGCCATCCCGATATTGATATCCTCCAATACCTGGATCTCATTATCTACCAGGGTGGCGTTTAACATCATATGCTTCCGCAGGGACTGGGCGATCGCCTTGATGAACAAGTGTGTGTATGAAATTTTTATTCCACTTGTTTTTTCAGGGTCTTTGATGAGTTCATTTCTCAGTGCGACAAATTCCGTTACATCCATCTCTTCCAAAACAGTGACTCGAGCTGATGTCAAATGGCTTTTGATCATATGCTCCGCTATCATCTTTCGCATTGCCGTCAGCGGTATAACCTCACCAATGGGCACCCCATGAGGCCCTACTTTTTTTTCTTCATTTTTGCTACTCATATTTCCTCCAACTCTTCTCTGAAACTATTCGATATTAATCAGTAGTTTCAAAACTTCCAACTCGCGTTCCTGGTATCAGGTGGACATTCAAGGATCTAGCAGGTTTTTTACTCAGGCTAATGCCCTTATGGGGTAAATCACCATCGAAGTAGGCAGCATCCCCTTTTTTCAAAATAAATTTCTTTTCTCCAAGGGTTAACTCCACCTTTCCTTCAAGCACATACATGAGTTCCTGCCCTCCGTGGGCAATTGCATTAAAATCTTCGTCCTTTCTTGCCAAAAGCGTCGCAATAATAGGTTCCATGAAGGGGTTCTCCATGCCTTCGGACAGGAGTTCTACTTTATAGGTGGGTTTCCCTGTTGACCCCCTTTCGGAGTATGAAACCTTGCGGATTCCCTTGCGTGAGATGACATACCTTTTTTCTCCTTCAATCTTAAAGAGATACCCGATGTCAACCTTGAGGCTATTGGCAATCATTTGCAAAGTTGTTATGGAGGGTTTGGTGAGACCGTTCTCTATTTTGGAAAGGGTTCCAGGCGTTAGTCCTGAAGCCTCTGCCAGTTGTTTCAGGGTTAATCCCGCTTGTTTGCGAATCCCTCTAACCCTATTTCCGATCCTTCTGGCCAAGCTATCTTTGACATTCATTATTCTCTCCAGCAACGAATAGTAATTGACGAAATAGAAACATTCTACAACCGTTTATTATTCATAAGTAGCTTTCATTATTAAAATCACACTTAGTGCGACAAAGGTCATTTATTATAAAACAAATTTCTTATTAGGCATATTTGTTTCTATATATGAAAATTTACTTTGTCAAGAAAAATTTTCATATTAAGCACTTTTTTTTCAAACTATGAAAATTTATAAGTAATAAATTGTGACTAAATAAAAAACATTAAACCCCATGGCAAGCCCTGGACCCTATTTTAAACGGTAACCCCGCCGCAAGCGGACGGGGTATTAAAAATTTAATAAATTGGCTACTTTTTGGATAGGCGTTTGTTGAGAAGGAATTAAGAATTTAGTTCAAAAAGGTTTGCATGCTCCCATTAAGGCGGGATCGCGTGTTTCAGCAACATGAAAATTTGGCGTCAAGCCCTGTAGTATTTCGTTTCTATTTTATTGCCTTTTCTGACGGATTGAGGGCGTAGGTTCCTGCAACATAATGAAACCCTAAATATTCAGCACACTCTTTCATTGGCAGATTGTAACTTTCGAAGTTGCAGGTAGAGGAGAGATGAAAAAGCTATTCAGATCAAGTGTCTTTGATCGAATCGTTTCTTCCAATCCCCTTGATGGAGCCATAAAGGGTGGGAACAAAGAAGATGGTGAACAGGGCGGATACCAGCATTCCTCCAATCACCACACGGGCCATGGGTGCATTCATCTCCGCCCCTTCCCCAAATCCAAGGGCCATGGGTACCAATGCGAGGC
>Ga0233414_10001146_pt1 | contig 10457 bp, 8 predicted proteins | sample Na_anoxic_10_MG_FD_189020 | JGI IMG/M metagenome (GOLD analysis project Ga0233414, IMG submission 189020) | Seawater microbial communities from Saanich Inlet, British Columbia, Canada - Na_anoxic_10_MG | ecosystem: Environmental > Aquatic > Marine > Inlet | place: Canada: British Columbia...
ATCATAAATCGATTGCATGTCGTTGCACCTAAATAGAAAGTGAAAAAAAAGCTTGATTAAAAGTGAATTTTATAATATACTGGCCGATAAATTCCTAAATATCTATTTTTCCATAGAATGAAAGGATACAAAAAAATAAATCAAGATAAGTTTAGATTTTTTTAATAAAGGAAGTGTATAATGAAAAAAAAAACTGGTATTATCATTATGATTTTTATAGCCCTGTTTGTTGTGGTTTTGTTGGCTGGTTCAAATATGAATTACGAGAAATCAACTGAAAGGAATAGTGTTCCGACAATAGATTTGTTAAGCAATATCCCTGAAGGAGAAGGTTTGGGATATCAGATTGGCGAAGATGAAGACCCTATGGTTTTTTACTTTGCGAATTATGATCAAGAATCTGGCAAGGAACTTTGGAAATGGGATGTATTTAATGAAAAGAAACCACGTTTATTAATGGATATTTATCCTGGCAATAATGATGCTGGGAATGTTCACTCTTCAAATCCCAACAGATTCATAATTTTTAAGGAAAAATTATATTTTAGAGCCCAAAGTGACAGCACGAATTCGTTTGATATTTGGTTTTTAGATGAAGAGAACCCGCCATCTAAACTATGCATTAATAAACCTGCCTTTCGGAATCCAAGAAAATTTGTTGTTTGGAATGATTGTTTGTATTTTATTGCAGAGGGTTCTGAGATTAATGGGAATAAACAAAATGAGTTTCTTTATTGCTATGATGGCATTAAGCCACCATACAGAGCCCCAAATATTAATCCCGGAATGCCTTGTTATCCTTTAGAGAATCTGATCCCAGACGATACACTACTAATTTCTCATACAGAACCAGAAAACAAAATGCCTGTTTTTTGGTCATATGATGGTATAAATGTTCCAGAAGAATATAAAAAGCTAAATGTATATAAAATTAGTGAAATGTTTCCTGTAAATCAAGATGTTGAATCGGAAGTGCCAATAAAAAGTCAAATACCTACTAGGGGACTACCGTCTAAATTTACATGTTATCCGAATGCTCAGGTCCCAAAACCTAGATCAACCTGGCTTTGCTGGCGATGGAACGGTTCGGACAAAGCAAAGATTGAGATTCGTATAGCATCAAAACGAAAGCCAAATCCAAATCCAGCAACAATTTATTCCACTGAACAGATGGGTCCTGAATGCAGATTTCGGGTTAACAAATTAATTCCAAATACCAAATATGATGTAATAATTAAATCCATGAATAAGCCCGGTTTAACGAGCTGGTGTCATTTTATTACTCCAAAAATTAGAGGAAGTCGAGATGGCTTTACTTTTGGTGTTTATGGAGACACGAGAGACCAGTATATGTACAAATGGAAATATGATATTCCTATGGCCATAAATGCAAACAATAATCCTAAAGAACAACTATTAATACATTTGGGTGACTATGCCATGACCACAAGAAATTGTTATAATTTTGCTCAAAACTTCTTTTTTTGGCATCACCTAGCCCTTAGGAATATAGCTTGGGTCCCGGTTTATGGTAACCACGAATTTCTTAGTACATACGCTGGTAAATGTTCGCATTTGCCTGATGCTATTGCAACATACCCAGATTTTAATCAAACAGTTATGAGGGAATATTTGTGGGATAGAAATATAAAATATTACAGTTATGATTACCAAAACGTTCATTTTTTGGTTATGTTTAAACCTTATCACGATAAAGAATCCTTGAATTATTATAAAGTAAATTCTCCACAGTATAATTGGGTGAAGGATGAAGTCAAAAAAGCATCCGATAATCCCAATATTGATTTTATTATTCCGGTTTTTCACAATCCACTCATAAGTGTTTCTCGTGTTGCTCCGATTACAGATGCTTATTCTGTTAATTTAGAAAGCGTTACTTTTAAGCCCTATCATAAATTATTTAAAGAAAGCAAAAAAGTTAAAGTGGTTTTTCAGGCATGCGCTCACTATCTTCAACATTTCAGGTATGATGGCATTCATTATATTATAAATGGCGGTGGCGGAGCACCATTAACTGGAGGTAATAATATTTATAATAGAGATTTACATGGAACAAGTGATGGCTACCTTTATTGTGAATACCACACAAACTTTTCTTATGTTCAGGTTGGAGTAGGATATAATAAAAATAAGCCGTTTCTTAAAATATGTCCAATCTGGGCTAAACGAGATGGAGACAAAGTGGTTACTAAGAAGATTTATGAGACCGTGGTTAACATAACAACACAAGATGCTCCAGGTGATTCAGATGTTCGAATTACCAATGTATGGACCGTACCTACCCATCCCCCAAAAGGTCAATCGGTTAAGTTGTATGCCACTATTAAAAATATAGGAAATGCTGCAACCCCCAATAATATAAAAGTGGGGGTGGGGTTTACGGTGGACAATGTCAAAAATGGTTATTATTTTGTGCGAAAGTCAAATGAACTCAACACCTTGGCTAGTGGAGAGACCTTTACAGGTATATCGAATGTGGAATGGATTGCTAAATCTGGGAACCATTCTATTAAGGCGATTGCCGATGATGTGAATCGATTTCCGGAAAAGAATGAAGATAACAATGCCAGAGTGATAATCAAAATCATAAATTAAAAATAATTTTTACCAAGGAGTCAAACTTATGAATAAAGTTTGTTTGTTTTTTTTAATGTTGTTATGTATTTCGTTCTCTTTATCAGGTAAAACCGGAACAACTCAGATTTATGCGCGATCTTTTCCTTATCCTTTTCTAGGTGCAGGCATTGGCATCGAACATTCAATTAAGGATAACTTATACATGCAGGGTGGGTTGGATATTTGCAATCGTCATGAAACCGCATTGGCTTATAGACATATTTCTCCCTATTTAGGTTTCCATTTCAAGATTCCTGATCGAAATAAATTCAATGTAATAATCGGCTTTAGCGTTGCTATATTAGAGAAACGGGAAAGTGTGATGGGGAAATATAGTACACTCCCAGCGTATGGATTAGGATTGGGGGCAGAATATTACATCGGCACCCGCTGGAATCTACGTCTAGGGATTGAATTGCTCGGCGGCACTGTAATATCTGAAGGTTTTTTTATTGCACCACTAACTTATGTTGGCTTGGGGTACCGGTTTAAATAAATATTTGACTTCCTCGCTTTTTTATAGCTCGGAGAGGAAGTCAATATATTCTGATAAATGGGTATATTCCAACAAAGGTACGTAAAGGAGTCCACTAAAAACCGGGGGCTAGCTGGCAATTTCCATCTCCTTATCTGATGATACCATTTTTGGATACCACCGTTTGAATATCTCTTTTAATTCTCCATTCAGGGTTTTTATTCGTACCTGAAGCAGTAAATGAGCTCCTTGTTTTGTCCATCGCATTTGCTGTTTCTTCTTCATTCGTTTGCTTATAACCTCATTTACTGTTGATTCAACAAATCCAGTACTTATCTGTAACGGCTTGGAATAAATCGCACTCGTGATAGGAATAAATGACATTTTCCAGCTCACAATCATTGGTGCTGATGGGTCACGTCGGCTCACATTAATTGGAAGGGAACTCACAATCATTGGAACTGAACTCAAAATCATTGGTGCCAGCTCACAATCATTGGAACTGACGGACTTGTATTTTTACTTGACCTTTACACGGACTATTTGACAACACACCAATAAATAAGAGGTTCGAAATGGGAGTGTTTCAGAAAATAAATTGGATTATTTAATGTTTCTGGTTTCACGGATTCAATTTTTTGATTGTATGTAACCCAATTTTATTTTTCTACTGGTGAAAATAAAATCTTTATTATTTCTGCAAACATACTTTTACTGCTTTTATTAATTCTCTATTATCAAATGGCTTTTGAAAGGTGAATTTAGCACCCAACTTCTGGGCCATCTCCAGGTAAATCTTTGGGCTTAATTGACCACCACCGGACATAGCAATAATGGGTATTGAGATTTTTCTTCGCTTTAAAAACATAATTATTTCAATCCCATCTTTTTGGGGCATGACGATATCGGTTATCACAAGATCAAAACTTTCTTTTTCAAGATGTTTAGCTGCTTCGTCGCCATTTACTGCCGGGAGAACCGTGTAGCCCTCTCGCACGAGTAATTGTGCCATCATATTTCGCATAATTATATCGTCTTCGATTATCAGAATTTTATTCATTACCCCTCCCTTCATTATCTAGAATTTCTCTGATTTTTTGAGCAAGTTCGTTTATACTAAAAGGTTTAGCGAAAATATCATTTATTCCGGCTATTTTTGCCTTTTCAAAATCCTCGGAGCTGATATTCCCGGATATTAGTAAAATTGGAATATTTCTTTTTATACCAAGTATTTCTTTAGCCAGCTCAAAACCAGACATAACCGGCATCGTTTTGTCGGCTATCAACACATCGAAGGCGTTGGGATTATTCTGGAACAATTCAATGGCTTTGAGAGGACTTGTTGTAGCAATAACTGTATAACCGAGGCTATCTAGTAGGTCTTTTGCCATTTCCATCAGCATCTCTTCGTCGTCGACAAAAAGTATCTTTTCTTTTCCCCGTGGAATCTCATTGCTTACAGTGTTTTCTGATTCAACATCTCCTTCTATTTTGGGAAAGTATAAACGGAATACTGTTCCTGCTCCCGGGTTGCTTTCTACCTGAATATTTCCACCATGATCTTTAACGATGCCATAGACAACCGAGAGTCCCAAACCAGAGCCTTCACCAACCTCTTTGGTAGTGTAAAATGGCTCAAAAATCCTTGATAATTTGGCTTTATCCATGCCGTAGCCATGGTCTGAAACTGTTAAACAAGAATACCAGCCTGGCTCAAAAGCACCCAGAACTCCGCTTGCTTCCGACAAGAATACTTCCTTAAGTGAAATGTCTACAATCCCTCTCTTCTTGACTGCCCACCGGGCATTAGAAACCAGGTTCATAACGATTTCCAGGATTTGGGTCGAATTTGCTAAAATGGGAGTTGTGTCTTTTTCGAGCGTTTCCTTAATCTCTATTGAAGAGAGTAAACTGGCACGAGCAAATTCAATTGCCTCTCTGACAATTGGATACAAATAAACAAGTTTTTTGATCTGACCAACCTTTTGGCTGAATAAAAGAATCTGTTTTACTAGATTCTTTGCCCGGTGGCTGGCTTTGTTTATTTGCCTTAAATTATTTGCCTCGGTACTTTCGGAGGGCAGGGTGTCAAGTGTCATATCTGTATATCCTATGATTGAACCAAGGATATTGTTGAAATCATGGGCAATGCCGCCCGACAATACACCTAAAGCTTCCATTTTCTGAGATTGATGGCGCTGCTCCTCCGTCCGCTTGCGCTCGGTGATGTTCCTTGATATTGTGATAACAAACTCAACGTTTCCCTTAGCATCTTTGATCGGAGACAATTGATCAGAGAACCACATATTTTCCCCATGCCAATACAATTGGCTCTCACAAGACAAAGCTTGCCCACTCTCGATTACTCCATTAAGTCGTTCCATAAATTCATTTGCCTTTTCCGCGTCGTGAACATCAAACGGTGTCTTTCCAATTACATCTTTGGCTTTAATTCCATACTGAACTGTGCTATTACAATACAGGTATTTTCCATTTAAGTCCTGCATGACAATAATGTCATCAGCATTTTCCATTAGTAATCGCTGCAATTGTTCACTCTTCCTTAGCTTCTCTTCTGCCTGCATGCGTTTGCTGACATCTACGAATGAAGCCATCATGCAAATTGGTACACCGGTATCATTTTTAACCATACTCGATGAAAGCTGGACATCAAAAGTCGATCCATTCTTATTTTTAGCAGTCATTTCGCCTATATAGCCACCGCATTTTTTTAGTTCTTCAATTACTTTTCCCGCCTCTTTTTGTGAACCCCAAAAATCCACCGCAAGCTTCCCCAAAACATCATTCACACTCTCATATCCCCACATTTTGAGAAATGAATTATTAACATAAGTCAAATTTCCTTTCAGGTCAGATATAGCAACTGCATTAATTGAAGATTCTATGGAAGCCTCTTTGATTCTTAATTCATCCTCAACTCTCTTACGCTCGGTGATGTCCTCGCCGATGGACTGGTAGGAGATGATTTTTCCTTCTTTGTCAAATAGTGCCCGGTTTGTCCAGCGTTGCCATCTGGTCTCGCTGTCTGGACAAATCACCGGGTGATCCTGTGACATCACCGGCGACTCAACGGTTAACACTGAGAGGTTAGCCCTGACGGTTTCCCGGTTCGCTTCGGGAATCAGCGATAAGAAGATTTGGCCAACCAACTCCTCAGACGTCTTCGAGAGGCACTTACAAAAGGCATTGTTCACGTATGAAATCTCTCCGCCTGGCAGAAAACGGCATATCAGGATGGGCGTGTCTTCGGCCACCGTTCGGTACTGATCCTCCATCAACCGCAACGCGCTCTCCATCATTTTCTTCTCACTAATATCACGGAATGAGGATCTGCTATATAGATTATTCCCCTGCTCATCTCTAACAGCAGTGGCACTTAACATACCGTCAATGGGAATGCCATCTCTGCCAATTATTTGAAGCTCTTCATTTTTCACTTCACCTGTTTTTACAAACTGAGGGAAAACATGTTTTTTTGCATATTCGAGGCTCTGGGGAGTAATTAAACTAAAGATAGAAGAGCCTATTATTTCGTTTTTGGATTTACCCGTTTTATCTGCAAATGTTTGATTGCACTTGATTACTTTAGCAGTTTTGGCATCTACGGAGGCCAGCATATCGGGTGAATGCTCATAGAAATCTTTATATTCTTTTTCTAGCTCATTTATTAGCTGTTCTTTTGTTTTTTTATATTCCATCGTTCTATCTCCTCAGATTTAAATTCCAAATGCGTTTCTACTGATTAAATTACAGCTTTCCAAATAATTAAAAATCATAATTACCCCGCAATCCCCAGTTTAAGCATTTCCTGCAGCAATTCCTGAGATCTTGAAGGAGAAAGTTTACCATTAAAAAAAGCCCTTATTTCTTTGTCTGTGGCATCCAAAGAAGAAGTCAAGGTTTTTGAATTATATCCATATCGATGGAGCCTCGCTTCAGTGCAGTTAAGATCAACGGCAACTACAGCCTTAACCGTAATCTGAGTTACTGGCTTCTCTCCTATTTGGTATGCTTCGACAAGGGATTTCCAAAGATAATTGTTAATCTGCAATGGTGTGTTTAATTCTTTTATTAGAAATTCTAAAGCATCTTCAGAAAACACGTCACTGATATTTGTTTTTTCCTTCAAACATTTCTTCAGAATCCATTCAACATATTCCTTTTTCGAACTTGTTATTCCTTTAAGAGACAACAATGTCGTTCTTGCTCCAATTTCTTCAAGATTCGGATTTTCCAAATTGACTTTCAGTCTTGGATGGCCTATTAAAATAATTGATAGAGTGGAACCCCCTTCTTGGATAACTTCAATTAGCCTTTTTAATCCTGTCAAAGTTTTATGGTGAAGATCATGGGCTTCATCGATAAACAGGGCAACCGGTTTTTTTCGCCTTCGAACTAAATCCGTTAAATATCTCTCTCGAATTTCCAATTTCTTGGGAATTTTGAAATTTTTTTCAGTATTAATATCTGAGAATAAGGCAAATATAAGTGTACCCAAGCTGACTTTTTCTTTATCTACAGCAATATTGGTAGATACAATTATTTCATTTTCCTTTTTTAATTCTTCTCTAATGCGTCGTGATGTTGCTGTTTTTCCACAACCAACAATACCTGTTAATGCTATAAGATGTCCTGATTTTATTGCTGATTTAAGGTCAAGAAGGACTTGTTTAAAATTCTCTGTTTCAAAATACCCAGCATTATTAAAATCTTTTTTTAATCCAAAATATTCCTTTACATCATGTATCATTAAACATCTCCATTTATAAATAATATTTTTTAAAACTAAAATGATCTCTTATTAGTTCCTCTATTTTCTTCTTTTCTAAGGTACGATCTAAGATATCATTAACAATCGCAATTTCATTGTCTGATAATTTTGCTAATGGAATTCCCAAAATTGATGAAACATACTTCTTTGCAGATATGATATTCGAAAAATATATTTCATTAAATGGATCAGGATCATCGAACTCGATTATTAATGAATTGTCCGGTAACTTCCTTAATAATTCCCTTTTTGATCTTGAATCTGTTGTCAGGGTGGTAATTGGGAGATGAATTATTTTAGAAAGCTCTTCGATATCATCTGCCCTTTTTTCTGCCATTGTTTTTTTAAAAGACCGGAATCGTTTTAAGGGAATTGGACCACTGCTAGGTTTATAAGGCCCATATTTTTTGTCACCAAGTTCAACATAGAGCTGGTTGTCAAATATCCCAAACCATAAAATTACATCTCTCCCAACTAACTCAGGGTCCACATCGTATAAAATGCCATTCACTGACACTTTTGCCTCTGAACGAACTTTCCGCCTTTCTGATTCCCTAGCAAAAGTACAAAATCTATCCCAGGAGCACATTTTTCTGATACCTTCAGCAGAAAGATTTTCAAGCCAATCTTCAATTCTTGAATGAGGTTCTGAACGATGTGGCTTTTCATTATATCTTAGAATATAATTCAACAACCATTCATTTGCTTCATCTTGATTTTTTGGTTTATGAAAATGATAAAGAGTCTCATGAACTTCTTTCAAAGTTCTAAATGGACGTTCTATCTTGCCCTTGGACCTAGCCGTTATCCTTCTACCATCTTTATCTCTGGGTAAATGAGATCTTATTTCAATTCCTAAATAATCCATAACTCTTTTAAAAACACGGCTTTTTATTATTGGTCCATTATCGCTGTATATCATTTTGGGAATCCCCTGAAAGGGAAATCCATCAATCTCTTTTAGAGACATTGCATTAAACATGAATTTAAGTGCTGCTTCAACATCCTCACCGTAAACGACATGGTATTCCTGATACGAAACTCCACTCCTATCATCTACTATCCCATAAAGCATAAGGACAGGCCTACCTTTTTGAGGATCAACCCAAGCTGGCCAATCTTTAACATCTTTAAAATCAGATGGACTAAGATCAAAATGCCAACAATCATTTGAGTATTTGGCTTGAAAACGAATAACAGGAGGTTGAACACACAAAGATTGTTTATCATAGCCATACTTATAAAGGTATCGATTGATTGTACTTATTTTGAGATAGCTTTTGGGAATTTTTATAACCCCATCAGGAGTTTCTATTCCAAATTCTTCCAATATTCTTATTGATTCAGCTGTAGATAAATGGTGATTCTTTTTATTCCTGGTTCTAAGTTTCATTGCGGCAATAACTTGACAATATTTTTCCATTTCTTCAGAACTTATTTTCCTTGGAACCCCTTTATCTATCCGTTTTATTGATTTAGGCTTTAATCTTTCTCTTAACCTTCTATATACGGTATTAATAGAAACAGAATAAAGATTGGCAAAATTTTTTAATAAATCATTTCGTTCTTTACTTTTCGTTGAAAATAGTTCTATTTGGTTTTTAAGTTCAACAATTCTTTCTTCTGGGATCTCTTTTTTTCTCATTAATTAAATTTTCTTGATTTTAGAAAAGAATAAAATGCAGTTTTAGAAATTCCCATGATTCTTGCGGTTGATGCTTTTGAAACTCCTAATTTCAAATAATGCCTTATCTCACTTTCTTTGCCGTCTAATTTAGATTTATAAGATCCCTTTGGTCTACCAAGTTGTTTCCCTTTTGCCTTGGCAGCTGCTAATGCTTCTTTGGTCCTCAAGGATATGAGATCTCTCTCAATCTCAGCAAATAATCCAAACATCGTAATCATAACTTTCGACTGGATATCCTGTTTTCCATTTAAGACAATATTCTCTTTTATAGCCAAAAAAGAAATTTTGTTTTTTATCAAATCATCCACAAACCTTATAACTTGACCAACAGATCTACAAAGTCTTGACAATTCACTCACAATCAATTTGTCATTAGGCTTCAATTCTTCCAATAATTTATCTATACCCCTATCCTTAGAAGATTTTGTTGAAGAGACAATGTATTCAAAAAATTTATCGATTTTTATACCGTGTTTATGTGTATAATCATGCATGGCTAACTTTTGATTATTTGTATCCTGACTGTTTTTGGAAACCCGAATATAGGCTATATTTTTCATCAAAATAACTCCATTTCCTAAATAAATATATTTTAAGCCTATAAAGTACCATTATGAAAAATATAACTCAAATGATTTTATAGTTTATTAATTACTTTTTAAACGATCGTTTAAATAGTCCGTCAGTTCCAATGATTGTGGGCTGGCACCAATGAATTTGAGTTCAGTTCCAATGATTGTGAGTTCCCTTCCAATTAATGTGAGCTGACCTGACCCATCAGCACCAATCAATGTGAGCTGGAAAAAGTCATTTATTCCGATCACAGGTGTTATTTATTCCAAGCCGTTACAGTTAATAACAGGTTG
>Ga0233414_10001148_pt1 | contig 10443 bp, 14 predicted proteins | sample Na_anoxic_10_MG_FD_189020 | JGI IMG/M metagenome (GOLD analysis project Ga0233414, IMG submission 189020) | Seawater microbial communities from Saanich Inlet, British Columbia, Canada - Na_anoxic_10_MG | ecosystem: Environmental > Aquatic > Marine > Inlet | place: Canada: British Columbia...
CACACTCTACCATACCCATCAATATTAATATTTTCATTTAATGTTGTATGAATAAAATTTTCATTAGCATGGTGTGAAAAATATTGGTGTGGTTCGTGAGTACTATTAATACAAAATAAATCAATATCATTTATTATTGGTGAGTCGAATTTATTTTTATTTAAAAGATAATAGATAGTATTAGCTACAGCACCACCAGCAATAAAAGAATGTGTGGGGTAGTCTGTTAAAATATCTTTACCACTATTTAAGGCAAGCTTATAGTCCAAGATACCCATAATAGTGTTATAGGTATCTTTTTCATTTAAGAACTTTATGGTTTCACTTCTAGTCATTACACTAAATTATATTTAGAGATTGCCTTTTTAGAAACAATATACTCTAGTTTTGAAGATTTTATCCTGTTCCAAGCGTATTGGATTGCTTTTGTATGGTCATTAAAACCACCCTTAAGTAATTTACGACCTTCATAGACCGAAGCTTCTACTGAACCAGGTTGAATTTGGGTTTCGCCTTTTAAATTTTTTGTTTTCCTTGGTTGTATGATTTTATGTCTGATATCAAAGTTACCTATTTTACAAACATATTCACCACCTCTTGTTGCTCTAGATTTTGTCGCCATTTTTTTAATTATTTTTTAGTTATATAATACAAATATAGATATTATTTTAGAATAAAAAAAGGCTTATGATGCTCTTTTTTTATATTTTCTACCACTACAAACTGGGCCAATACCTTCCTTTATTGACTCTGGTGTTGTAAGAACTTTAGCACAAGCCCCACATCTTCCGTGGTGATAAACTTTAACTTCTTCATACTTATTTTGGTCATTGAAAAATTTTGTTAGGAACCATTTAAATACCATTACTTTTTGGTCTGTTTCAGAAACGTCAGATTTTCCACTGTATTTGAATTTCTTGTCAGAAAAACAAGTACCAATAAAATCGTAACTTCCGTATTGACCTAAAGTTGTTACAAACCAAACATCATCTTCTTTATGTTTCTTAACTTTAAAAGTTACATAATTGCCACTAGTTTTATTTAAAACCGTGAATAAAGCGTTTCCAGCGAAAACAAAGTCTCTAAGTTGTTGTCCTCTGAGTTCTGATTCTGGTATAAATTTATGTTTTGGTTGTTTTGTTGGTATTTTTACGAAGTCCATAGTTTATTTATTTTTTAATTCTATACAAATATAATAAAAAAAATCAAATAAAAAAACTATTTTAATGTTTTATAAATAAGTTTTTAAATACTTTTTTATAGCTTCTTCTACTGGTTGGAGAATATTTTTTCCTCTTAATTGTCCGTCATTATAGTTACCACTATATGGTGGAGTGGTTGAATAAGAACCATCCGTGGTCATATTATATCCATGAATGTTCCAAGATACCTTAACACTATCGTCCCCTTCTTGATATAAAGTTCTAATAAAAATACTAATGTGGAATCTGTTATTTATGTTTAACGTAATATCAATATTACCATCATAATCAGAACTCAAAACACGCCCATTTAAATCATGTAAACCAAGTTCGATAAATGGTTTAGATAAACTTTTCCAACCACCCCAATAATCTTTTGATACGTCTACACCGGTATAACTGTCCTCAACATTTTTAATCCAATCTATGTTATCTATTTCTTCCTTTATGATTTTTCTTAAATCCATATTTTTAAAATGTAACAATTATATCATCATCATTATCAACCATACCTAAATATAACATATTGTTAGATATATAATCACTTAAATTTTCTGACCCCTCTATAGTGATAACTTTAAAACCACGACCTTTTTTATATGTTGTTATAACTTTTACTGGTGTACGGTTTAAATCTAAAAACTCCGTACTATCCGGTGACTTATCTTGGAAAACTTTACCAGTTAGATAAATTATTTGGCCTTCTTTAAGTATATTTTCAGAACCTAACTCTATTATTTGACCAACAGTATAAACTTCACCCTTTGCCCATTCCCACGAATCTGAAAAACTTTCATTAATATTTTCTTTATTTATAATACCCTCAATAAACTGAGGACTTTCCATGAAACCACCACCATATCCGGTTTTAGAAGACCATTTTAAAACACCTGATTTATCTAAATCAATAACTTTATAGTACTCATTAAAATGTGAATCTTCTTCTTCCCACGCAATGTCGTTAATCAAGTCAAAGTAGATACCTTCTTTAGGTAAGTAATTCCAAGCATGGACTAATGGTATCATAGATTGTACATAACCTTCTATATAATGAACACCTGGGACGTACATAGCTGTGTTGTATGCGGTATCAAAACAACCTTTCTTTTCACAGAAGTCACCAAAACGTCTCATTTTTTTTACAAACCTATCTACTTTTTCTTTTAATTCTTCGTTAGAACGATAACTAACAACTGGTACTTGTTCTAGATTATCTAAAATCCATTGGTAATACTTTTTTTGGTTACCTGAAGTTATACTAGCAATTGATTGTAGATAGTTTTCTACTCCCGATTCTTTTATTAACTCTTCCCTTATAATTTTTTTTAGGTTCATAACTTTTCCACTATTTTATATAATTTAATAAAATCCTCATAATCTTCCTGTTCTCTTGGTAAATTCCACTCTATAGAATCAATCAAGTGTTTTATATATAATAGTAGATTTGACTTCCCTAGATTATTAATAGTTTCAGACCAATTTCTATAAGAAAGACCTAAAAATAAACCTAATTCACTTTCATTAAAATACCTATGACCAGTAGAATCTATTACCTCACTAAAATCTCCGTCATCATCCCACTTTACGTTTATATCATTATCATCTTTTGTGGCAATATCTAGTTGTTTAAATACCGGTGGTTCTATATCTTGGACCCAACTAAAGTCATTTATTTCTTCTTTTATAATTTTTTTTAGATTTTGTTCGTTTAAACTTTGGTAATTTTTAATGGCTTTATAACCTTCATATGGTAGGGAATTTAAAAACTCTGACGTTACCTCATCCCCAAACATGTTATCCACCTTGTCCACCATCGACATAGAGTTTTCTTTTCTTCTTAGATTTATGGAGACTTTACTTAGGTTTTCAATGTCACGTTTATTCAATCTGTCAAGGTTAGAGAATAATTCTTTATAATTATCATTTTTTTGTAGTACCCTATATAAGATACCTTTTTTATAATAAGAATCAAAGTAATTATTAGTTTTACTAGCGGTACACCATTTAGTACCCTGACCAAATTTACAAGCTCCAACGTGTGACTTAGGGACAACAATCAACATATCATCATTCTCCCAAATTTTATCAAAGTCTTCACCAGCTGAGGCTTTCTTTAACTTTTTGGTAAATGATTTTTCTTTTGCGTTCCATAATTCCACTGTAAGTTCCTCCTCATTTTTATATTGGAATATATCTGAACTTTTCATTAGGTTTCTATAAGAAAGCCATTCTTTAAATTCCCAATCAACTCTCCCACCCCCGCATTCGTGGTCAACTATCATCTTCAGTATACCTTCATAATCTTCTTTGGCGTATAGTTCTTCAGCTTTTTGGTACATTTCACTATAGGGGTCACTAAAATCAACACTATACGCATCAAGCTCTTCTACATAACCATCAGCATCATAAATATCATCAACTGTTTGTTGTATTTTTGATTTGGTTTTTTTACACCATTTTAGATAGGCAGATTTTAACCTATCTTCCAAAGATTCAAATAATAGTTCTGATTTAATGATTGTTTTTAAGTTCATAACCTTAAATTTGATTCAAGAGGTGTTATATGTTGGGGTCTTTCTGACCACTCTTGTAATTCTTCTTCTGTTATATTACTAATCCAATCCATAACTTCATCTATTAAATTTACACCGAATTGGGTTTTTAATAAATTACTTATTTTAAGTGCTTGATTTTGTGCGTTTTTACTTTTAGAATAAACCCCTGTAATAGGGATATTGATTACATGGATATTGCCATTCATAAAGCCATCCGTTTCTTGATACATGTTTAACGATAAACTATTATCTTCATTTATTTCTATTGATAATTTTGACATCAAAAATTCTTTAACATCATCAAAGTTAATCTTATTACGTTTTTCTTTAATATAATCATCACAATCCACAAACTCACCTAGTTTTGGGTCCTTGAAAAAGATACCAATAACATTATACCAAGACTCTTTATCTATCCCAGGGTGGTCTTTTTCTAACATTGATAATAATTGTTGGCTTTCAGGTTTTTTTTTACTTATAATTTTAATCTCATTATTACCAACCACACACTTTAACAAATTATTATCCATCCACTTTAACGTAATTTCTTCAGGTGAGTCACCAACCCAGTCAAAGTCATCTATTTCTTCTCGTATGATTGTTTTTAGATTCATATTAATAAATATCCTTTGTAAATAAAAAACCCCCACATTTCTGTGAGGGTTATCGGGGCCGAATGGATTAAATATCTATTTCGGTTTTCCACCACCTTGTTTTTCTAAACAAGGAAACTAAGGTTTTTATTAATACTAATCAATTAAAACTCTTTTTCTTATTTTATTAGACTCATTAACAACTTTTTTTTGTGAAGAAGGTGAACTACCCATCCCATTTGCCATCCATGGTTTAACCTCCATCTCTGATAAAAAATCTGATACGTTTGGGATAAACTTCTTTCCATAGTCTTCTAGTATATGATATTCACATATGTCTTTCACTGAAACTATTTTACCTTTAGAATTGGTTATATATTCACCAAATAACGGTATCATGACTTCAAAGATAAAAAACATGTTGTGTGTTAAAGTTCTATGTCTATTATCAGAAAAATATTTCTTAGAACAATCCATTTTATTATGAAGTGGTAGATAGTCTTCTACCTCCCCACCCCATAATCTAACAGATGACTTTGAGTGTACTATAGGGTTAGCCATTTACTTCTTCACTTGTGTTTTCAACTTCATCCTCTTCAGCTTCAATTCTACCCCAGTCTTCATTACTAACCATAGTGTATACAGCTAACTCTTGCTCACTCTCCTCATTATACTTAATATTACCAGTCGTACCAGCATCATTCCAATTATAGGTGACATCTGCAGCATCTATAACATCTAAAAGAAGGTTCATATTATCATCCTCATTTAAATCTAACTCACCTTCCCTTTCAGGCCAAAGACTAATGTAATGAAATGAACCAAAAGAGTCTCCACCACCCTCAAATTCAATTTCTACAGAGTCATTTTTTTGGTCGAACTCTGGGTAACCATTTTTAATCATTTCAATAAAACGTTTTCTAATACTCATTTTTTTTTATTTATTTTTATTATTATCAATAACATCTATTACAAACCCAATGAACAATAGTAAAGTACCAAAAGTTAATATACCATATTCTAAGGAACTCATATTTCTTTGTTCATTTAATATTTATTTTGATTAAAATTACTAACAGTCTAACAGAATGTCAACATATTATTAGTAAATAAAAAAACCCCCACATCTCTGTGAGGGTTAGTTTGGTGGAGGTAATGGGAGTCGAACCCATGTCCTTACCGCATCTCAACGGTCTTCTACATGTTTAGGATTAAGTTTTCTAACTTACCAAAAATATTTGAGTTTTATAACAACGCTCAACGACATTGATAGTAGTTCGACTTGGCTACTATACCATACTAAGTCTGTTTCCGATGGGTTGACATCACAAACTCTAATATCGGAGTCTTAGTTGTGATGGGTAGTTAGTCCTAATCTAATTAGGCTACTACAGCTGCACCTTCAGTCACAAAATGACCTACGGTAGCGTTTTCTAAAATGTTTCCATTTAAGAGTTGTAATACACAGATTTACGTGATAGTATCATTTCACGACATGCTTACACCAATCTTGATTACTGCAAGTCAAATCCAGAATACCCCCATATTGTAAATATAAGAATAAATATTGAATAATCAAATTACATTGAGTGTAGGTTGTTGGCTTTTCTTTGTATTTGAGCCATTTCTATTTTCAATTCTTTGATTTTTAACTTGTCTTCTCTAGTTTGGTCAATTTTGTTCTGTAAACCAGAAACTTCAGTCGACTTTTTATCGTGTTCTCTTAATAATCTGTCGTATTCAGAGGCTTTTTGTTCATTTGTCATAATCTTTATTTTTTTTATAATTATAGTATATAAGGTAATATTGTAAATGGCTTTAAAAAAAAAGAAGGGTAAGGGGTTTAAATTGTATGAGGTAACTGAAAACCAAATCTATAAAATAATGCCTAAACTTAAAAAAAGAGGTTTAGATTCTATAGGTAATAAAGATAAAAGACTTTATTATTTAAGAGTTTGGTTGGTGACAGAAATGCAACCTTTACATAAGTTACGTAACCATAAGAAAAGGTGTTGGAACCACTCAGGTTGTTATGAATTAGACCATATATTGTCAATAGCTCATTCGTACTTGGAAAAGATACCACCACACATGGTTGGGTCTATGGATAACCTTAGATTTATACCTAAAAAAGAAAATAGAGACAAAAGTTTTAGGTTAACTGAAGAATCTCATAAAGTTTTAAGGAAATTTAAGAAAAAACAAGATATTTATAAAAAAAGGAAAAAGTAATGGAATTTAATTTAAATCAAATCTTAGAATCTACTATATTATTTGAAGGTAGAAAAGACGATGTTATAAGAAAATACGGTGAAGAACATAAAGAACTTATAGAAAAGTTGTCAAAGTCCGACCCATCAGGAAATAATAAGTATTTGGACTGGATGGTTAAAACAGCTTTAGGTCAGTTAAATAAAGAAGAAGATATATTAAGTGCAGATTCAATAGTTAATTTAATTAATGATTTTCATAAACGACTACCTGGACTTAAAAATAAAGACCTTAACTCTTATAAATCTGTGTTTGATTTAAAAGTTGTTGTTGATGAGGCCAATAAAAAAGCTGAAGAAAAAAGAGTTTCTAAACAAGCTAAAAAAGTTTTTGAAAATGATGATGCTGTTATTTACGCACCTTTTACTTTAGAAGCGTCTTGTAAATATGGAGCGGGTTCTAAATGGTGTATCACACAAAAAAATGACCGATATTTTGATGATTATAGTAAACACTCTAATTTTTATTTTTTAATTAATAAAAAAATGAGTTCTTCAACCGACCCTAGACATTATAAATACGCTTTACAGTGGAGATTCGATGGTAGTGGTAGGAGAGATTGGACTTGGTGGGATGCACAAGATAATTCACACGTTGACACACCTTCATGGGTAACAAATGAAATGGAAGAAGCTATAAGAACTTTTGACCCGGCACATAAAAAAATTAAATTAGGTGCACAATTAAAAGCTTTTATGGAATCCCCAAAAATACGAGAATATTCAAAGTTCGAATCCATGATGGGTGATAAAGAAAAAAATAAGGTTATTAATAAGATTATTGAATCCGGAAAACTAGACTCAAATACTTTAGCTATTTTATCTCCTGATTTAAGTGATGAACAAAAAATGGAATTTATTAACAATTATGTTAAGGGTAGTGTTAATGTTTCTGATTATAAAAAGATGGCGGATAATTTAAATCAAACACAAAAAATGGCTGTGTTTATAAACAACCCAACAATTTTAAATAATTATGACGTAGTTAAAGTGGTGAATGAAGAACTAACTGATGACCAAAAATATTCTCTAGTTCAGTCTTTAGATACTAAAAAAATCAACAACACTGATAGTAAAGTTTTACTTAAAAGGTGGTCTATGACTGCTGAAGAAAGGGAGAAACATAATCAAAAATCTTTTTATGTATTTTTATCTACTCCCGAAACACCTGTTAGTAGTTTAGTTAAAGTAGACCCATTGAATCCTGAATCATATAGAACTATTAATGTGATGAAATTAGAAAAACAAGTTAAACCTGATACTAACATGTATGGTATTAAAACTGAAGCTAATTTCTTAGATGAGTATATTGGTTCTTCTGATTCTATACCTGAAGATATTATTGAAATGCTTAAAACTAAATCAACTAAAATATAATGGAGAGTTTAGACAGATATAAAAAATTAACACAATCTTTAATTTCTAAAATTAATAATAAGTTTTCCATTCTTACTTTTTTGACTATAGATGAGATTATTAAAGATGAAATAGACTTACGTTCTATTTGGTGGGAATTATCTGAGATAAATGATACTGTTTGGGCTCAACATAAAATAATTCAAAAAGAGTTGGAAAATTTATCGGAAGAGGATTATGATGAGTGGGGTTATGAAATAGAGAACGAGATTGATGATATTAGAAATAAGGTAGATTGGAAAGTTATGTCCGCACAATCTTTAATAGATGGTTTAGGTAAGATTAGGGATTTAGAAGAAGAGGATGAAATCTTAAAACGATTTAAAGATATTAAACCTATAGATATATAAAAAAATTGGGACCCGAAGGTCCCTTTTTTGTTAACAACAACCTTGTATTAAATATATCATAACAAGGGTTGAGATTACTATTGTTAACATAAATTAAATATGTCCCAAAAACTAAAAGTTATTCATAATAAGTGAATTCTATTAAACCTAACTCTTGTTGAGTATTATTAATACCCCATTCATCAATAATAACAGTACCATAAGGACCATAACACTCACGATAAGACACTAATACACCATCAATGTAAACTTTCATTTTAAACCTATATTCAGAACCCGTAGGTGAAACAGAAAAAACAACATCATCACCATCTTTAAGAGTCCAATACTCATAAGTCCATACCCAACCATCTACAACCTCTGAAGCTGGTAAAACAGGTTCTTCATCTGAGTAATGAGGTGTACAATTAATAGCGAAATAATCAGCAACACAATTATCACAGTCTTCAATAAACTCAATTTCAAACTTTATTCTATGGTAAGTTTCTTTCTTACAAGAAGAAAAAGTTACTGTTAATAATACTAATAGGGAATAAATAAATCTTTTAATCATAATCTTTTTTTTTATATAAACAAATATAACGATATTTTATTGAAAATCAAAATATTTATTAATGATAATGAGAAATTTAATTAAAAAAATATTAAGAGAGTCTGACGATTTACAATGGATTAAGGATGTTGAGATAGAATCTCACCTATCCCCTTCCCAAATTCTTCATAGATATGATACTTTTCCTAGTAAAGTTGTGGGTCCTATGATTGAAGGCAATGGTTTTTCAGATATTTCATACGAAGGTGGTAAATATATTTTAGAAGTAGATTCATGGTTTGATTTTTCAGATTTGTTTTTAGATGTTCATTCTGATTATAATAGTATAGGTAGAGATTTAGCCAAAAGAATTCTTAGTGATGAAGATTACTGGGAACCTTATAATTCTTATGACTTAGTTTATGATTGGGTAGACCAAGTTTGGTCAATGGTAGCTGATAATAAAGAACTATATAATCATGTGGTAGAATGGATTGGTGATAACCTTGTTGGTGATGAAATGCGTTTTGAGGGGGAAGAAACAATTTTAACAAAAGAATACCTTCTTGAATGGTCAGCTGATTCAGATGTTTTAGGAGAATTAATTGATGAGTTGGATGTTTTTGAAGATTTAAAATTAGAGTTAACTTGGTCTTATGGTTCGGCTTATAATACTGTAGTTAGGGATAATATTTACAATTCAGTTATTGGAGTTATAAGGGATGATTTTGGTAAAGGTGAATGGGAAAGTAACACAGTTAATATAAACGGAGAAGATAAAACAAGACACCAACTTAGGTTTGATGTTACAGGTTTACTTGAGGAGTCTGTGACTGAATATATTTCAGACTGTTGGAGTAATTGTCGTAGGTATTGGGACCCAAAAGTACAAATTGGTTATTTAGAAGGCCAATCAGAAGAAGAAGGTTTTGAAGAGTATTGTGATGAATGTCGGGACACCCCTTTTAATGAGTTCAGTACTTTTCTTTATTTTTATAAGGAATACTTAGATGACAGTGATGGTTTATATCACCCAAGTTATGATAAGTATCCTGATGATGAACCTCTTACAAAATATTTTATTGAGGATGTGTATAATAGAATTTAAGGATTATAAATATAATCAATAAATCTATAACCCTCTTTTTCTTCTCTATTAACTTCTTTCCAACGTTTATTTAATTTAGGGAAATAAGTGTCACCTTCAAACTCACCATCTACTTCAGTCATATAAACTTTATCAGCGTATTTAAGACTTTCCTTATATATCTCACCACCACCTATAATAAAAATTTCTTTATCACTACCAGCTTTTCTTATCGCTTTTTTCAAATCATTAAATACCATACAACAATTTGTTTTAAAAGATTTGTCTTTACTTAAAATAATGTTAATTCTGTTGGGTAATGGTCTATACTCTTCAGGTAAAGACTCAAATGTTTTACGACCCATAATAACAACATTGTTTGTAGTTATTTCTTTAAATCTTTTTAGGTCATTAGGTATGTACCAAGGGATTCTACCT
>Ga0233414_10001149_pt1 | contig 10435 bp, 8 predicted proteins | sample Na_anoxic_10_MG_FD_189020 | JGI IMG/M metagenome (GOLD analysis project Ga0233414, IMG submission 189020) | Seawater microbial communities from Saanich Inlet, British Columbia, Canada - Na_anoxic_10_MG | ecosystem: Environmental > Aquatic > Marine > Inlet | place: Canada: British Columbia...
CGCCCGAAAACTGACCAGTCCTTTTTCCTCCAGTGCCAACGATTTCTGTAACGTCCAGCGAATGTGGGTGTAGTCTGACCCCTTTGCCGGACGCTTTTTGCCATCGGCACCAACGACTGTGAGGTTGGCGGGAACGTCATAGCGCTTTCCTTCATCCACGGAAAACGTTATGCGTGTGCCCTCACCTGACGCGCTGCCATCCTCGTAACGCATATGTTCGGGAATCGGGTTGGTAATGACCACCTTGTCCGCCGGCTCCTTACCCACGTTTGCGTAATAGATTGTGTAAATGACAAAATCGCCGGGAACGACTCTGGCAGCAGGAACACGTTTGAGTTCCTTTTCACCTTTGGCATTGATCACTTCCATCTGCACCTCGGCGACCGCCTTCAGTTCAATGTTCCCTTTTGGCTGGGCCCACACCGCACTGTTTGCGACAAACGCTATAAGTAATGCGGCTAAAATAATTAGAACATACCTTTTCATTTTATATCCTCCTCTTTTAATTGATTATTACCTCTTTTATCTTTTTCTGAGATGTTATATTGTTGTTTAGCGGGGCTGTCAGCTTGCACAAGTCTCCGTAGCTTTTTTTCTGATGGTCCCCAACCAAGTGCACCAGCGAATCGATAAGCTGTTTGACCGAAAATGGTTTCGAGATAAAAGCGTGGACACCGATCCTGGATGATTCACAAATCAACTCCGTATCGCCGAAAGCTGAAATGAGTATTTTTAGAATATGCGACTGATAGTTACCCACCAACTTGAAGAATTCGAGTCCATCCATTCCCGGGAGCCTGAAATCACAAATGATGATGTCAAAACGCTCCTCTTCGAGGGCCTGGAGTCCTTTTTCTGCATTTTCATAAACTTTCAAGCAGCATCCCTTGCTTTTAAAGGCCATGGCCAAAGCGTTGCGGATCATCTCATCATCGTCAACGAGCAAGGTTTTCAGATTTTTTAATTTGCTGAAGGATTCCATATTGCCCCCATTCATTTTTTTATTTTGTTATTTCAGTAAATTAGATGGCTTTATAAATAGTTCTTGCATAAATAATGCCATTGATGGCAAATATTAAAATAATGTATAATTACAATGCATTAGGTGGCATGAAGGGTGGAAGTGAGGATTGTCTGAAGGCCAGTTTGTGGAATTTAACCCAAACAGATTGTGGAAAATAACGCAAAAGTGAAAGACAGATTCAGGCTGAAATGCCTTGTTCCTGAACCTCCCATATCGGTGAAAACTCTGGGTTAGGCAAGATTTATAAAAGAAACTTCTATGTTGAAAAATAAAACCCTTGACAAGTGTAACCTCAAAGGTTACATATACTAATAATTAGAAAAAATTAGAAAAGTATAAAAAATCAATGATCAAATCTTTTCGACACAAGGGCTTAGAAAGATTCTTTTTAGATGGCACTAAGAAAGGCATTCAGCCCAAACACGCAAATAAATTAGAACTCATACTCGATACCCTTAATGCAGCAGCAAAAATTGAGGACATGAATTATCCTGGATCTGATCTGCATTTGCTGGAACCAAAGAAGGAGAAAATTTGGTCTGTAAAAGTATCAGGAAACTGGCGAGTCACCTTTAGGTTTGAAGATGGCGAAGCATATATTATTGATTATTTAGATTATCACTAAATCCATGAACCCCAAAAAAAGAATCATGAATTCACGGAGAGAAAGATGAGAACACGTAAAAGAGCACCCGTCCATCCGGGGCGAGTCCTATTCCAGCATTATTTGGAACCGATGAAAATATCTGTAACAAGAATGGCAGAAATTCTTGGCGTATCCCGAAAGACCTTATCAAGCATTGTAAATGAGCACAAATCGATCACTCCCGAGATGGCCTTGCGGTTATCAAAGGCTCTAAATACGACCCCGGATCTATGGTTAACTCTCCAAAAAAACTATGATTTATGGCGTACAGCACACACCACTAAAGAATGGCAGAAAGTCAAACCGATAATTGTTCAAGACTCCGATTGGAGTGTTTCTGCATAACATCTCCTCATGCTTTCCTTTGTGGCTCGCGCCTTGCGCCTTAGGCCTATCTCATTCCACCCGTACCTTGAATTTGACCTCGAAGGTCGGGATATCCCCTCCGCTTGCCGCATTAAACGTACCTTTCGGGGTAATCCGCATGTGCGTCACATTCGTGTCAAACCCTTCCGCATCAGGTACGGGAACATAGGTATACGTGCCGCCGCCATCGTTGGAAAACGCCACATCGTCCGTCAGGCTGTCGAGACTGGTAAAGGTGTAAGAAAGACCGCTGTCATTTGGAGGTGTGCCATCGGTAAAGAGAACGGGACCGGTAGCAGGTCCGGGACCATCGATGTCACCCACAAACAGGACGGTATTTGCCGGGATCGGGTCGGTGATGAAGACCGTGTCGGCGTCTGTAGCGCCGTCTCCCTGATTGGTGGCGGTAATGGTGTACAGCATAACGCCCCCCGGAATCGCCTTGGGATTGGATTCACCGTTGAACGGGTCGGAGAAGGTCTGAACCGACTTGAGAAAAATGATGTCCGGCAAGAGCGGGAACCAGTCGATTGTGTTGCCGCCGTTCAGAGAGTTCGCAGGGTTGATGGGCTTCTGGGTGGCATCGGACCCTGATGCGTCCGAGTCCTTCACATCCACATAGGAGATGTCTTTTGCGGCGCCGGCAGTTAGCGTGAAGTTCCAGCGGGTGTCAGGGGTGTCGGATACCAGGCTCAAGAGATTCCCGTCAGCGCCTTTCAGGCTGACGATACCAGTACCGGCAATAGTCTGGGTGGAGCCGGCTTCAAAGGTAAGGGTATCGGCGGTTGTCACTGTTTTAGTCAGATTGTTAAAGCTCGTCGAACCAGAGATGATCTGGCCGGTCCCATCCAGGGTCACGGTCCCGGAGTTGTGGCTGAAGGTTCCGCCGGAGTGCGCGAAATCGTCGGCGATGCTCATGGTGCCGCTGGTGCTCGTAAAGCTGCCGTCGCTTAGAGTGAGTGTGCCGTTGACATCTATGGTCCCGCTGCCGCCATTAAAGGCGCCGAGATTCTCCATGTTCGGGGTAGTAATGTCCCCGCCGGGTGTGAAGCTGTGACCGCCGGGCATGTAAAGTTCCGTGCCACTGCCGCTGACCGTCAGTGTGCTCCCGGACACGGAATACAGAATGTCCGTATCAGAGTAGCCCCCCTTTGCGGTCGCCATATTGGCAGTGGAAAGCGTTCCGCCATTATCGTGACGGGTGATGACATGGCCGGCATAGATATCCAGGTCGGCAAGCTGAACCCCGTCAAAGACGGTCACCGTGGTCCCCTGATAGGTCGCATCATTGTCAATATAAGCCAATAGATTATCGCCGGCACCGGCCGGGACGACCATGAAATAATAGCCGTCGTCATCGGTGGTATCCGTGGCCGCAACTGCCCCGTTAACCAGGAGCCGCACAGTTTTTCCCACACCCATGGACGTAATGCCTTCGTCGGAGAAGACGGTCCCCGAGATCGTTGGCGTGCCGGCTTCGTCGATGATTTGGCCCGTCCCGTTGTCCGTATCGTACAGTATCCGATCGTAGTAATCCTCGAATATTGAATCCTTGGGTTTTTTCAAATCGTCTTTTTGATAAGAGTTTAATGTTGGGATGATGACACTGCCGCCCGTAAAACTTCCCAGGTCAGCGTATGGCAGCGCAAGCTCCACGAAAGTATCCGTGTTCCAGGGCCCTGTTGCGGTGCCGACACAGTAATCCTGGGGGGTGGTGTAGATTTTGCTGAGGGTTTGTCCCCCACATCCATAGGCTACGCTGTTGTCACAGGTGAAGAGTTCCACCGTGGACCCGGCGTCCTGAAGTGTCACCGCAATTGCAAAGTCGACGTTGTCGTCGAGGTCCGTGTCGATGAGTATCGCGGCAGTGGTTTTACCAGGAAGGATATCGTCAAAACCGAAGAGAAGGTAAAATGAGTCACTCAAGTTGCTTGCCACGCCGAACCGGGTAATGTCATATTTGCTTGGAATGGTCCAGTCATCTGGTCCGCCCTGGTCATCGACTACGAACTCGGTGCCGTCCCCGTCGGTCCAGTCGCTAAAATCACAATCTATTCCAATACTTGGTTCTTCCTGCCCCCCAAGAGTCTGATAACTACCTGGTGAATCCTGATTCCGATAACTTGCTTTTATCCAATCTTCACTTCGGGCGATTTTCGAGATGCGCACCTCGTCGATGAAGCCTTTGAAGTACTCGCTCCCACTGAATGTGTGACCGAGATAGGTCGGGCCGGCGGTGGGCGTTGGCGGATCGGGATCGTTAACGGTCCCGTCGACGTTACCATCCAGGTAGGTAATCGCGACGTTTCCGGCAACATCGAGCACTCCAGTCACATAGTACCAGTTGTTCGGCGAGATGGTCGTTGCGAAATCCGTACGCCGGACAGATCCGGTACTCCAGCGAAAGTGGAACACGTTGCCGTTATTCCACAGGCCGTACCAATTGCTCGTGCTGGGAGCATGTACCACGATTCCGTGGAAGCTACTGGGGATCGAATCGGGAATATACACCCAGGCCTCCAAGGTCATATCAACGACTCTTAGGGTGGCGCTGTCGGCCACGTCGACCTTGTCGTTCGATCCATCGAACTGGTCGGCCCCATCGATTTTGCCGGTGGCCGTCTGCACCACGCCGTTGAGAGGGGTCCCGTCGTTGTTCTTGGAGGTCGAATCGAAGTGAGTACCGGAAGTCTCCTGCAGGTGCTGTACCATAACAAAGTCATCGTCCCAGGTCGCCTCCACACTCTGCTGGTTGGTCGCCGACCCGTTGCCGTAGTACATGTAGATTTCAGTATTGACGGTCCCTAAGATGGAGGGAACCTGCACCCAGATGTATAGCTCGTTTGTTGCCGGATTGTACTTTTCGATTTCATGATTAAGCTTGGTCGTGCCATCGGCAGCGGTGAACAGGATGTCGTCGCCGTCGATCTGCGCATCGGCAAACAGCGGATTGGCGGCATCGGTGATCTTGACGAGATAGGGGAAATTGCTCAGATCGGCATCTGCCAGGGTCGACAGTATCGTGATCTTCTGCCGGTACGACCAGCCTGAATCGTACCAGGCAGCCTGAGCCAGAGTGGGAAACAAGAAAAGAACGATGAAAAGCGCCAGGACGCTCCGCAGCCGTGTGCATGCCCCATAGCCGGCGGTGAAACCGGCGGCAAGAGCCGCTTTAATCGAGACTCTCAGGTCGTAAATCAAAAGGGTTCTGGTATTTTCTATGGAGATTGCTTCTACCATTAAAAATCCTGTAAATTGCAGGCTGCAGCACCTTATTTTCGTTCGTTGCGTTGCCATCAATGCTGGTCATGGTCACACCGATCTACCATGGTGAGAGGTTCTGTTGTGATGTCGAGATCACCAGTGAGGGCCAGTTGAGATTAAACCCTCAGGATAAAACCGCTGATTTGCTTTCCTAAACTCGTCACTACTTCTCCTTGCTAATTTCGATTCACGGACCAGATGTCTTAAAAGCCAATGTGCCGAAAATGGGTTTTCAATGAATTCATCGACTCACAGTGTTCATGATTAGAACGATATCTTTATGAGTTCTCTGCAGGGAATATGCCAAAGAAATACTTGTCCGAATAATTTATTGATATCAACAAGTTAAGTGTTATCAACCCTACATGATATCAATATCCCTAAGCCAAATTGAGGAATTTAACACAAACAAGCTGTGGAAAATGACACAACATAGTCGTCCATTGCCGACAAAAAGAATAAATATGAGGCAGGTCTTTGGAGTCAACCGACATTGTCTAATTTCTTGCGACGATAACGGAAGCTATCGCGGCTTAAATTCAAGAGTTTGGCGGCCTTGCTTTCGTTGCCGTTGGCCAATTGGAGTGCCTGCTGGAAGTAATACGATTCAATGGAGGCAGTGAAGACGGGAAAATCGATGCCTGCCGAGGGCAACGGTGGGAGCTGGGTTCCATTTTCAAGTTCTATGAGCGCTTCATCCTGTCTGGTGGTCTCCAGCCCCAGGTTTTGGAGCATCAGTTCCGGTCCTTCTTCCAGCAGGACGCCTTTTTCGATAACATTTTTCAACTCGCGCACATTGCCTTTCCATTCAAATGTTTTTAACGTCGATTCAGCTTGGGGAGAAATACCGGTAAATTTTTTGTTCAGCTTTTGGCTGAATTCGACCAAAAAGTGTTTGGCGATCAAAAGAATATCATCACGTCGGTGATTTAAGGCCGGGACCTCGATTTTGACCACCGCGATGCGGTGATAAAGATCGTGTCTGAAGCGTTTCTCTTCGATCATTTGGAGCAGATTCTTGTTGGTGGCGGATACGACCCTGGTACGGATTTTTCGTTTCCGGGTACCGCCCACCCTGTAAAATTCGCCTTCTTCCAGGAATCTCAATAGCTTTGCCTGAGCCTCCAGGCTCAGATCGCCAATTTCATCCAGGAATAGGGTTCCGTTGTTCGCCTTTTCAACCAACCCTGTTTTACCACCCCGATTGGCGCCGCTAAAAGCGCCTTTTTCATACCCAAAAAGCTCACTTTCAATCAATTCTTTAGGTATTGAAGCGCAATTGACCGCGATCATGGGTCCCTTGAAATAGGGACTGCGAAAATGGATGGCCCTGGCAATCAATTCCTTGCCCGTTCCGGTTTCACCCTGTATTAGAATGGGGGTATCAGGGCTCCAGGCCACTTTCTTGACAATGTCCATGACATCCTGGATCACATTGCTTTCACCGATAAAGCAAGGCAGATTCTCCTTGAGGTATTTTTCATGGAGGACCTGAATCTCCTTGCGCATGGAAACCACGTCAAGGGCGTTGCGCACGGTTACCAACAGCGCATCCATCTGCAACGGTTTAACCACATAATCGTATGCGCCGAGTTTCATGGCCTCAACAACCGTGCTGACATCCTCAAAGGCTGTTATCATAATAACGATCATGTCTGGATTTATTTGCTTTATCTTCTCAAGAGCTTGAATTCCGCTCATACCGGGCAGACCTACATCAAGAAGAACCATATCCGGTATGTTGCTTGGCATGGACTCGATCGCGGCCTCGGCAGAAGAAAAGGCTTCGACACGGTAGTACTTCCTGAGTGCCAGGGAGATTCCTTCCCTGACCAACTGTTCATCATCAACAATAAATATGGTAAAAGATATCATCTGGAGGGCGTCCTTTTTTCTATCGGAAGTTCGACTCTAAAAGTGGCTCCACCATATTTGTTTTCCAAAATTACAATCGTTCCATGGTGATCCGAAATGATTCTTTGGGCAATGCTCAACCCAATCCCTGTCCCATCAGAACTGGTTGTAAAAAAGGGATCAAAAAGTTGGTCTTCGAGTTCTTTGGGAATGCCCGGTCCCGAGTCGGAAACTTGAATGTAAAGGCTTTTCCTTCTGCGGAATGAATCGATCTGAATCCTTTTGGCTTTTTGGTTTTTTTCCATTGCCCGGGCCGCATTATTGATCAGATTTAAGAGGACCTGTTCGATCAGATGAGAATCGCCATAGCATTGCGGTAAGTCCGGTTCCAGTGACTTTTCAAGCTTGATATTATTTTTGTGAAGCATGACCGCTGAAAGATTCAGTGTTTCTTCAATACATTGGTTAAGGTCAATCAGATCCATTTTAGGAGGATTAGGCCTGGAAAAATCGAGCACTCTTTTAATAACGGCCTCAATTTTGTCTGATGCAAGCTGAAATTGGCTGATAATTTGTTTAATCATTTCAATTTGGTCACCCTCAATAATTTCCGAGTCACATAAATCTTCAAGCGTATATAAATAAGAATTGATCCCGGTCAGCGGGTTTCGTATTTCATGAGCGATGCCGGCCGCAACATGTCCCAGCGAGCTCATCTTTTGTTTGATGGTTAATAAATGTTCTATTTCCTTGAGCCGGGTAATGTCCATCATATTGAGCAGGACCGCATCCTCACCCTGATAGTTAATCAAAATAGCGCGGCACTGTACCCAACATAGACTAAATTTATGATCCTTTCCCCCCGGCGGATAAAACCTGAAGTCCACCTCCGATGTTTGGTTCCTTCCAGAAGTGATTTGCCGATAAACCTCCTTGCACTTCTCAACATCGTCCGGATGGAGATAGTCAAGGACATGGTTTTCAAATCTTTTGGGTAAAGGTCCCCATAACCTCTTCAGGTTGGGATTTTGGTATACGATTTGATTTTGTTGTATGATGCAAATACCAACCGGCAAACTTTCTACAAGATTGCGGATGCGGTTTTCGCTTTCTCGAAGCTCTCCCTCCGTCTGCTTACGCTCTATTATTTCTTTCTTCAGTTTCTCGTTAGACTCTGCCAGTTCAGCAGTTCGCTCTTTAACCCGCTGTTCCAGATTGTCACGAGCTTTTTGCAGCTCCTCCTCCGCATGCTTTCGATCAGTGATGTCATGAATAATCGAATATAGAAGTTTTCTATTATGCAGTTTAATAGAACCGCTGTATACTTCAACATCACGGATTTCTCCACTCGCCAGACAGTGCTGGAAATAAAATTTTCGACGCTGTTCCGTCTTCGCTTTTTCTATTTCCTGAAACACTTGCTCCTCTGTGAGCATATTAATATTTGTAATTTTCTTACCGGTAAGCTCTTCATAACTCCAACCATAGAAGGAGATAGCTGCTGGATTGACATCTATTATATCTGCATTCTCCGGATCAATCAGGAGCATCACGGAGTGATTGTTCTTGAAAAGGCTCCTGTACCGTTCTTCACTCTCTCTAAGTGCTTCCTCAGCTTTTTTACGGTCGGTGATATCCATAATCATTCCAGATAAGGTATCTCCTTCAAGAACCGCACTTAAAAGTACACTTTTTGTTTCACCGGTTTTTGTAAGCACTTCAATTTCGAAATCCTTAACGCTGCGTGATTCCTTCAGAGTTTGAATCAAAACCTCCCTGTCCTCGAAGTGCTTATATCGATCAATAGCGCCTTCTAATAGCATCTCTTCTGGAGACTCAAATTCAAAGATCTTTGCCAATGCGTCATTTATATAAAGAATATCGCCTTTGAGATTGGTTTGATAAATTCCCACAAGGGAGATATTTAGAAGATTTCGGTATATTTTATCTAAATTTTTCGACTTCCTCTCAGCCCGGTTGCGCCCTTTAATCTCTCCATTGAGGCGCCTGCTATCTTTTGTCAATTTGACAGTTAGGTCCTCTACTCGTCGTTCAAGCTCCCTGTGCGCTTTTCTGTCCATTAGAAAATTCTCCAAATGTTCCTAAAATAAAAAAGGCCAACTATGGTATAGTTTAAAATATCAAGGATGAGTCTTTATACATTGCACTGGACGTATTTCCCGACTTTGTCAGTGTGTCAAGCCAAGTCCCGCCCCGTGATATTTTATTTAACATTGTTAAAGACCATATAGGTTAATGCATCTTGTATGTCAAATAAAAAATAATACAATATATAGTAGTTAAAAGCTATAATATTATTGACAGGATGGTTTGATGGCAGGATGATTTCATGGAGGGCCTATGCATGTATTGACTTGGAAATTGCATCAAAGGCGTTGTGCATGGTTTTCAATAGAGTGTCAATCTGCAACGGTTTAACGATATAATCGTGTGCACCGAGTTTCATGGCCGCAGCAACCGTGTTGGCGTCCTCAAGGGCTGTTATCATGATAACAGGCAAGTATGGATACATTTGTTTAATTTTTTCAAGAGCTTGTATCCCGTCCATGCCGGGCAAACCTATATCAAGGAGAGCCATATCCGGTGGGTTGCTCAGCATGGATTCGATCGCGGCCTCGGCAGAAGAAAAGGCTTCGACACGATAGTCTTTCCTGAGTGCCAGGGAAATTCCTTCCCTGGCCAACTTTTCATCATCAACAACAAAAACACGGTTCGGTCTTTTCATAAGTCAAGCTCTCGTAAGTGTTCACAGGTTCAGCGTTTTTGGTTAACCTCTGAACCCAGAGCCCCTGAACGGTTACCATCTTTACTTATTCCGTTTTCACCATAAATTCATAAAAGTCCCAGCACGTTAAGCACTTCATCAATCTGAATTTGGGTGATATACCCTTCATCCATTAGCACCTCGCCTATTAGACGATGTTTATCACCTGCCACATCTTCATTAATCTGAATCTTTATTGCATTAAATAGCTGTTCAGATGTAATGAATTGTTTTTCTATCGCGACCATGCCAAAGCGTTTGTCAAACTTTTCCTGAGCCATTTTTTTCTCCCAATAAGGGGGTGTGAACAACGATTATTCACCTTATCCACAATTTATCCGCAATTTTTGTGCCAAAAGGGTTTTTTTTACCTTTTCAAAAAACGAATCGGAAAAAATGGATAAATGCCTTCAAAGATACCCGTGAACCCTTACAGGCAAAGGCTCCAAGCGTTCATTTCTAAACTGATTGGCAACAAGAATTATTTTTTAGGAAC
>Ga0233414_10001150_pt1 | contig 10431 bp, 13 predicted proteins | sample Na_anoxic_10_MG_FD_189020 | JGI IMG/M metagenome (GOLD analysis project Ga0233414, IMG submission 189020) | Seawater microbial communities from Saanich Inlet, British Columbia, Canada - Na_anoxic_10_MG | ecosystem: Environmental > Aquatic > Marine > Inlet | place: Canada: British Columbia...
TTTAAAAAACAAATATATTTTTAAATTATTTCAATTATAGTTATTAATATCTTGTGGTGTTCCACTTGTCAAATTATCTGGATCATATTCCTCGTTATTATTATTATTATTATTATTATTATTATTATTTACTGTTTTTGGATTTCTGATTACATTTAATTCATCTGGATAATCATCTGGATATTTGACATTATAATCTAATTTATCTGACGTTGGACTTAATCCGAATACAAACATTAAAACAGCAGTAATATATGTCATTAAAATAAAGGGAATGAATACAATCATCCAAGAAATTATACTTAACCCTTTTTTACACATTATATTTAAAAGTAATGTAAAAATAAACATTACAATTGTTTTAAAAAATGCTTGGTTATAAAAACCTTTAAATGTATCAATTATTATCTGAATTAAAGAAAATCCTAGATATAGTATTGCAGGTGGACATAACTTATCAATCATAATTATATTATATTATATTATCACAAAATTATTTGAAAAAAAATGATTTTCCATTTTTTAGTGTACCTACTTTATTTCCAACTTCTCCATTCTCGTCTTTATATAAATTTCCATTTTCACCATCTTCATCATCACAATAATATTTTACTCCATCTATTTCAAATTCTATCACTTCTCCATCTTCATCTTCTAAATCTTCTTCATTTTCAGTTTCAGTTTCAGTTTCAAGCTCTTCCTCTTCTACTTCTTCCTTTTCTACTTCTACTTCTTCCTCTTCTACTTCTTCCTCTTCTTGTTCCTCTTCCTCTTGTTCTTCCTCTTCTTCCTCTTCCTCTTCTACTTCTTCCTCTTCTACTTCTTCCTCTTCTTCCTCTTCTTGTTCCTCTTCCTCTTGTTCTTCTTCTTGTTCCTCTTCTTCTTGTTCTTCTTCCTCTTCTTCCTCTTCTTCTTCCTCTTCTACTTCTACTTCTTCCTCTTCTACTTCTTCCTCTTCTTGTTCCTCTTCCTCTTGTTCCTCTTCTTCTTGTTCCTCTTCTTCTTGTTCCTCTTCTTCTTGTTCCTCTTCTTCTTGTTCCTCTTCCTCTTGTTCCTCTTCCTCTTGTTCCTCTTCCTCTTGTAGTTCTTCCTCTTCTTCTTGTTCCTCTTCTTCTTGTTCCTCTTCTTCTTGTTCCTCTTCTTCTTGTTCCTCTTCCTCTTGTAGTTCTTCCTCTTCTTCATTACTTACTTTTTTTACATACTCGTACGCATCATCAGAGTTTCTCCATTTATCAAAGCAATTTTCACATCTATCTGGTTCACCCAAATCTATATATACATTGTATTCTTCTTTAGATATACCAATCTCTTCGAAACAATCATCTCCTTTTTTGTTACAATCATCACATTCAAATGAATTTTTATCTTCCTCTTCTGAATGATAACTAATTTTAGATTCTATTATAGAATTAATATTAGAACTATCTTCCTTAGGTAATAATTGTTTTTCATTTATTTCTAGAGTAATTGATTCTTTATTTTTTAATAACTCTACTTCTTGTTTTAATTCATTAATTTCACTATTTTTAAATTTAAGTGTATCGTGTAGTGAAATAATATCAGTCGATACCGATAATCTATCAATAAGTTCTCTATTATGTTTATTTTCTTGTAATAGTTCGTCCATTTTCTTTTGAATATTATTAACATAATTAAGATGATCAATTTTCATAGTATCTAAGTTTGTATTTAACATGTGATTTTTAGATGATAAATCAATATTTTCTTTATTAACATTTTTTACGAGTGGATGATTACACATATAATCATGTGATTCTTTAAAAACATTATAAACATCAACTATTCTATTTACTATAACATTACAATGTTTTTCAGTTACTTCATTTATTTCTTTTTTTAATTCTGAGTAATCGACATTAGGTGCAGATAATTTAGTAAAAGTAGTTTCATTTGAATTAGACATATATAAATTATAATAATAATTGTGTTTAATATGATTTAAAAAATATATAATGGAAAGATATATATGGATATAAGTAATGTAATAACTAATAATCAAACTCATATAATAGATACAAGTTTAAATGAAATTGCGAAACAACAATATTTACAAAAAAAACAAGAATATTATGATCGTGTTAAGATAGAATCAGTTAATATGATATGTAGACAAACCGACTATTCTGAAGATGAAGCAAAAGAAAGATTGGAAAAATATAATTATAATTATCAATTAGTATTAAATGATTTCTTTAATATTAAAGAAAATCCAAAAGAAAATAAAACAACAAATCAAGCTATATATGGAGAAATAAGAAATTTAATGGATACAAGTGCAAGAAATTTTCGAGAACAACAAGAGAGAAGCAAACAATATGAAGAATATATGAAGAAGAAAAAAACAAATTAAATTATTTAATTTTACACCTTTTAACATTTCAAATGCCAATAATTATATGAAATAAAATAAAATTGAATTAAAAAGTAATTTACATTATATTTGTTATAAACAAACATAATGACTACACAACTGAAGAGATTTAGAGATATAACAAAAGCGGTATATGGAGGTAATTATACTGATTTGGGGAATACTGAAATTATGGATGAAAGCACAATTGAAAATATAAAATTGTGTGTTGTTCCACATGAAGGTGTTCATCAAGATGTAAAGTATATAATGACAATTAAATTTCAAGAAAAAGGCAGTTGGCCACATATTTACATAGATTCTGAATTATATGATAAAATTAAAACAAATCAATACTTACAAGAAAAAGGAAGGATTGGTCAACATAAAGGGATATGTATTAAAAAAATAGGTTATGCATATAATTTTAATAAAAACTTTAAAGATATATGCGGGAATATGTGGGAAAATTATATTTACAACTTGATTTGTGTATTTAATAATTTACAAGATTTTGAAAAAGGAAATGGTATTAAATCAAATTATAAAAATATTTTGTCTTTATGAGCGTTTGAAATGTTAAAAGGTTTAATAAATAATTTAATTTTTATTTATACCCAAATTGTCTAATATAGACGTTTTTTTAGCCGGATCAGTTTTTCTTTTTAATTTAAAGGAAGAGTTAGAAGGAATAGTTTTTTTGTTTAATATAAAATCAGAGTTATCTTCATATAATTCTGGGAAAACATGTGACAGTGGTTTTTCTACAACAATTAGAAGTTGGTCATTATTAAATAATTCTCTATATTCTTTAATTGATAAATTACCATAATATTTATCTAATAAATAATAGGGATCTGGAGCAGGTTTAATTGTTTTAGAATAGTTATATATTTTACCGTATACATGATTTAATAATTGATATCTTTCAAATTTAATTGAAGCGTCTATTTTTTCATTCATTAAGTGTGCTACTCCACATTGTGGACTACAGAAACATCCATATACTTGATATGTCTCTTTAAAAGAGCATTTTGGTATATAAATAGGAGGATTATCAAATTCATATGTACACCAAAAACAAGCAGATCTTTTATCAGAAATATTGTTTCTATGTAAATTAATTTTAAGAGTATTTATTTTTTTCCAAATAGTCTTTACATTATCGTTATCGTCATCAATATTGTTATCATCATCATTGATATCTAAATTATCATTAATATTTTGATATGGTTTATTATAATTTTCAGAGTTTATTAATAATTCGTTATTATTATTATTATTATTGTCATGAAAATTAAATCCTTCAACATTTTCAAATATAGGATTATATTTTAATTTATTATTTTCATTATTTTGATCAGTTATATCCTTTAAAAAACATTTTAAATGTAAAATAATATTTGGTTCATTATCACATTTATTATTTACATTAATATTTTGCGATATAATTTTACCCCCTTTAGGTTTTCTGCCTCTTTTTTTAGGAGGAGGTTTTATGGGTTCGTTTATTTGTTCGTGAGATGTAATGTTATTATCTTCAGAAACAATCTTTTTTTTTCTACCTCTTTTACTTTTCTCAGGAACCTTATTATTATTATTTTCAACAATATTATTACTCATTTTATTAATTAAGAATAATTAATTTAAATAGTTTTATTAATTGTATTATTGAGATAACATTTTCTACATAGAGGAACATACATATTGGCGCTTCCGATTACGATTTGTTCTTTTTCAGGGATAATTCTATGTGAAAATATAGCTGGGTTTGTACAATTATTACAAGTAGCTTTTATTTTTTCAACCTTATCACAAAGAGGAATTAGATCAAGAATATTTCCAAATTTTTTTCTTTCAAAGTCGCCATCTAACCCAAAAATAGTTACTTGTTTATTATACTTTTCTACTAAGTTTAAAACATTTATTAAATCTTTAAAGAATTGAGCTTCATCTATTAAAATAGAATTACAATTTTCAATAGAATTTATATTATCATTTATAAATGATTCAATAGAAGAACTTTTAATACATGTAATTTTGTTTTGATCATGTGTACTTAATTGTGTATCAGAATATCTATTTTCACTAGAATGAGTTAATACTAATATATTTTCATTTCTATTAATACTTTCGTTATATAAAGAAATTAGCTTACTGGACTTTCCTGCATACATAGGTCCAATAAAAATAGTTAAACTTCCAGCTAAATGATTCATATTTATATTTTGAGATATATGACTACTCATTAATATAATATTAATATTCAATTTTATTTAAATAAAACTAAATATAATTAAATAATAGAATGAGTAATTTTACACCATGGGTTGAAAAATATAGACCAAATTCTTTTGATGATATAGTATTTGATCCCTTAAATAAAGCAATTTTACAAAATATAATTTCTAATCAGTCTTTTCCTAATTTATTATTTTATGGTCCTCCTGGAACAGGAAAAACTACTAGTATTATTAATTTAATAAATTCATACAATGGTAATAATTCTTGTAAAAATTTAATGATACATTTAAATGCATCAGATGATAGAGGTATTGATATTATACGAAATCAAATTAATAGTTTTGTAAATTCTAAAAGTTTATTTAACGATGGTATGAAATTCGTAATATTAGATGAAGTTGATTATATGACAAAAAACGCACAAATTGCATTAAAAAACTTACTTCAAACATATAAATCAAAGGTTCGTTTTTGTTTAATATGTAATTATATAAGTAGAATTGATGAAGCATTGCAAAATGAATTTGTAAGATTAAGATTTAATCAACTTCCAGAAAAAGAAATACTATGTTTTTTAAAAAATATAAATAAATCGGAAGATCTTGAATATAGTGATGACGCTTTATTATCGATACAAAAATTATTTAATTCAGATATTAGAAGTATGATTAATTATATGCAATCTAATGAAAAATTAATAGCTAATAAAAAAATAATTAAGTCAGAATTATGGAATGACTTAATAGAAAAAATAAAATATAATAATACAGAATTTATAATAATTATTATAAATAATTTATCACAAGATTATAATATTGAAAAAAAAAATATTATTAAAAATTTTTTAAATTATATAATTAGATATAAAAAAGAATATGTTACTAAGGAATTATTAAGCTTTATAGAACATATGTTACATATACCAGAATTAAATATAGATTATATGTTACCTTATTGTATTATTAAACTAAATAAATATTTAAAAGATAAATAGATTATTGTAAATAAAAAATATCTAATTGATAATAGATATTTTTTTTATTTTTTTTATTTTTTTTATTTTTAAAAACTTATATTTATCTATTCTTTTTTACAAATTCTTTCTTTCTAATTTCATATTTTTTTATATTTTCATATATAGTTACAATAATTTCTTCCAATTTGTTATTTGATATTTTATCTATAGCTTGTAATACTATTTTTTCAAGATTATTATTAAATATCTCTTTATGTATAGAATTAGTTGAATTTAACGAGACTGTTTCTATATCATTATTTTCATTAATAATTGTAGATACTTTATTTTTAATAAAGTATATTTCTTTATTATTAGTTAATACCCTGGTAGATTCTATATTATAAAAAGGTAGATCATAAGATATATTGAGAGAAACATATTTTTTTTCATTTAATATATTTAAATATGTTTCATCAACTATTAGTTTAATTATAACATATGATATATTTTCAGAAAGGTGTTTTGTAAATTTAGAATTTACAGTTAAAACAGGGAATTTTAAATTCTGTAAAACGTTAGATATTTTTAATGTTAAATATTTTTTTAATATATTATTATATTTAAATGAAACAGACCAATAATCCAATCCAGTAAATAGTTTATCTAATAGTATTAATTGTAATTGTTGTTGTATATTTTCTAAAATATCATCAGTTACCATAATTGAGTAATCTGTATATTTTAAAAACAAACTACAACATAAAGAACAACAAATACCCATAATTTATTAGTTTTAGAATTGCTTTATAGTTACTTTGTAGTTAGTTTGTAGTTAATTTGTAGACTATACAATTAGATATCAATGTAAATTTAGTTCAATTTTTTTTAAAATAGTGTTTTTTTTCAAATACTATATATTTATTGTGATAAAGAAAAATTATTTTTTTTATTTTCTCTCTTAGTAGGACTGTAATAGTTATCCATACGTTTCATTAATTTTTCCATAAAGCTATTAGGTGGTGACATTTTAAAAGGGTCAATTAAAGTATGATTTAAACTTAATTTGTTATTTTCAAAAGAATTAATATTATTCATGGGAATTGGAATAGATTGTCTTTCATGAATGTAGGAATTCATTTATTATAAATAAAGAAAATAATTGAATCTATTTAAATTAAATTAAATAGATTTAAAAAATACAATATAGATAACTATAACTATAACTATAACTATAATGGTAAATATAGACGATGACTGGGAAAGTTTTTTACAAAATGATTGTAATGATGATGAGATTATAGAAGAAAATATAAATATATTAGAAGATATAAATACTGATAATGGTATAATAAAAACATTTAATATCCCTAAATGTTCAGATTTATATATATCTACTAAAACCAAAATATCTTATTTAAATAAAAGTATAAACATCAAAGAAATATTTTGGAAAATACCTATATTAAATTACAGTACTCCTAAGAATGGAATAATAAAAAAACAAATAAAAATGTCTTCTTCTTCTCCTGAAGAATTAGAAGAAATGTTAGAAGATTTAAAAAATGTATCATCATATTATGAAGAGCAAATAATAGAACATATTGATACACCTAATCACACTTCTGGTATAAATTATTATAAAGATCAACGAAAAATTAGTATTGGTATATGTAAAAAAGATTTATTAAGTTATAGAAGTAAAAAGAAAAAGGCTTTCTTTAATTGTTTTGTATTAATTGTGCGTATATTATACAAAAATGAATTCAAAGAGATGAATGTAAAGGTTTTTAATACTGGTAAATTAGAAATACCTGGTATTCAAAATGACGAGATGTTATATAATTTATTAAATGAATTGATTTATATACTAAAGCCACTAATATCCGATGATTTATGTTATAATATTGAAAATACCGAAACAGTATTAATAAATTCTAATTTTAATTGTGGATATTATATAAATAGAGATAAATTATATGATATTTTAAAATATAAATATAGGATTAATAGTAATTTTGATGCTTGTTCTTACCCAGGTATTCAATGTAAATTTTATTATGATAATAAATTAAGAGAACATCAAAATGGTCAACAACCGAAACATAATGATTATTATAAAGTATCATTTATGATATTTAGAACTGGAAGCGTATTAATCGTAGGAAAATGTGAAGAATCAATATTATATTATATTTATGAATTTATTAAGAATATTTTAGAAATAGAATGCAATACAATTATTTCGTCTATTGTAGATAATAGTGAATTGTGTTTAAAAAATAGAAAAAAGAAAATTAGAAAAAAGACAATTATTTTAGACTAAAATATTAAGAAGTTAAATAGTTTACAATTTTACATATAGTATAGTCTTTTATATATTCATCCGTTTGATCATTATATATTTTTTGTTTAAAAATATCTACATTTATAGAATTTTTTTTAATTTTTTTTATTATAAATTCGATTATAAGTAAATAATTATTTTTTACAAAAGATTTATTATAATTGTTATTTAATAAATCTATAATAATTATTAAATTATCTAATTTATCTGTAACTTGAGAATCTTTTAAATTTAATTGAATTAATGATTCAACAATTTTATATAATTTTGTATATACTATTTCTTGTAATCCATGTAAAAAACCATCACTATGTTCTAGATTGTCAATATATTGCAATATTATTGAATTATATATTTTAATATAGATATTTATATGATTTAATTTATTTTTTGTGTTATGACATTCATTATATTTATTTCTAAATTCTTCATTTACATCAAATATAGTTTTTTTATATATAAATAAAGTTGCATCATTTGAGTTTAATTTCAAAGAACTGTGATTATCGTCACTTATTTGACTAATAAATTCAATATAATATAATATTGATTTTTGAGTATGATATACAACTAGTTCTAAATTTTTTGTATATAATAATAAAAAATTATAAATATAGTTTGTATTTGTTATTGCTTTTATTAAAATATATTTTAAATAATCATAATTTTGCATAGATATAGATCCATTTGCGATTTCAATAATTTCATGTATTAATCCTACATATTTTAAAAAATATAATATTTCATTTTCATTTAGTTCCGAATTATAATTTTCCGAATTACTTAAAATATTATTTTTCATTTTATTATATTTTTATTTAAAAAAATATAATTATACTAAATTATATTTTTTGTAATTATAAGTATTTAAAGAATAATGCATAGGATTTGTATATATATGAGTTCACAAACTGAATCAGAACAGTATAGAGTGCCTTCAAATGTTTGTTTACAACATGCATTTAAATTAGCACTTGTAGAAGATAAAGAAATTAAAGGAGATTATTGGACTGACTCCTTAGATAATAATATTTTTATAGGAGTTAAAGGTAATGGTGAAAAACTACTTGTTAAAAGTGAAGAAGAATATACCAGTCCTATTGGTAAAATTTATAAAGTTGAAAAGGAATTTATTATTCAAACAGAAAATTCTATTTATCTTGTTTCTAGTGAAATTGAGTCCAAAAAAATTTCATAAATATTATTTAGATACATATTTGTTTTAAAATTAAATAATATTTATCATATATATATGAGTAATAATAATTTTAAACCTGGTGGACAAAGAAGACTTATTTTTACTGGAAATGTTAAAACCAACTTATTTAATAAATTTACACCTGGTTCTGGTGTTGGAGCATTAAGTACTTCTATTAGAAGAAATAAATACAGAAGAGCATCCACAAATAATTTAACAATGGCACAATTAGACGCTGATTATAAAGCACGAAAAAATGGAACACCTATATCTTATCCAAAGATCCCTTGTTGTCCTTCTATGACTAGTAATCCTTCGAATTTAGCTTTTCCTTACAATATAAATATACCATGTTCTCCTATTTCATTCACTATTACGAATAGTGATACATGGAACGTTTCATACCCTAATTATCCAGAAAATAATATCACAATAACTTTAAGTAATGGAATGTTTATTGATGGCCCACTTATATCAGGTACACCTACATCACCAATTAACCCAACATACCCTACACCTATAGATTCTATTTATTTTGTTTTTAATACTAATACTAATATAAGACAATACATAACATCTATAAGCGATTCAAATAATACAATTACTTGGACAACATCAGATACTACCAATAGTGGCCAACCTTATATTCCCACCGCTCCAGCCCCATCAAACACGTACGATGTAATTATATGGACACGTGTATGTTAATATTCATAAACTAATAATTATAAATATATAAAATGAATAAATATGATTTTATTTTATTTATTTTCGATATATCTAATATACTATATGAACCAAAGTATTTATACGACTGCTTATTATTCTTTAGTAATTCAATTCATTATAGCCATAATTTGTTTAACAGGGACATTTATCAATCTGAATAATGATGACAAAATATTAAACGAAATATTAATATTAGAAACTATAGTACAATGTATTGAATTTTCCTTTTATATATGGCTTATTTTCAATTTCTCACAAATTAAAACTAATGTATCATTAATAAGATATATGGATTGGTTCATCACTACACCAACAATGTTGTTTTCACTTATATGCTTCTTAATATATTATAATAACAAACAGTCTGGTGTATCTAATGAATTTCTCTCTATCAAACAAATATATACTAGTAATAGTTATACAATTAATACAGTTTTTATTTTCAATGCGTTTATGCTTATATTAGGTTTACTGGGAGAAATTAAAATAATAAAAAAATATTTAGCTACAATTATTGGATTTTTGGCGTTAGTTGTTTCATACTATCTTATATATAGTAATTTTGTTGGTGAACATTTAATTAATAA